>Ga0255763_1005095_pt1 | contig 10689 bp, 15 predicted proteins | sample 041ome_2_FD_179963 | JGI IMG/M metagenome (GOLD analysis project Ga0255763, IMG submission 179963) | Coastal salt marsh microbial communities from the Groves Creek Marsh, Skidaway Island, Georgia - 041406US metaG (version 2) | ecosystem: Environmental > Aquatic > Marine > Intertidal zone > Salt...
CAAAACCACAAACAGCATGGCCAGATTGATTTGCTGGGTCTGCTGCATATTCTGTAATTTGATTACATTTAAAACATATAAATGGATAGATATTTAATCCATCCTCTTCTCTAGTTCTAAAACAATTTTCTCCATACATGTAGATTGATGAGTCTTCATTAATATTTATATTTTGTAATGGATGAAATATTTTACATTTTGGACAAGCTAATCCTCTTGGACTTTTGCTGTCATCATTGGTTCCAAAAAGTCCAGTGATTACTGATAAACCAGCTAAGATCATTAAGCCAGTTGCTAGCCAATTATTACCGGGTATTGGAATTAATGTAGCAACATAAGATCCTGCTGCAAAGATAAGCATCCATAAAAACCCGTATTTCATCCTATCTTTTTTAAAATAAACTTTGTTCATAATTAGTAAGCATCATATTGGCAATACTTTTGATAAGATTTTGCTTGGTTAAAATTTAATCCTAACAAAGGTAAATTTTTACTCTGCGTTTCCTCTGGAAAATCAAATTCATATGTGACACCATCTTTTGAAATATAACAGTCAACCTCGTTTGGTTGATTTCCCTCTAATAAATCTTTCGTAGTAGAATATGTAATCCTAGTCCATATAGAATATCCATCACTCTTTGCGACTAAGAACCTTAGTGTTTCTGAATTATATTTTACAATTTGTCCATCGACTAATTTTTCTTGTGTCCTATCTAATGACTGACTTTGTTCGAATTTCTTATCAACTTCATTGAGTTTTTTAACTAATTCGGGATTTGGTTTTTTAAAAATATTATATGCCCAAGCTAATAATAAAAATAAAATACCAATTGCAACTAATATTAAAGATATCGCTTTTGCATACCTCCAGGTACTTGCCGATCTTTTTAATCGCGCTTGCTCATCAATATATTGATTAACTGGATCGTAGTTATGACTGACAGCTTCTTTAACTTTATCAGCCATTATTTTTTCTTACTTTTTTCATTAAACTCGTTAGCCTTAAATACTCCTTTTTTTAATACTTCTGCATCATCAGTTGGAAGTGGAACATAAACTATTTCTTTTACAATGGTTTCTTTAGGAACTTCTCTATCAACATGAACAATTCGATCCTGATAAATTGGCTTTTCAATAATCTTTTCAACTTCAATCTCTTTTTCAATAATTTTTTCAATTGTTTTAGGTTTGATCATTACTTTTATTTGAGTTGAAAAGTATTTCGATAAAGAAACAAATAATCTACCAAATCTATATCTTAAAGTATTTTTTCTATTAAGTGGTTGATTTCTAATTTCATGCATTCTCTCGTCCATTAAATGTAATCCAGCTAGCGCTACTAGAGTTCCAATTATTGAAATAATAAAAGCTAAAAACCCAAACCATAACCAAAAAGCTTTTTTCATATCTTCCTGAGTTAAATCTGCAGGAGTAATATCTTTATCTACTACATCACCAAAAAACCATTGTCCTGGCCCTACTTTAATCATCACTGCCATTTGATAGAATGAATTGTCTCTTGCTTTTTCGTTAACTTCTTTAGCTTTTAAATCTATCTTTTGGTTAATTTCATCAATCTCCACTAATACTGTATTTTGTTGATCTGTAATATTTTTTTTAGCATTCAACTTAGGATTTATTTGCTCATTTTGAATTTGATCTATCTGTTTTTGAAGTTCATCATTTTTAAGTTTTAATTCCTGATTAATTTGATTGATTAATGGTATATTTTGAGATGCATTATCACTTAAAACTTGATCAAGCTGTTTAGACAATGTTGTTTTATTTGCTTCTAATTTATCAATCTCATTATCATAACTTTGTATTTGAGCTAAAATAGCTTCTCTTTTATTTTTTTGTTTGTTAAAGAATCCTTCTTGAATTCCTTGTAAAGATAAAACAGCTTTACTTTTTTCATCTTCTAATTTTGAAATTCTCTCTGTTATTTCATCAATTTGTTTTATTAGAGAGTCTCTTCTTGGATTTGCAATTGCATTCTGCATTTCTAATTCAGATCTTTTTTTAGTTGCTTCAGTGTTATTTGTTAAAATTTGTTGATTTATTTGATTAATTTGTTCTCTCAGTTCTAATATTTGATTATCTATTTGATCTTCTTGGCCTAATCTTTCTTCCTTTGTTGATTTTTCGTTTTTAAGTTCTTCAAGTTGATTTCGAATAATTTCTACTGGTTTTGTATTTTTTGAATAAGCTAACTGAAACCCCTGAAGTATAGTTTCAAATGTAGAAAAATTTACCGCTAAAAGAGCTAATAAAAAAATTATTTTCCAATAAGTTTTTACAGAATAATAAAGAGCTGTAGCCAAAGGAATTTTGGTTAATTCCATAATACCAACTACAAAAAAAGCTAAGCCGATAATCATATATTGAATATTTGAGCTTGAAGCAATTTCACCGGTCAATTCTTTTGTTTCTTCAATTCCAATTAAAATAAAACTTCCTGCAATAGTAAAACCTACTAGTGCAACGGTTATCTCTATTGCCCATGCCATATAAATTAGTTTTTTACCAGTAGGCGAAGTTTGAGATTTTGGAAAAAATTTATTAAAAATATTATTTAAATCGACCATTTTTTTACTCCTATTTTATCTTTAAATTTATCTGCAATTCTTTTAACTTGATCCATAAATGGATATTTCACTACTCCAAATTCTAAAGCAACAATTTGAATATCTCTAATTTCCTCTTCACTCATAACGTGATCTACGATTGCCAAACGATACAAAACAGCTACAACAAATTCTAGAAAATTTTTATTAGCATCCCCTACTAGTTTTCTAAGTCTTCTTGCATCCTCTTGAATAGGTTTATCGCAGTTAGCACCCTCCTCTAGAATTTTTATTAAAGTATTGTGTTGATGTTTTTCGTGAGGAACTATTTTTAATATTTCTTCTTCTTCAACTTTTGAAAAATGACCATCTGCTTTACAAAGTTTTGCACTTAAAATAAGAACACCTATGATTACAATAGTTTGTTTATCAGCTCTTCGATATTTATCCCAAATATCAGACATTAATAATTAAACCATTGAACATAATTAAAATAAAGAAATTAAAAACCTTGATTACATTAATCATTTAATTGTATTTCCCCTATCAAACATACATTGATTAAAATATCCTGTGTTTGATGATAATGATTGAATAACAATTGGTGTTTCGTCAGGAGCACACATTAAAGGGTTTCTACAAATATAAATTGGTGCTGCTGCATTAGCGACTGATTTACAATAAGCCTTGTCTTGATAGAGCTTATTTGAACCACCGGTATTGCTTTGCCACTCTGCTGCGCAAGATGACAGCAAAATGGCAAATAATACTAAAATTATATTTTTTAATAAAATGTTAATTATCATTTTGCTCATCTTTACCTGCATTTAATAAAGCTATCCCAATAAAGCCTGTTATCATTGCTGAAAATTGCGATATAGGACCGAGAAATGCGGTTAAGTTAGTCCCCATCCAAGACATAACAAAATCAATTAACGCAAAACCTATTAACAACATCCCAATAAATCCAAGAAAATTAGATTTCTCAGTCTTAAAGTTTGTTTTATTTTTCATATTTATCTCCTTTGTTTTCATAGTGAGATTTTAGCTAATTTATTTAATAAACTCTTGTGTAATAGATTTATAAATTTTGGACAAAGCTAATAAAATAAGGTTAATATTTATCCAATAATTTAAAAGATTTTGGATGAAAAAATTTTTAACAGTATTTTTAGTATTATTTGTGCTTATTAATCTTCAAAATAAAACTTACGCAATACCTATTGGTCCTATTAAAAATATATTAGTAGAATTTTTTGAAAAAATACCTTCATTGTTTGATGATATCTTTAAAGGTGGAAAAAAAGTTGATGATGCAATTATAAATAATTCATCTAAAGAAATTGATAACTTGAACCTTATTCTTAAAGACCAAGATACAATTTTAAAAAAAATTTCAAACCAGAAGCATAATGATTACTTTAATAACTTAAAAAATAATTCTAATGAAAGTATAGCATTAAGTCATGGTGTTAAAACTTTTAATATAATATTAAAAAAGGGAAAAAAACTATCAGAAAATATATTTGATTTATTCGATTTTGAATTCTCAAATAATGAACAAATAAAAATTGAACCCTATATAATTAAATCCTGGATTGGTAAAGTTTATAGAAATTCTTCATATTTTAATCAACCTAAGTTTGAAGAAAAAATGCTTTTAATATGTAAAGATGATAATCAAATATTTTATTTTTCGATTTTAATAGACAATCAAGAAGACATTAGTAGAGCTTACCTTACTGATCATTTTAAAATTAATAATGAAATATTAAAATTTGAAAAACAAGAATTGTTAGTACTCCTTGATGAAGATGAAACAAAAATAATGTCCACTAAACCTTTATCATCCTCAAATTTACCTAGTGACTATTTTATCATTAAATCAAATCAATTTTTTCAACACCAAAAAGGCTCAAATCCAGAAACTATAATAAAAAATATTGGCAATATAAGAATTAACAGACAGTTTAATAATAAATGTTACAAAGCTAAATTAAACGGTATCGAATATTAAACAGAAAATATAACAGTTGCAGAGAGAGAATAAATTAAAATCCCAATAATTCTTGATTTTTTATTAATTTCAAGTGCTATCCTATAATCTTTTTTGGTAATTCTGCTAAAGTAAATGGTCATGAATGTAGGAATAGCACAGAATAAATAAGATAATAAAATATACCTATCAAGACTGGTTAAATAAGAGAGTTTTGGAAGATCTTCATTAAATACAAAATTATACGCGATTAAGGCTAACAAGGAGACAATTGATGTTGTTAATCTTGACTCGACTTGGTTTGGGGGTATCCACATTACTGACCATGATATTGTTAATATAAGAAAAACAGGAATAATTATTTTAAATATAAAATAATTTATATTTCTTTTTATGTTTAATTTTACAAAAATTCTATCATCAACAAGTTCAACTATTTTATCTTTTTCAAAATTTGATGTGGTTTTTTCTTTATAAATAAAGTTTTCAACTTTTGTATCTACTACAGTCCATTCTTTTAAATAATTTTTATTTTTGTACTTATCAATATTAATGTAAACACTACTTCTTGGATTAAAAATAGTTACGAAAGGTTTTGGAAAATTGTTATCATCATTATATTCAATTGAATAAGGAGAATAAAACTCTAATTTTAACTCTTGATTATCAAATGGAAATTTTTTTAAATTAAAATCAGATTTAATTCTTGCCACACCTGCATATGTTGCTATGGAAAAAGTTTTATCAGTTTCACTATAATAAACCTGATCATAAGAAGAATTAACTTTATCTTGATCTAAACCAATTTGAGTTAAAAAATCGACATCATTTATAGGAGAAAAAATTCTTGTTGAATCATGTAAATTAGCTAAAGAGCAAATTGTATTATTACCAATCTCTCTTGCAGCTTCAATCCAGTCAGGACGCTCATGTGAAACTTCAAAAGAATAATCTATTTGAAATTCCCCTTCTTTGGTTTTGATCTCATCTATTGCATTAATATTAAAATACTCTAGATCAAAAACATATAAATCATATTCTAAGGCTCTTATTTTATATTCGTTATTTTTGGTTGAAATTTTTGATTCTTCATTTGAAATTAAATCTAAAATTTCTTTATCTGACAATAATGAAGCATCATTATTGTCTATCTTTATAATTGAAGTATTTGATAATAAATTTCTTTCTATAAATGAAAATTTTAGTATCGGATAATTGTTTGAATCTCTTTTAATTATAATTTGATCTTTTTCATAATTATAGTCTTGATGAAAAAATAAACCTAAATCATATTTTGGTTGTTGACCATCAGTAACCATACCAACTTGTGGCATGGGAATTGCCAATACTTTATCCTCAAAATTCTTACATTCATCAGCTATAGATATTCCTAAAGTTAGATAAATTATTATTGCTGATAAAATTCTAAAAAATTGCACATTTTAAAGTAGTTTAAAAATTGTTAAAAAAAAACCCCCATATTTGAATTGGGGGTTTTTTAGCGATAAAATAGTGATTACTTAGAATAACCCCAAGTATTATCATAAGGGTTATATTCTAATGAAGAGTCTTCTCTTTCATATGACCATTTATTGTCAAAACCATTGTATTTAAGCTCTGAGTCCTCTGCTGCTCTCTCCCATTGACCGGTAAATGCATTGTATTTTATATCTGCTTGTGCTGAACTGATGATTGTTGCTCCAATTAGCATTGCTAATGCAATCCCTATTACTCTTTTCATGATTTTTTTCCTTTCATTGTTTGTTTTTTTAATCATTTAAATCTTATCTCATAAAAAAAGTGAGAATTATTGTGTAATAAATAAATATATTTTGGACAAATATTGAAAATTAAAGATTTATATAATTAATTATTCATCTAGTATTGTTTCTGGATATGGCAAAGATACGTAAAATTTCGTCTATAGAAAATGGCATAGCAGAAATAATTAAAATCTTATCCGAGGATGAGATAGCAGAAGCAATTGGTAAAAGTGTTTCTTTCTTAAGAAAATGTAGCGATCCAGATCAACCTCAACAACTGGATCATAATGACAGTATTAGACTTGATATAGCCTGCATAAAAAAAAAGAAGGCACCGCCATTATTAAATTCTCATGAATATATTATCTCAACGTCTATTGATTCAGAAAAAATAAATCATCAGGATGATTTGGACGGCGTTTTGGTTAAGTTTACAATTCTTCATGGAAAGTTAGTTGAAGTTATTAAAAAAGCTCAAGATCCAAAAAGTGATAGAGGTGAAGAAATAAGCCCTTTAGAAAAGAAAGAAATTTTCGAATCTATAAAATCTATTGAAGATAAAATTATGAAATTAAAAATTTCAATAGATAAAAATAACTAAAAAGTTATTTCTATAATATAATTCATTATTAAATACATAACTAGCACTGAACTTGTGGCTTGAAAAAAATCACTTAAAGTTATTGTGTAAAATTTTTGATGAAACATTTTTCCTGCACTTTGTTTGAATTTCATTTCTCTAAATAAATATATAGCTGCTAGAAATGATAAAAATAATATTACATTAGCAATTTCATTCGAAACTAAATCACTTGAAAGGCTAAAATTATATAATCCATGCATTCCAACAGGAACAAAAATTGCTAAAATTAAAAATATATAATTATTTTTTTTATTAAATATTGATAAAGTAATAAAAAATCCCATAATTACACCGCATAATGCATGCATAGGAACTGCAGAGAACGTTCTTAGTAAAGATATGTCTAGAATAGATGTTTTTTGAGAAAAATATTTTACATAATCTATATTTTCATAAGCCGCAAAGCCTAAAGAAGCTGCTACTCCATAAACAATACCATCCATTGGTTCGTCAAAAACAGATTTTCTTGTGCAGAAGAATATAAGTACTACTGATTTAAAAAATTCTTCCAAAAATGCAGCTCTTATAAAACTATCAAAAAAATAATAAGTGTCCCCTGTAAAATTAGTCTCACTAAAATTATCTAATACTGGAATAAATAAATCTATTGCTAAAACTGTTGCGCAGCCAAATAAGAAAGTTTTAAATACAATCTTTTTAGGTTCAGGAAATTTATCTTGTTTGTATACATATATTAAAATGACTATGGCTGGAATTAACGCAGCAAAAATATGAAGAAAATGATCTAAATACATTAATCAATTTTTTTAGATTTAGCTTTTCTTCTTTTTACCGGTTTTTTAACTTTAACTTCTTCATGTTGTTGGCTCTGACTAGGAATATTAGGTTCTTTTTTATTTTTTAAAAAAGCAAAAAAAGCAACAAGTGGTGCTGCTATAATCCACCAAAATTTACCAGCAAATGCTAAAATCTTTGCTAACACTCCTGCTTTAGCCAATGCTTTAACTCCTAGGGTGCCCGCAACAAGACTGCCTATTCCAACTGCTGCAGTTTTATCTCCAGACTTATAATCAGCATATCTGTAACCATCTTTAAAAGTTACTGTTTCTGCAAAATTAGTTGCAAAATCCTCAATTTCTTTTGCATTAAAATTATCGTCTATTTTTGTAATTAAAGATATTTCATTATAACCTCTCCTTCCAAGAGATAAAACTGTTGTCTCTAAAGACTCATTATTATTTTCCCATGTTACTTTATAAGAATAAGTTACAAAATTTTTATCTGAAATTTTAGGTTTGAACACCCAATGTAGATCAATAACATCATCCTTTGATGTTTTTTTCATTTCTTCTAATAAATCGTCTGAGTCAACAGACTCCCAATCTTTTATTGAAACATACCCATCATCTATGTAGTTAACATAAATTGAATAATCAAAACTTTCATTATCAATGATTAATAAATCATTATCATTAGCCTCATCTTCAAATAGTAAATTAGTAAACTTATTAATATTATCGTAACCAATTAAATAAATTTCATTTTCTAAAATATTAACTTCAGAATTAGAATTTGGAATTTCAACCCAATGATTTTTTGAGTCTTCTAGATTATACCAAGGTAAATCATAAAACTTTTCACTTTTTTCATCGGCTGCTACTTCATTTGATGTATTTGAACTTTGAGAGTTATCATTGTTGGTATAATAATCTTTTGGCCAAACTCTTACAAATTTTGAATCCATATCCACACCTTCGTCAGATAAAGAGTCATATTTTGTGATAAAATAATTTCCTGTGACTTCTAAAACACCCGTTTGTGTAGAAAAAGTATATCCACCACCTGATTGAGAGTACCAAACTCTAGATAAAAAATCATATTGATTGCCTCTTTTTAAAATTGTTGCTTCCCAAGTGCCATTAAAATCTGTTGGGCCGCTGACAATATACATTTTAAAAATATCCTCTTCTTTAAAGATAACTATTGTTCCAAGACCTTCGGTAAACCACAGTCCTTCAATAATATCTAATTGTTTGCCTTCTAATAATTTTATAGCTTGATTTTTATTTTTAGGCCCATCATCTTTATTTGACCAAAATTCTTCTGAACTAACATTACCAATTATACTAAAATTTATTAAAAATATTAAAATAATTAAAGATTTAAGATTAATATTTTTCATTAAAAATTTATATTTAAAGCTTTTCAAGTAATCTACTTTAAACTTTATATGATATTAAAATAAAATGATAGTAATTTTCGGAAACAGTAAAAAAGAATTTAAAGAAGCAGAAGGTAAATTTTTTTGCCCGAAATGTAAGTTTATGAAAATATATAATGTTAAAACTAATAAAGATTATTTTCAGTTATTTTTTTTACCTATTTTTCCAATCAGTGAAAAATCAGACCCTTATGTAGAATGTCAAAATTGCAAAAACTGTTGGGAAATAAAAATTTTAGAGGATAATAATTATTATCTTGATGAAACTCCTGTAATTAAATAGCCTCAGTATATGGAAACTCTAGGTTTTATTTTAATTGCCTTAGGTGCGCTTGATTTTATTTTAGGAAACTTTGCAAATATCAATCTTACAAGTTTTTTAGGTGCAGCATCAAGCTTTACTCCAATAGCTTTTATAGTAGTTGGTGGTTTACTTGCACAAACAGGTAAAAAAAATAATAAAGAATAATTTTAAATTCATTCATTATAAATATTATAAAAAATAAAGAATAAATAATTATAAATAATCTTTTTTAACTTGTTCTAATAACTCATCCATTTTACTTCGGATTTCTTGATCATTGGAAATATTTTTATTATCAAAATCAGCTTTAACTTTACGAAAGACATCATCATCTCCCGCTTCAGCAAAGTCAGATTTTATAACCTCTTCAATATATTTTTGCTTATCGTCAATATTTAGCTTTGCTGCTGCCCATTCCCCTAACAGCTTGTTTCGTTTTGCAAAGATTTTAAATCTAACTTCTTCATCTCTTGCAAATTTGTTTTCAAAACTTTTTTTTCTATCTTCAAATGAACTCATAAAATAATTGTATATAAAGCCTAGTTATATGCAATGACAAAAAAAACTACTAGCAGAAGTTGTGCCAGGGTTGCAATTGTATCAAATTTACTATGCAAATAATGGTGGTTTAATCTCTCTTCTTAAAAATAATGAAGAACAACCTATTAAGATTTATCCATGCGAATAAATTATAACTATTATTTAACCAAAGATCCAAAAAATAATATTTATTATGTAGACGATAATTCCATAAAACAGGAACATAAGGATTTTATCCTTTAATGTTTTCTCTCCCCAATTTAATCTAAATAATGTGGATGGTGATGCCATTAACACTACCACTCCAAGGGCAATTACAAGTATGGATAAAATTATAAATACATTCATATTATTTTAATAAATAAAATCTAACATTATCAAATCTTTAAAAGAGAGTCTAATTTGATACTACTTATTTAAGTAATTTAGTTAATTTAACAACTCCATCATTAATATTATGTTTGTCCTGAGGAGCTAAGTTAATAATGAAAAACCCTGTGCCCTGCATCCGAAGATTAGTATTTTTTAATTCAATGTGAATGTGATTAGTATTTTCTATTTCTAAATTTAAAAAATCATCAATAAACTTTTGGGTTTTGTCTTGTTTTAGATCAGGATACCAAATCATATAACACACGTCTTTAAATTGACTATAAGTGTGCTTAATAAGTTTTAAGACTTTGTCATATTCATT
>Ga0255763_1005110_pt1 | contig 10662 bp, 5 predicted proteins | sample 041ome_2_FD_179963 | JGI IMG/M metagenome (GOLD analysis project Ga0255763, IMG submission 179963) | Coastal salt marsh microbial communities from the Groves Creek Marsh, Skidaway Island, Georgia - 041406US metaG (version 2) | ecosystem: Environmental > Aquatic > Marine > Intertidal zone > Salt...
ATAGGTTATTTAATTTTATAATTGATATTTTTGCAGCATTATTTTTATCTAAATCCTTTATAAGATCATTAATCCTTTGAACATTGCTAGATCTATCTACAATTAGAATAGAGTTTATTGAGGGGATACTTGATAAATGAGATTGTCTACCCGTTATAGGTTTTATCATTGGCAGAACCTCTTCAGTTGATCTGTTTATTAAAGGTATTATTAATGTTTGATAGTCTCCTGATGAGGATACAGATGCGGTATTTTCATCTCTTGTAGCTTCATTATCAGGAACAATTCTTACAAAACCATTTTCAGAAATTGCACTAAATCCATTTACTTGAATTGTTCTTAGATATACATCCCAAACTTGCCTTCTATCTAAATTAGCGTTTGAGTATATTGTTATTCTTCCTTTAACTCTTGGGTCTAAAATAATTGTTTTTTTTGAAAATTGAGCTATATCCTGTGTTACTTTTTTTATGTCTACATCCTCATAATTAAGAATAAAAGATTCTTGTGCCAATAACACATTTACACTTCCAAAAAACAGAAATAAGCTCAAAATTATATTTTTAAAAAACTTCATACTATTTTTCTTCATCATTATCAATTCTATACATTTTATTACCATTACGAAATATAGCGCTATTTTGATTTACTTCAACCAGCTCAAATCTATTATCTAATAACTGGCCCATTACAACTAAATATTCTTTATTTGCCTTCTTTACAACAACAGATGAATTTTCTCCTCCAGACCGTATTCCTATTAACTTGTAATTAAAGTCAATCTCAATTAACTCATCTGCAACGTAATTTTCATCACTTATTAACGACTGTTCTGAAATAAATTCCTCAATAGTTATATTACCAATATCCTCTATGACTGGAGTGTTCTTATATGATTCGAACAATAAATATACAAAAAAAATAGATATCAATGACAATAATATTAGAACAGTATTTTTAAGAAATTTAAAATTTAGCATAAATGTAATGGGCTACATTGTAGCCCATATTTTTATAAATTTTTAAAAACTAAATTTAAATCCTAGAGAAACAGAAGAGCCAAGTTTATATTTATCATAAATGACTGATGATGCCATAGCTGCATAGTAGTCTTCATCTAGTAAATTTCTGAGCTCTAAAGATATTTTTAATGAAGAAGCATCGTAATAAATTTCTTTAGAGTAAACAAAATCAACTAATAAAGGAGGTTCTTCAATAACATCTGGAAGCACATCTATACCCCTTGCTCGGACTCTGTCGCTAACATAGTTAACAATAAAAGTTCCTTGTGAGCCGTTTTGTAGATCGTCCCATCCAAATTGAATATTTCCTATTAAGTCTGATTGACCTTGAAGACGTGTGTCTCTTCCGTTAGCAAATAAAGAAGCAGCACTTATTAAGGATCCCTGGCTGTTAACATATGTATCGTTAGCGCCATATACAACCTCGGATTCTGTGGCTGTAAGATTAAATTTTAATAAAAACTCTTTAGTTTGACCCCAATTAGAATTTGGCAATAAATCCTCAAATACTCTCTCGTATTCAAGCTCTATACCTGTTAATTCAGCACCAGGAACGTTCTGATAAGATGTAACGATCAGATCACCTGATTCATTAACAACTTCTTCAATTGGTTTAGATATATCTTTAAAGAATACTCCAGCTGTCATAAATTGGTTAACGCCCCAATAATACTCAGCTCTTAAATCAATATTATCTATTTCAGAATTTTCTAAGTATAAGGAACCTGCTATTACTCGATCTGTATCAACATCTATGAATAGAGTCGGTGAAAGTTCTCTAAATGTTGGTCTTGCAATAGTTTGTGATAGACCTAATCTAAATTGAAGATTTTCATTGAATTCAGGTAGATATGTAAGAGTAAATGATGGAAGCGTATAATCCTCATCAAGAACTTTTTCAATATTTGAATCGACTGGTTGAAATACATCATATGTATTTACCATTTGCTCACCATTTTCAGATCTAATACCCAGAGCAAGTCTATAATTTTCATTAATATAAGTATCTATTGTTAGATACATTGAATCAGTAGTAAGCTCACCTTGATATCCAGCTGGTGATGATGCTGCTGTATTCTCTATCAGAATTAATCTTGATGGATCAAAATTTTTATCTGCAAAAATGTAATCAATTCTATTATCTAATCCATCCTGAGGAATTGGACCACCTTCAGCTAAAAATCTATAACTTCTAACTTGTGCATCTCTGTTGTTTTCTGTTAAATCATATCCAACTTTTAATACAGCATCTGTTTCAAATAGCTGAATCGGATAGCTTATATCAAGACCAACGTTTTCATTGTTGTCTTCGACATAACTAAACTGAGTTTGATTTCGTCCAGTATTAACGTCATATCTCCAGAAACCTCTATCATCTGTATCTTCATAAAATACCACTCTCTCATATGGTGAGTGTCTTGATGCTTCTCCAGAAGTTAATCTTAAATCAAGCTGAGCTCCATTATCATACATGTATGAATAATTAATTTGATTATTAGTAAGTTCTCTTTCAAAAAACTCTATAAAGTCTTCTCTAACGTTACCAGCATCACTTGAATCATAACCATCGAGTATTCTTGCTCTTTTGGTGCCTTTATGAATGTACATTCCTGTGTATTTAAGCTCATAAGAATCTGTATCAATACCAATAACTGACATAGCGTATGATGTAACATCATTTGATGTACTTAAAAATGTTTTGTCGTTAGATACAATAACATTTGCAGTCCCATCATCCTGAGCTTGTAGCGTTCCAGTTTGACGAATACCATCTTGTGTATCCCATGAGCTTCTCATACCTGCAGTAAACATCACACCAAAAGTTGCGCTTGAATCTCCTAGTATTTCATCAATGGATATATCAAGTTCATCACCGTATGTGAAATTAAATGATTGATCTAATGGCACCTCACCTTCTTGAATTACCCATAACTTTGAATTCTCGAATTCACGGCCAATATTTGATAATTCAACTACATCAAAATTTGAGCGATCTAACTTAAGATTTCTATTTATAGCTTGTTGAACAGAATCAGGAAAATCTCTTATACCATCATCATAACCAATATCATCATCATCTCCGCCATCATACAACAAGCCGTCAGATAAACTAGTAGCGTCATTAAATCCAGAAGAAAAAGAAAAATCTAATATTCTATCTGTTGGTACTGGTTTAGTCTCAATCTCTATAATACCTCCACCAAACTCTCCTGGCATATCTGCAGAATAAGTTTTTTGGATTACTGAAGAGTTAATTATTTGGGTAGGAAACAGATCAAGCGGCACAACTCTCTTTAATGGCTCTGGGCTTGGTAAATTAGAGCCATTTAATGTTGCTGCAGAGTATCTTTCACCTAAACCTCTAACATATACGTATTTACCTCTAACCAAACTTAAACCTGTAAGTCTTGTTAAAGCAACCGCGATGTTGTCATCTCCAGTTCTTTCTATTTCAGATGAATCTAAGATTGCTGATATTTCAGATGTATCTCTTTTTTCATCAGGAATGAATGAACCACTTACTACAACCTCTTCAATTTCTTGACCAACCATAAAAGGAGCTATTAGTAATAAACTAATAGCTACTCTATGTATTGTTTTGTTTAGTTGTTCTATTGTTGCTCTCATTTGTTTCTCCAATAAAATTTATTTGTTATCACTCTTATTTATTGGACGTCTATAGTTCCAGAGATTGTCCAGTTCTTATACCACGTATCAGTTGCTCCTTTAACAGCACCAATGTAATCAGTCGTGTCAAAGAAACCATCTGCATTATAAGTAATAGGAATCGCAGTAACAGTAGCAGCAGTTTCTGCTGAACCATTTACGGGACCACTTAGTGTATTAACATATGTACCTCCACCAGAGTTGGCGCCGTAAAGATTATTGGTGCCCTCTCTAACAATTGATTCTATTTGAGCTACAGTAGCAAGGCCATCAGTTTTAATAAAACCGTTACACTGCATAGCAACAGAGTTCATTGAAAAATGAGGAGTAACTGCACCGTCTTGAGCAGTTTCAGCAAAAGTAGTTTCTATACAGTTTGTAGAATCATCTTTAACAACAGCCACGCCATTATAGTATTGACCAGACACACCTTCTTTTAATTTAAAGATTTCATCTTTACCACTACTTAAGAAAGTGAAGTTTGCAACAATAGGGTTAGACCTTGGCTCAGTTAAATATGCAACTGCTGCATCTGCATTAGTGTTATCTGATTCAACAACATGATCACCTACTCCATTTGATTGTTGAACAAGCACATATTGCATTCTTCCTTGATAACCCCAGTCAATATCGAGATTATCATCTCCGGCACCTGTACAAATTAAATGTTTCACATCAACTGTACCACCAAAGAACTCAACACAATCATCTTGGTTGTTATGAACTTGGATGTAATCAACAACTGTGCCATTACCAACTCCACCAAATGTAATTCCATTAAGCTCATTTCCTGGAAATACTTCGTATCCAGCATATTGAACCCTGACATATTTTAGTGATCCACTACTGTCATTTGGGAGTTCGCCACCCATAGTATCGCCAGCTGAACCTTCAACTTCTTTTTCACATGGATCAACTCTTGTACCAGCTGATGTAGCTGAGCCTTGAGTTGAGAATGAACATTTGTTTATAGGCGCTTGACCTAATATTACCAATCCACCCCATAAACCTCTTGTGTTAACTATATCTGCTTCTCCAAGAATATCTTGACGACCAGTCATAATAATTGGAGCCGAAGAAGTTCCAACAGCATGAATATCTGATCCTCTCATAACTACTAAATAGTCATTTCCTGATTCACCAAAAACTGTTACACCTGGTTCGATTGTTAATTTAGCACTAACACCGTCGGATTTTGTTCCATCTGCACCCATATCTTTTCCAATTGCAACTTTTCCATCTAATTTATAGTAGTTTCCAGCTACAAGAGTTAAATCTGATGTAACTTCTCCAGATAAACTACATACTTTTTTACCTAATAGAACTTCTGACTCCAGGGTACCTTCAGGACATTCAGGTGCTTCAAATAAACCAATGGTCCAGCCTGATGCCCAGTTATTTTCAAGATCTGATCCTGGAGAAAAAGCTCCAATGTAATCAGTTGCCGAGAACCATGTATCAACAATGTATCTTCCTTCTTTTGAACTATATGTTGGACATAGATCGGTTGTTGTTCCAGCAGCATGTGGACCTACTGCACACATACCTTGAACTTTATCACCATTAAAAGCAGAAACAACAGCTGACTCTGCATCACCTAAAAACATTCCAGATACTAAAGTATTTGTATCTAACACAAGATCAGTAGCTCTAGATGTAAGAGATGCTTCTAATTCTTCAACCGTAACAGCAGCTGTTTCACTATCTGGTTCTGAGTATTTAAATGGAGATGTGTCTCCAGCAGAATCCATAAAGATGCTGTGATGCTGAATTTTAGGAGTAAGGGCACCATCTTGAACAGTTTCTAAATTAGTTGCCTCAATTAAATTTTGAGAATTAACATTTACAACAACACCGTTAATGTATATTCCAGAAACACCTTCTTTGTACTTTAATGGTTCGTCTAATCCCTGAGAAATAAAAGTAAAGTTTGCTACCATTGGTCTTGATCTAGGTTCTGTTAAATAGCCTACTGAGGAATCTGAATTAGTGTTATCTGATTCTACTATGTGATCACCTACACCACTTGATTGCTTAACAACAACAAATTGCATTTTACCTTGGTAACCCCAGTCAATATCTAAGTTGTCATCACCTGCACCTGTACAGATTAAATGTTTTACATTGACTGTCCCTCCAAAGAACTCAACGCAGTCGTCTTGATTATTATGAACTTGTACATAATCAACTTCAGTTCCAGATCCTACAGCTCCAAATGTAATACCATTAAGTTCATTCCCTGGAAAAATTTCATATCCAGCATATTCAACTCTGACAAAATTTAATTTTCCAGAATCATCGTCTGGTGTGGCTCCACCCATTAAAGCATCAGAGCCTTCAACAACTCTCTCACAAGCAGCTGTTCCTCTTACGTCATTTGAACACTTGTTAATTGGAGCTTTTCCAAGAATTACAATACCGCCCCATAAACCTCTTTCATTTTCACTAACTGTGCCTTCTATAGCAGTATTATGAGTAAATCTAATTGGAGCTGAACGAGTACCGTTAGCAATAATTTTTGATCCTCTATTAACAACTAAATAATCATTTGATGTTCTACCCATTATTACAACTCCAGCTGGAATAATTAATGTTCCAGATGCTCCACCAGCTTTGGTGCCATCACCTCCCATATCAATACCAATATCAACTTTGCCAAGCATTCTATACATAACATCATCTGTTAATGTTAATTCACCAGTTATTGGGCCTTGAATTGCACATACGTTGTTACCCGCAACAGGTGAACCTACTTGTATAAATTCAGAATCAGGGCATGAACCTGTAAGTACATTACTGTTTGAACCACCGGTGCTACCACCACCTCCAGATGGATCTGATAAAGGACCCAACTCTCCGGGTGATGCTATAGATGTATCTCCTCCACCACCACATGCGGCAAGCAAAAATATAGATGTTAAAAATAATGAATTTTTAATTGATTTAGTGAACATAAATTATTCTCCTCCATGGAAATATGAAGTTATTAAATACTTACAATAAGAAGTTTATGAGGAGAAAATGTTAATTAATGGTAATTGTTTGTTACAAAAATTGTTATATGTGTGGCATTCAAGTGACATAAAAACTACTTGGGCATTGGTAAGGAAAACCAAAATTGTGAACCTTTTTTAGGAGCATTTTTAACACCTACATCTCCATTTAGACTGTTAACAAGATTTTTAACAATAGCTAAACCAAGACCACTACCTTTTTTTTCTGATGCTCTGGCTTCTGCTGTTCGAAAAAATCTATCAAAAATTAGGAGTTTATCCTCATCAGAAATACCTTTGCCGCTATCAGTTACTGTCACGATGATGTTTTCATCTTTTTGCTTTGTTTTGGTTGCTATTTCAATGACCGAGTTTTCTTCACTATATTTAAAAGCATTATCCACAAGGTTTGTTAAAATACGTTCAAGAGCTTTTTTATCAGCTAGAACATATTGAGATTTATTAGGACAATTACAAATAATAGAAATATTTTTTTTCTTACCTAGATGACTTAAAGAATCAATAACTTCATCAATTGATAGTTTTAAATCGGTCTCTTCAATGATTAACTTCAATTCACCATGCTCTATTCTTGATAGATCTAATAAATCAGAGACCATTTCTGTCAATCTTTCAGAGTTATGTAATATCGCCTTTGAGAATACTTTTGCTTGCTTCTTATCATCTAATGCTCCTTGCAGCAAGGTTTCTGAGTTAGCTCTAATAACACTTACAGGGGTTCTTAGTTCGTGAGAAACATTTGATATAAAATCACGCCTCATTGAACTTAATTGTCTTAATTGTGTTATGTCATGAATGACTAATATAAACTCTTTTGTTGTCTTAGATTGATTCATTGAGGCAAGAATCCATTTAGTAGATCTATCTTGATTTGCAATTTCAAATTCGATATCAGCAGATTTTGTTCTTTTAGTTTTTTTATATAAGCTTTGAATTGACTTTATTTCTAAATCTTTAATTTCTTGACCAATTACATCATTTTTTGAAAGAATTAATAAAAATTGCTCATTGCAATATGTTATTTCTCCTTTTTTATTAGCCACCATAATACCTTCACCCAAATCATCAAGAACTAAACCAAATTGGTCTCTTTGTTTAGCTAATAAACTAATTTGTGATTTTAAATCTTCTGAAATTTGAGAAATACTTCTAGCAACATTACCAAACTCATCAACTCTTTCTGTAGGTAAAGCTTTAATTGCGCTTTTTTTCAATGAGCCACCAGCAAGATTGGAGGCAGCATTTGCTAATTCAGCTATGCTTGTATATGTATAGTTAGCTGCTACACCACTAGCTATTGTTGCAACCAATAAAGCTACCATAGCAACAAGCAAAATTGATAAATCAAGACTTTGAATAGCTTGATCAAGATATGTATAGGGAACCGCAATTCTTATAATATTTGGTGATACCTCATTATTATCTCTAATTGCAAAGTATAGTTGTTGCTGATTAACAGAATTACTGAATCTTGAAGACCAGCCAAATCCATTTTCTAACGCCTCTTTGAACTCTTCCCTATCACTATGATTTTCTAAAAAAACAATTTGATTTGCATCAATATAAGAATCACCAATAACTTTTCCATTATTTAAAATTAATGTAACCCTTGAATTAGACGCCTTGCCAAGCCTGTCAGCAATAGAGTCAGCACTATTGTTTGTTTGAAGAGAGTCTACTTCATCGATATATTCAACCAGTAAGGATGCCTGTCTCTCTAATTGATCTAGAATTTGTTCTTCGAATGTTTTTGTAAGATCTCTTTCTGCAATAATATAAGAGATGGATATGCTGATAGACAGCGAAATAAATATAAGTAAAAAAATACGGGATCTAATACCCATAAACTAGTCAGATGTTCTTGTAAACTTGTAACCAACACCTCTTATGGTTTGAACATATTTACCCATTGATCCTAGTTTTTCTCTTAACCTTTTGATATGAGTATCTACAGTTCTGGTTGTTACATCTGCGCTATAACCCCAAACATCCGATAATAGCTGATCTCTAGATTGAACTCTTCCTCTTCTATCAACTAGCTGGCGTAAAAGTTTAAATTCAAGTGCGGTTAATGTTACTGATTCATTGTTGACAAAAACTTCATGAGAATCCACATCGATTATTAATTCACCAAATTGTCTTTGGACTTCAAGATTTTCTTGTTTTCTTTCACCTCGTTTAAGAACCGCCTTAATTCTTAAAATTAACTCTCTAACGCTAAATGGCTTGGTAACATAATCGTCCGCTCCTAATTCAAAGCCAACAACTTTATCAACCTCATCGTCTTTTGCAGTGAGAATAATTATTGGTGTAGAAAGTTTTTCTTTATCAGATTTTATTTCCCTACATAAGTCCAAACCCGAACCGTCTGGTAACATTAAATCAAGTAAAATAAGTGAAAATGATGAAGAGTCAAGTTGCTTTTTTCCATCTGATAATGATGAAGTTGAAACTACATCAAATCCTTCTCTTGAAATATTATATTCAAGAGTTTTTCTTATATCAGGCTCATCTTCTATGAGTAGTATTCTCTGTGACATAAATAAAATAAATTTTCATTCCTAGCTATTTATACTCTTTTTTTTGAAAAGATAAAGTATTTTACTATTAATTTATAATTCCTCGATAAACTGTTCTCTTAATTTAGGTTTATCAAACTTTCCAGACCCTACTCTTGGTAGATTATCTTCATAAAATTTAATAGTAGCTGGTATTTTGAACGCAGCAAGCTTTGTTGATAAAAATGATTGAAGTTCATCAATAGATAGTTTTGAATTTTCTCTTAAATAAATAGCAGCGCAAAGAATCTCTCCTAGCCTTTCATCAGGGATTCCAAAAGCGCACGCTTCTAATACATCTTCATGCTCATATATTGCTCCTTCAACCTCTGGACAAGCAATATTTTCTCCACCACGAATGACAATATCTTTAACTCTATCCAAAATATAAAGGAATGGGCCTTCAAATTTTCCAAGATCACCTGATCTAAACCAACCCTCATCATTCATACATTCTTTTGTTGCTTCAGGATTTTTCCAATAACCAATCATATTTCCTAGTGACTTGATTGCTACTTCTCCAATACTTCCCTCAGGTAATTCATTCCAGTTCTCATCAATAATTCTAATTTCAGTAACAGGTGGTACCACCCTTCCAGTTGAGTCAGGGTGGTTTACATATTCATCGCCACCACCCAATGCACCTAATGCATTAGTTTCAGATAAGCCATAACCAATAGCAGGCCTAGCTTCAAACTCAGCATCCAATTGTTTTACATGCTCAGCAGGTCTTGGAGCACCTCCGGCGCCTAAAGTTTTTAAAGAAGATAAATCATAATTCAATCTTTCGGAATGATTTAAAAGCTCCCAGGTTTGAGTTGGCACACCTGTTATATCTGTTACTTTTTCTTGTTCTATTAATTGAAGTGCCAATCCAGCATCCCATTTTTTCATCATAACTATTTTTCTTCCTACTAATACGGACATTAATAAACCTGCATGACTTCCGGTAACATGAAATAACGGTACACAATGTAAAATTACAGATTCTGGGCTAACTATAGCTGCTGCATCTGGGTTACTTTGAGCTTCGACCTGATTCATTACGGATGAGAAGCATGCCCAGCTAAACATAGTTGCTAGAACAGCTTTTTGTGATGACAAAACTCCTTTTGGCCTTCCTGTTGATCCCGAGGTGTAGTAGATTGTTGCGTAATCGTCTCTGCCAATCTCAATTTCTGGAAAAGTTTTATCAAACCCAGAAATAAAATCATCAAAAGAGGTAAATGAGGAGTCTGGGGTATAGCTAGTAACTATTTTTTTAACATTTGGAAGTGACTCTAATCCTTTCAATCTTTTAGAATCAGCTATTAATAGCTTGGCATCAGAATGTTCTAAGCCATATATTACTTCTGATGGAACCCACCATGAATTTAAAGGAACACATACAGCTCCAATGCC
>Ga0255763_1005122_pt1 | contig 10637 bp, 5 predicted proteins | sample 041ome_2_FD_179963 | JGI IMG/M metagenome (GOLD analysis project Ga0255763, IMG submission 179963) | Coastal salt marsh microbial communities from the Groves Creek Marsh, Skidaway Island, Georgia - 041406US metaG (version 2) | ecosystem: Environmental > Aquatic > Marine > Intertidal zone > Salt...
CCAAAATGAGGTTGCTCTTCTTGATTTTCTCATGATCAATGTCAAAATCAATTTTTGCCTTGGTTTTTCCATAGGGTTCCAATTGGTTTTCCTGTATGCCTATTTCCTTCGCTACATCTAAAATGGGTCGAAGTTTGGCACCTTGGGCGATTTCTATATCACTTAGCATGGTTTAAAATTACCAAAAAACCATGGTATCACGATAAATCTATGTTTATTCCTTTGCTAATTTATATGAAGGCAGATTTCTTCATGCTACCTTTGTGACGATGCGTCCCAATGAAACCATTGTAGCTTTATCAACCGCGAGTGGAGTGGGGGCCTTATCGGTGATTCGATTATCCGGTACAAAGGCATTTGTTATTATTGATGCCTTATTGAAAAAGCCAGTCAGCAATAAACCGACGCATACGGTTTGCCTGCGCGGAATATACGACGAGCAGGGTTTGATTGATGAAGCGGTGATTACCATTTTTCATGAAGGAAAGAGTTACACCAAAGAAAATGTGGTGGAGATTTCCTTACATGGAAGTGAGTACATTGCTCAACGAACCTTATTAGCTCTTCTGAAAGCAGGTGCGGTTATGGCCGAACCTGGTGAGTTTACGCAACGGGCTTTTTTGCATGGCACCTTGGATTTAGCTCAAGCTGAAGCCGTAGCCGATTTGATAGCAGCAGAGCATAAGTTTGCTCATGAAAATGCCTTAAAACAGTTGAAAGGTGGATTCTCCGACGATATAAAATCCTTACGCGAACGTCTATTGCATTTTACCTCTTTGATTGAACTTGAATTAGACTTTGGCGAGGAGGATGTGGAATTTGCCTCACGATCTGAATTAAAAGATCTGGTTATTGATATTAAGCAGAAAGTGGATGAATTGAGGGATTCATTTACGCTTGGGAACGCCTTGAAAAAGGGATTTGCCTTGGTTTTAGCGGGAAGACCCAATGCAGGGAAAAGCACGTTATTTAATGCTTTGATCAAAGATGAAAAAGCCATCGTTTCAGATATTGCGGGCACCACACGTGACGCCATTGACGAGAGAATAGCCATTGGTGATGTATGGGTTAGATTAATCGATACAGCAGGTATACGGGAGGCGACGGATGCGATTGAGCGCGAAGGTATCAATCGAACATTTAAACATATCGAATCCAGTGGCGCAACCTTGTATTTATTTGATCCAAGCTTGATGTCGGTTGAGGAGGTATTAAACGATTTATCAGAGATTTCTGAAAAATCTGAGCGTATTTGGGTTATTGCGAATAAACTGGATCATTTTAAAGGGGATCTCTCAATCTATAACTCAGTATTTGAAAAATACGGTGGCCTTTCATTGAAGGGTATCAGCGCGCTTGATGTAAGCCAAGTATCAGAATTGAGGAGTCAACTCGCAACGCAATTTACCGAGGACGTAAGGCGCATATCAGATCAGACTATTGTGACAAACGCCCGTCATTCCCATTCTTTGGATGCATGCTCCAATGAACTTCAACAAATTCTTGATGGAATGGAGATTGGCTTAAGCGGAGATTTGCTATCCTTTCACCTACGAACAGGAATCAAGGAGCTCGCCTCCATTACCGGCGAAATAGACAACGAGGAAGTATTAGGCAATATATTCAGCAGTTTCTGTATCGGAAAGTAATAAATCAAACAAAAACAAACTAAATAAAAGTGTAATATTTTGTTAAAAAGTGTTTTATGTTTTTAGTATTTCTCCTTTTTTGATTGAGAAATAGGTTATTTTAATCATTTTTGTACATTATTGGTACCTTTTATTTGTAAATTCGAATAGTCCTCAAAACGCCCAAGTAATTTCTCCATATTGACTACTATTAAACACGTATAAAGAGGATAGAAGGAAAAATCAGAATGATAAAGGAAAGTTAAAGGTGTGATATATAATATAAGTCGAAGAATATTTCAATTTAAACCATTTCATATACTTTAAAGGTTATGATTTCTAATAAATGGGATTACCCAAAAAGAATGTTATTCGTTCTAATAACATTTCTCACAAACCACGCACAAGCGGCAGATTATTACTGGGTAGGCGGGAGTGGTTCTTGGTCGGATTTAACACATTGGGCTACCAGTTCCGGCGGAAGCACATACCATAGCCAAGTGCCTACATTTAAAGACAATGTTTATTTTGATGGCAATTCGTTTCCAAAAACGGGAGAGGAAGTTCTTTTGAATGTTTCTAACGCCGTTTGTAATGATTTCGTTTGGGATAACGTGAATAACTTCCCAAAATTCAGCAGCTCTGATAAAAGTTACTCCATTCGAATTTATGGAAGTTTTCAGCTTGATAAAAACATGGACTTTGCCTATAGCGGCTATTTCACATTTGAAGCTATCACTAAGGGACATACCATTAAAACAGCAAACTTTAACATTCAAAAATTTGAATTCTTAGGTCTAACGGGAGAATGGACACTTCAAGACTCACTAAAGATATATGGAGATGCAAATGGTTATGGTATCGTACTTGCTGCTGGACATCTAATATCTAACAATCAAGTAATTCAAACTACTTCTTTCATTTCTGAAGCAAACAACTGGCGCAAATTGAGTTTGGGCAAATCCCAAGTCAACCTGATTGACCGCGAGTTAGGTTGGCAAGTTACTGGCAAAAATTTTCATTTAAACGCAGGCACATCCACCATAAATTTATTGTATAAATCATGGCGTAAACAGTTTCGACATACGGCTACAAATCCTAAAAATGTCTTTTATAATTTAGTGGACCACTACCGATACCCAAAAGATTATGTTGGAGATTATTATTGGATCGTAGACTCTACGAGTTTTAATAAAATTGAAATCAAAAGCACCATTAATAGGGCAGAATTCAATGGAATCAATATCAAAAATCTCATCTGCCATGAACGCATTGATATGCTTCTCTTGAATAAGGCAAAAATTGGGAAATTAGATTTAAAAAACAGTTCTTATGTCGATGGTTCCTTTCAAGTTGATACCCTAGCCCTCAGAGGAGGGGCAACCTACGAGTTTGCAGCAGACAATATTATCGATGTTCGAAAAGCCATAGACTGGAAGGGCGCATGTGGGTCCTTCGTTTGCATAAAAAGCAGCAATCCAGGCACAGAAATCAATTTTGATGTTAATACGCCTACCGCACAAAACATATCGTATTGTAAATTGCAGCACGTTTTATTTACTGGCACGGCTTCTGTTATTGCAAGCAACCTTATTAACTCAGGTACTGCAACTGGATTAGCATCCAAGACTAACTATAATACAACTGTTTTTTATTGGGTAGGTGGACGTGGAGAATGGTCCGATGCAAACCACTGGTCGTTAACTTCAGGCGGTAGCGGTCAAGCTTGTATTCCAGGGCCCTCAGATTCAGTCGTTTTTGATAAAAATTCATTTAGCAGCACATTAGATACCTTATTCCTCAACTTGAGGGAGAATATGTGCGGTTCTATTACTTACAAGGCTAATGCCATTTCCGCTATTTTTCATTCAAGAGACTCTCAAACCCTTCGCACTTTTGGCAACATTCTTTTTTATGGTAAACCCCAAAATGCGATGAAGGGTCGTTGGATGATAAACAACTACGGACCGATGGATTCTTTGAGATCGTCGAATTTTGAATTTACTCGACTCGAAATTGCTTGTGAATCCGCAAACAGCGGCGTAATCCTATGCGATTCATTGCGCGTAGCAGGATTTAATGACATGACCAACAACGAAGCATTAACACTGAGTTCGGGCGTTTTAGAAACAAGGGGAAATCCCCTAAATACAAGAAGATTTTCCAGTTACGGCACTCGCAAACGTGAATTAAAGTTGGATACCTCTAATTGGTACATGCGCGATGCATGGGAACCCGCTTGGTATATCGAAGGAAATAATTTCAAACTCGATTCCACTGATTATCATATCCAAATATTCCGAACAGATTGGAAAAAGGTATTCTACCATTTTTCCCGATTCCCGTATATTAAATATAATAAAATAAGTTTTCAAGATTTGGTACAAAACCCTCGGGGTACTGATATTGTTAGAATTAACGATAGTTGCGGTATTGGAGAATTGAATTTACGGAGTTATGTTGGAGAATTAAGCATCAACAATACCGTTGTTAATCGTTTAAACTGCTACGAAAAAGTTATAAATCAAAACTCGAGTAATTCCCGCATAGGTTCCGCGCGTTATCACAAAGGCGCCGTTATGCATGGTAACGCTAACTTCGATACCCTTATTTTTTATCCAGGTGCTACTGTTCAATTTCAAAAGGGTCGTACGCAAACAATAGATTCATTTCTAGGAATCAAAGGAGACTGCCAAGGTCTGATTTCAATATCGTCCACTGAATCGAATGAAATTACTAAAATTGATTACAAACAAGACTCAGCTCAGGGAGATTATTTGGCATTGAAGGATATTGAAGGCATAGGTACGGCTGTCTATTTAGCTAAGAATGCTTCAGATCGCGGCGGAAATATCAATTGGGATATCTCCCTTTTAAAAGGAACAACATACTATTGGGTCCAGGATTCCGGCAGATGGAGCGATCCGAACCATTGGTCTTTGACCTCGGGAGGGAGCCCTTCAGGATGCATACCCAGCCAACTTGATGATGTAGTTTTTGACGGAAATTCATTCACTAAAAGCGGAGAAATTGTTTACATAGATTTAGAAAATGCCAGCTGCAACAGCATGAATTGGGATTTTACAGTTCGACCCGCCATATTAAAGGGGCCCTACACCAGCCGATTACGCATTTTTGGTGATTTGCGTTTTAGGCCAAACCTTGATTATAAATTTGAAGGTTTTGTTCAACTTGAGGCTACAGATACTGGGAATTTTATTTTCCCTTATTTTAAACCTATAGTTAGGTTAGATATAACAGGAACAGGTTCATGGCGCTTATTTGATTCGTTACAAGTAACTGGTGACAGAGATCAAAATGGAATTGTTTTCACATCTGGAACCTTCATTTCGCAAGGAAATTACATCAAAACGCGCAAATTCACTTCTCTTGGAGACGCCTACAAACATTGGGATATGACAGGAAGTTGGGTTGAGGCTTATGACCCCCCAGATTGGGGTTGGGATGTTTCTGGTCGCAATTTTTATCTGACTGCCACCAATTCCCATTTAGCCATACGAAGAAATCATTGGCGCAAGGCCTTTTCCCATATGTCGCCCTATCCTCGAGTAAAATTCGATAAAATTTCATTCCTTGACAAATCAAGTAATCCAAATGGTACTGATTATTTCCGAGCGACTGACAGCCTTCAGGTAAATGAGTTGACTTTTGAAAGTTATGTACAAGAATTATTTCTTCCTCATGCCCAAATAGGCAAATTAATGGCAAAAGAAAAAATATACGGTCAATATTCCGATGCGAATTCAGATCGCAATAATCGCAGTCCGAATAAATCTACCTATATCCGTTATGCCAAATATGAAAATGAGTGTGATTTCTTTGGATTTATGTATTTCGATACATTGAAATTAAACCCTGGAGGCATATATAAATTCGAAACCCAAAAAAGTTATAGTGTAAACAAATTATTTGATGCGGTTGGAAACTCCTGCTTCCCCATAACTTTACAGTCTAGCACCGTCAATAAGGTAGACACTTTGAAGTTCTTTACGGGTACTACGTCACTTATTGATTTTGTAGAAATGCGAGATCAATATGCCTTATCTCCAACCATACAAAAAATAGGCTCCAACAGTATTGACGTTTCCGGAAATGAAAATTGGATTTTTGAAAACACATCCAAACAAAACTTAGGAATAGGACCGGATACCGTATTGTGTATGGGGGATTCCATCATCCTGAACACCAACTTTTACAAAGGTGCGTTTGGGTATTTATGGAGCGATAGCTCCACTAAATCCACCCTTAAAGTGAAGAAAAGTGGGAATTATTGGGTAAAAGTTTTGTTCACCTATCGTGGTGATACCTGCTGGAAATATGACACCTGCCAAGTTACTTTTACTCCCCTTAAATTGAATATTGCCACCTATGATGCCACTTGTGCGAGTTCCTCCGACGGAAAAGCCAAAGCAACCTATAACGGTCTACATCCACTGAAGTCTTGGAGTTGGTCTACAGGAGGTACAACCGATTCCGTTTCTAACCTTAAATCAGGAATACACTTCATTACTGCCACCGATTCAAAAGGTTGTAAACGAACCGATACTGTTTTAATTAATCACGGCAACTTTACACCTAAACCCACTCCCATTGATACCAATTATTGTGCTATTTCCGATAATATTTTCCGCCTATTCAATCGTGATTCTGCAAACTACTCCGCAGATTGGTTTGATTCAAGCAAATCGATCCTAACAAGCAATCAGAACTCATATCAATTCAAAGATCAAATTGGCGATTCTATTTGGGGATATTACGCGTTTAATAATAAGAATGGATGCACTGGACCTTTAGTACCATTCATAATTCGAGGAATTCACATCGGTGATAGTACAGATATCCAAGTTTACGATGCACGATGTTTAAATTCCAAAGATGGAAAACTTTCTATCTCTTATACTGGATTACGAAAAATTGACCGCTACGATTGGTCAAACAATCAACCCGGAGATTCACTAAGTAGTCTAGCTCCCGGATCCTATTCCGTTCGAATCATTGGATCAGATGGCTGTATTTCTATAGATTCGGCCATTGTGGGTTATGAGAACATACAAGCTCCAGAAAGTCTAGATACAATTATTTGTGAGAATTCTGAGATAACCTTATTCGTAAATCGCGTTTTAAACTACTCGGTTAAATGGTTCGACATTAATGGAATTGAATTGGATACAGGTATTTCTTATAAACTGATTGCTAATAAAGATTCTATTGAAGTTTTCGCGCAATTCCAAAGCCCTACTGGTTGTGTTTCCAGTTTAAGTAAAATGTTGGTTCGTTCAAGGCCGCTTCCTGGAAGCCCTGTTGTAAACAGGACTATCAATTTATGTTTGAACCAGCCTTACAGCTTTGATGTTTCAGGAACAAATATCAGATGGTACACATCTAAACTTGATTCAATTGGAACAAGTTTGGCCCCGACTCCGAGAGTAGACACCTTGTTAAAACAAGTATTTTATTTAACGGACAATGATGGTTTTTGTACCAGTTTGAAAGACTCGATTGTGGCTACAGTTAATACTCACGGGGTTTCAGTAAGTAAAGATTCATCTATATACAAAGGCGAAGCTATCTTCTTAATGGCAAGTGGGGCGCAATCATATGTTTGGCGTCCATTTATTGGATTAAGCGATTCAACGGGTGAAATCGTGTTAGCCAATCCAAGTCAATCGGTTTGTTATGTTGTTTATGGCACCTCTTCCAATGGATGTACCGGCACCGATACCGTATGTTTAACGGTTATGGATCCCTACAGCATTACACTACCCAATATTATCAGTCCTGATGGTGATGATTTAAATGATGTTTGGCGTATTGATATGTTACCAGAGTGGTCTAAATATGAAGTTACCATTATGGACAGACAAGGAGCGATTGTATTCAAGCGTTCGCCTTACGACAATAGTTTTAACGCCACCGATTTTAATGGCGTTCCTCTTCCAAATGGCGTTTATTATTATTACTTGAGACATTTAGAAGAAGACATTAAGTTCAAGGGATATATTCAAGTAATTCGATGAAGCTTGGCTTTAACGTTTTTGACCGGTACGATTTTTCCATTTTTAAAACGTATTTTTTTGGGGGAGCTTATACACATTCTTCGAAACTGTATTTACTTTTGTCTCCACGGCTTAAAGTAAGGAATACTGTCTGCCATCTTTGTCCAAAAAATCCGTACCTTATTTGTATCTTGAAAATATTTTGTAGATATAAAGTGTTGTAAATGATTTTGTTATTAAAATAAATCACTTTCTGTATCGGAAAGTAATTGTAGTCCCTTAATCCGATATTATTAAACAGTATTTGCCTCTTGTTTAATGACTTGTTTTTTTCTTAACAGGTTGAAAATTAATGAGATAATAGCATTTAATATCCTACCTTGTCGGAGTATTAAATAAAAACGTTATCTATGAAAACAAATTTATCCCTGTCCATCATTGGTGGATTATTAACTCTGCAAGGAATTGGATTTTTCCTAGGTGCAGAACAAATTACATCTCAAGCATTTGCTGGGATTGAATTATCTAAACAGGCTTTAGATGTTGGAACTGCTATGCATCAAGCATTGGCTTCTGTGGCCCTCGGAGTAGGTATTATGGTACTCTTATTGAGAAATAGCTCAGGAGATTTTGCCGTGAATCTTTTTAAAGGAATTATTGCCATGAGTATTGTTGTGTTATTACAGGCATTTAATGCGATGGCTCAATGGCCAGGACTACAACCACCTATTCCTGCGCTTGTACTTTTCGGTTTATTTATAGCATTAAGCGTAATTTCTATGAGAAAAATATCACACCAGAATTAAGGTAATAATCATAAAAATCAAATTATATCACAACAAGCAAATTACAACTATGAAAAACTTTAGAAACATTTTAATCCTAACATTAATCTTAGATCTTGTGCAGTCTATTCCGTTATTCCTTGCGATGAGTGGCGGTGAAATGAAAGAAATGATGATAGCTGATATGGGTATCGAAGGCCTTGCTCAAAATGCAGGTGCAATAGCCATTCTAGATACCATGCTCTTTGTATTTGCATTCATCATGGCCGGTTCTTTGGCTTCAACAATCTATGCTATGAGATTGAAAGAATTGAGTTCATTAAAGACAGCAACATTCTTGTTAGGGATATTACACTTAGCCTGGACACTCCCAGATTTCATCAGCTTAATCACGGGTTCTTCTGCGCATCCTCCAATTCCTTTGATGATTGTTAGTTTACTACCTATCATTGGATTATTCTATGTATCGAAGAATGGAGAATTAAAAACTGCCTCCTAAATATCTACCTACTTTAAAATTAAAAACGCCCCTTAACAGGGGCGTTTTTAATTTGTTTCAATCGTATATCATTTGTGTTTATGACTCAGGCATCTCCTCTGTTCTTCGAACATTGATTGCCGCATCACCTTTAGGACTAGTTTGGATTTCATAATATAAGAAATCACCCTCCTTGAATTGCTCAGTGAAGTTATTCACGTGAGCGAATACACGCTGCTGAGATTTTTGGTCGTGAATAAATCCATAACCTTTGTCTTCGTTGTAATACGTCATCGTACCCTTACGAATATTACTCACCTTCGTTTCTGGCGCCTGGTAACCACTCACTGAGATGTCCTCAGGATTTATCTCTTCTCTCTCTTCTGGATCTGGTGGAGTGTCCACGATGTTTCCGAATTCATCTACATAGGCAATCATATCGTCTAGTGATTTACCCTTGTTATTATCAAGTTTGCGCTGTGCTCTTTTTTCTTCTTTTTCGCGGCGCTTCTGAAGTCGTTTTTTTTCTTTTTCCTTTTTTGAGAATGTGGTTTGGGATTTGGCCATAAATTTATTTCTGTAATCGCAGTCGTTTTAAATATTTCCTTTTGTCGTGCAAAGTTAAGGTTTTAAAGTGGTTGTACATATTAATTGGTGAAATATCAAAACATTACTCACCTCACTTTGGTTATTTCATCTTAGTGTTTTTCATGTTGAACTCTTCAATTCCTTATCACAACGTTGGAATCGGTCAAATTGGCTTTTCCATTCCACAATCATACGTAGACATTAACGAGCTTGCTGAGGCAAGAGGAATCATTTCCGAGAAACTAACCAAAGGCTTAGGCCTCAAAAAAATGGCCGTTTGTGTTGAGCAAGAAACAATAGATGTATTGATTGCCAATGCGCTCGAAGATTTATGGTGTAATAGCGCAGATGAGGGCGAGACGCTCAATTCTTTTTTGAAGAATGTGGATCGCATTTATTTAGGAACTGAAAGCGCCATTGATGGCGCAAAACCTACCGCTACTTATGGACTGGATACATTATCTAAACGGTTTGATTTTGATTATTCTCATATTGATGTAGTAGATTTAACCTTTGCTTGTATCGGAGCGGTGGATGCTCTACACAACTGCATCGATTATGTAAGACTCAATCCTGATCGGAAATGCATCGTAGTAGCAGCCGATATTGCAAAATATGATTTAAACAGCGGTGGTGAATACACACAAGGCGCGGGTGCCATGGCTTGTTTGATTGAAAAAAATCCACGTCTAATTGAGTATTCTTCCATTGTGGGTGTAGATACGAAAGCGGATTTTGACTTTTTTAAACCATTGATGAAAATCAAAAAAGAAGACATTGCTAATGACATAAGTGAGCGATTAAACCTCAATGATAATGCTAAAGCAGGTCTAAATGCTTGGCTGAATCCATCCGAATCGCCCAATGATGGAAAAGGAAATGAAGGAGCTTTCGACGGAATAGGATCAATTCCCGGGGATTATATCCCTGTTTTGAGGAAAGAACCGGTTTACAATGGTGCGTATTCCAATACGTGTTATAAAGACCGAATGGGCAATGCATTGAACCGATTCCTAAATCGAAGTGCGGCAGACATCCAAAACTTTGAGGGCTGGGTATTCCACCTGCCATTTTGTTATCAAGGCAGAAAAATCGCCGTCCATTATTGGTTTGAACACATACTTAAAAACGGTGAGGATTT
>Ga0255763_1005125_pt1 | contig 10631 bp, 8 predicted proteins | sample 041ome_2_FD_179963 | JGI IMG/M metagenome (GOLD analysis project Ga0255763, IMG submission 179963) | Coastal salt marsh microbial communities from the Groves Creek Marsh, Skidaway Island, Georgia - 041406US metaG (version 2) | ecosystem: Environmental > Aquatic > Marine > Intertidal zone > Salt...
GTTTGAATGGCCTCTCTTGATAAATAACTATTGGGGTAGAGCAGTCGTAACTGTTCTAGGGCTGTCTCAAAAGCTTCAAGGCCTGCAATCTTGAATTCATTTTTTGCAAATAATAGGGCCGCAGAAGGGCTAATTCGTAATTGAGCTTTGTTAATGCTGTCAAATGTTGTTCGCAGCTCTTGATGCTTACGGTCAATGTATAGCTTAGCCAATCTTTGCTCTAATACAATCGTTTCAATTCCTTTTGAATTGAGGTGTCGCGAAAAAAGACTGTTCGGATGCTCCTTAAGCAATCTGTTTTTATAAGCCTGAGCAGTAACCTCATCTGTATCAATGCTGATCAAATAGAGGGTATAAAGCGTGTTTGCCTGTATCATATCAGAAGAACCTTCTAATAATGGCTCAAGTAATTTTACAGCACTTGAATAATCTTCAAAGGTGTAATAATAAATAGAGGCACTTGTAAAAAGAGCTTCAATTTTTTCTTTGATTAAATCGTCAACAGCCTCTTGATTCCCCGGAATCTCTCCAAGCTTTTGCGCAACAGCAGAATTGATTTCGCTCTCTGTAACTGACGTCGGAGCTGAAACGCGTTCATCTGGTTTTTCGCTTTTTTTAATCTCAGCATCTGCAATGGCGCGTTCTGGAGAAACACTTCGAAGTGACCAATAATCAACATTTGATCGAGCTCCCCATTGTTTTTCAAATGCCAACTTTCCAGATTTTATTAATTGCTCATTATTAAAATAAAAGTTTGATACACTCTCTATCTCTGAATCTTCGTTTTCCTCTTGATCGATGTCAGCCAATAATTGTTCAGCGCGCTCTTGTTTCTGTTTTGCTTCGATTTCATTGCGAACTTTCGATGTTATTCGACTTACTCTTTCCTCTTCAGTAAGCTCAGCGTAAGCGAGGAGTGTGTCTATTTCTGATGCGCGATCTAGTAGTACAAATAATTCTGAAATATGTTTGTGAGCTCCTTGACGAGCTTCTAATTTCAAGGGCTCGATAAGCGATTGATGCTCTAGTAAACTGTCTAAATATGAAAGTGCTCCACGATAATTTCTTCGCTGTAGTTCAAATGCTATAAGAGTGTCAAAATTTGCAATTTGTAGTGCCGGTGATCCCAAATCATTCGAATTTTCAAAATGCGAAATAGCGTTTTGAAGAAAATGATTGGCGGTAGTGTCTTTTCTGAATAAGCTCAGTTCTTTTAATCCCTTAGAGCGGTAAATAAACCCTCGATCTTCGTAGTTGTTCCATCGTTTGATCATCCGGTCTAAGGCTTTGTGATAATCTTCGGTGTTTAGATTCTCTTGATCGGTCAAGGCTATTTGGGCGAGTATTCGGTACGGAGCATAACGATAGCTTTTATCTTTAGCCAATTGTTTCAGAAGCTGATTTGATGAAACCTGTTGGTTTTGTTTTTGAAGCAATTGGGCAAGAACCCACTGGGTTCGTCGCAGTAATGTATCAGGAATTTTCTGTTCTAGAGCGTATTCGAGATTTTTAAGCGCGGCCGAGGGATCTTGCGACTCTAATCTTATTTGCGAACGAAGAAGCAAGGCGAGATAGCGCTGATCCCATTTTATCGGAGCTAGAATTTCTACTTTATCTAGGGCCTCTTCGGCAGCCGGGTAGTTTTTTGTTGAAAAGAAAACGAACGCTTCGCCTAAGTAACCTGCAGCAATAGCCTGACTTCTATTTGAATAGGACCTAAGCTTTCTAAACGCCTCCAGTGCAGGAAAGGGTCTTGCGTTAAAATACCGACTATACCCTAAAAGCTCATAGGCACGATCTAACCTGTCGTTCTTTTCCTTTTGGCCAACTTCGACCGAAAAGCGTTGTATAGCCTTAACCGCTTTCTCTTCAACTCGTTCAAGAGAATTGGTTGTGGCGGTATCTGTTGGGCGTGTAAAATACCAATTGGGTAAAGGAGATAGCGGTTCTAATAGATTGTTTTGGCTCGAATTTCGCTGATCTAAAAACTTTAGTAGTGCCTGCTCACCATTATATAGGATATTAAACTTGGCGTTTATTCGCTTCGACTGCAGTCTAGTTCGCGACGAAGGAATGATTGCGCACGAGCCCAGAGTTAACAATAGCCCAAGAAATAAAGAAAGTCGTATCCGCTTCACCCGACTAAGTTAAGTCCTAATCAGTACATCTTAAAATCTATAGAAGCTTCGTATTTTTGCTAAAAAGAATTGCCATGAATTTTCACTCCTTAACGGTATCTAAAATTGAGCGGTTTAATGCTGACTCTTTGGCTATTAGCTTGGCTGTACCTAATCATTTAAAGTCAGCTTTTCGCTTTGAGCCCGGTCAATATGTCACCTTTAGTCATTCGGTAGGCGACAAGGAAATTCGCAGATCTTATTCTATCGCTTCAGTCCCCAAAGACGAGATGATCACCGTTGGGGTCAAAGAAGTGGCCGGCGGTATATTCTCTGCTTATGCTAATAAAACGCTTAAAGAAGGAGACGTTTTGGAGGTAGCTTCTCCTGAAGGGGGATTTGTTCTCGATAAAGAGGCAGGTTCAATCTTGGCAATAGGCGCAGGGAGTGGTATAACGCCACTACTAAGTATTATGAAGGCGGCCCTGTCAAACAACCCAGATGTAAAAGTGGGGTTGATCTATGGAAATCAAAGTGACCGCTCGATGATGTTTAAGGATTTGATTCAGGAACTTTCTCAAAACTTTAGCGACCGTTTTTTTGCAGTTCACGCCTTTTCTCGTGAACAAGGAGGCGACTACTTCGGAAGAATCGATAGGGGTGTCATTCTACACGCGTTGAAAAATAACCTTGCCGGGCTAGGAGTGCCAGACAAAACCTACCTCTGTGGCCCAGAAGCAATGATTCATCTTGCAAAGGACACTCTTTTAGACCAAGGCATAGCCGCAGAACGTGTTTTGTTTGAGCTTTTCGTGGCCTCAGAAAATGCCAAAGATATTAATGTCCGTGGGGTGGCGTCTGTTCGTGTTCTGTTAGATGGGGAGACCCATGAGATACAAGTGCCTAAAGAAGAATTCCTTTTAGATAGTCTTTTAGAACAGGGTATTGATGCTCCGTATTCTTGTCAGGGAGGGTCTTGTAGTAGCTGTATTTGTAAAATCACAGAGGGGAGTGCTGATATGGCACGTAATCAGGTACTCACAGACAACGAGATCGCGAACGGGTTTATATTGAGTTGTCAGGCTAAGATTACTTCAATGACTATAGTTATAGACTTCGACAACGTTTAAATCGTCGAGAGGTGGGCTGAAATCACTCGGCTGCCTTCTTCGTATCCAAGTTGATATGCCTTTTCAATTCCTGATTTATCTAAGAACCCTATCGTTTTAAGTCCTTCAGGTTGGATGTAAAAGTCACAAGCCTTTAGTTTTTCAATCGTACGAGAGTAAATCATTAGGCTGCTTACCCTGGCGGTAAGTTGAATCGCGTTTTTCAACTGATGAGGTTCAACCATGCTTAGTTCGGTGGTGTTAGATCCGATGATTCTATCCGAATAATCCCTTACTAATTCTAACGGAAAATTACTAAGGATTCCTCCGTCAGCATAGAGCTGCCTATCTATCATCACGGGGCTAAACACTGGGGTCAATGAGGCTGAAGCTAGTAAGGGCTTTATCAGTTCCCCGCTATTAAATTCTTTCAGACTACCATCTAATAAATTAGTGGCGGCCACATGCAACGGCAATTGAAGCTCTTCGAAACTGTCGTGCATTAAAAAGCCCTTTAACAGGGCGTAATAGCGCTCTGTATCAATAAGGCCTGGTTTAGTAATGCTAAAGTAATTGTACTTAAAAAGCGGCGCTTCTTTAAAGAAAGAAAGCATGTCCTCTGTCGAATTTCCATTTGCAAATAATGCCCCAACAAGAGCGCCGGCGCTAGATCCAGCAACCCGATCAATTCGAATTTCGTGCTCTTGAAGCGCCTTTATAAAACCAATATGGGCCATTCCACGAACGCCTCCGCCAGAAAGAACAAGAGAGGTGTGTTTGGAATTATCGAAACTCATAAGGGGGGTTTTAACTACAAAGATAACCACAAAATGAAGCCTAAAACCTTAACTTAGAGTTTCGAAAAAGTTAAGCTATGAGTGACACCTACTATGATCCAAAAGACCTTAAAAACTTCAAAAAAATCACCGATTGGAGCGAGCCTCTTGGCACACGATTTTTCGAATACTACTCCAAAGTATTTGAAGAGGGTGCGCTTTCGGCAAGGGAAAAATCATTAATCGCATTGGCAGTAAGTCATGTGGTAAAATGCCCTTACTGCATCGATGCCTATACCAAGGATGGTCTTCAAAGAGGAATCACAGAAGAAGAGATGATGGAGGCTGTGCACGCGGGCGCAGCAATTGAAAGCGGAGCAATACTGGTTCATGCGGTTCAAATGATGAATAAGCATAAAAAGCTTTCTCACTAGATGGCAAAATCATCCCTTCAACGGTCGAAGCATTTGCTTGCAGACCCAATAAATCAGCTCAAAGTTTTATCGTCAGGGATGTTTTCTTCAGGCACCCTGCCCACATTTTCAGACAAATTAAAAGGGCTGGATGTATTGCTTAAAACCGATGGTCTTGAAATTCTTCAGGTTAATCTAGGTTATATGTGCAACCAAACTTGCGCTCATTGCCATGTAGACGCAGGGCCAGATCGAAAGGAGATTATGTCCTCAGATACCATCGATCAAGTTATTGGTGCGATTGGGCGTTTCAGGCCGAATACACTAGACTTAACCGGGGGGGCTCCTGAAATGAATCCAGAATTTCAACGATTAATACGTGCCGCTGTTTCCCTATCTGTAAAAGACATCATTGTCAGGTCTAATCTGACCATTCTAGAGTCAAACAATCACTATAAAAACTATCCGCAATTTTTCAAAGAAAATGGTGTTCACGTTGTATCATCTTTACCTCACTATTCTATGCGAACAACTGACCGCCAGCGAGGTGAAGGGGTGTTTTCTAAATCAATTACCGCTTTAAAACGACTCAACGAATTAGGTTATGGTCGTGAAAAGCATTTAAAACTTGATCTTGTATACAATCCTTCGGGTGCATTTCTTCCGGGGTCAGAAAAAGAATTAGAGGCTGATTTCAAACGCAAACTGAAGGCTGATTTCGATATTGATTTTAATGAGCTGTTTTGTATTACCAATCTACCCATCTCACGATTCTTAGAATATTTAATCGCTACAGAAAATTATGAGGAGTATATGGAAACACTGGTTGAGGCATTCAACCCTTCAACGTTGTCTGGCCTTATGTGTAGAAACACCCTATCGGTCGGATACGATGGTAGCCTTTACGATTGCGATTTCAATCAAATGCTACAAATACCAATTTCAGGAGACAAACGCTATTTAGCCGATCTCGAATCTAGCGCGTATTCAAACCGAAAAATTAATGTTCATCAACACTGCTATGGCTGCACTGCAGGCTCGGGCAGTTCTTGTCAAGGGAGCATTAGTTGATTCACCCTTTCTAAAATTGCTTGCGGGTCAATACTCGCCATAGCTGATTCATAGCCCTTAAATGTGCGCTTGCCAAAAATTGATGAGGGGAGAAACGGATATTTTTCTGGATCAGGTAGAAATTGATTCTCGTCGGGCTGAGCCAAGACAGAAAAACCACAACTAGGCGCGGTCGCTCCCCAAATTGTAATGACAGGCACACCGTAGTTCGCAGCAATATGTCCGTTAGCACTATCCATGCTAATCATAACTCCTAAAGACTGTATTTCTCGTATCTGCATCTCAAAAGAAAGCGTTGCAGCATTTTCATGAGCAATTCCATCAGACACCCACTGGTCGAATTGCTGAGACTCGATTCCTTTAGCGCCAAATAATGCCGTTCGGTATTTTTTGCTAAGTTGTTTTAATAGCTCAGCTGTAAGGTCTGTTGGGTACGTTTTGTATTTATGTGCTGCAAAAGGAGCGATTCCTACTTTCTGCAATTCAGAGCCAACCCTATTTCTGACAATTTCATCAAGCAAAACCTTCTCTTCTAATAAAAAGCCAAGCCGGGCTATTGTTTTTAAATAAGCCTGAACTTGTGTGTCCAAAAGCTCTTTTGGTTTAGGGCCTTTCCTTGTCCATTGTCTTCGAAGTCGTCGTTGTTTAGTGCGCTGACTAATGTTAAGGCCCTTCCATCTCAAAAATAAACAGAGGATGCGACTCCTAAGGCTAAAATGTAAATCAGCAACATCAGTAATACCTTCGGCTACAATTGATTTAGACAATTGCCAAAGACCAAAGAGACCCTGATGTTTTTGGGGATCAAAAGCAATCGTATTCAAGCCTCTCTCAAAAGAGAAAATCGTCAAAGGAAAAGCCTTAGAGAGCATGCTTAGTTCAACATCAGGAAAAGCTCTTTTAAACGCCCTAATCATAGGGATGATCATCGCTACATCTCCTAAAGCGGAAAAGCGTATTAGCAATAGCTTTCGGGTCCTATTATGCTCTTTTGGCCTCACGCAGCACAGGGTTTAAATCGTCGTCGTTATACATTTTCATCTGTTTATAGACCTTCATGTACTTTCGTCCTGATTTAAAGTCTTCGAGCAATTGTTCGATTGCGCTCATTAGATCGGTCCGTTGCTCAAGCAGTACATCCAGTTTCTTTTGACAAGCTTGGCGGTGATTTTCGCTAGCCTCTGCGCGACTTGCCTCCTGCTGCATGTGATAAATTTTAAGTGCCAAAATAGACAATCGATCGAACGCCCAGGCAGGGCTTTCTGTGTTTATTTGAGCATCTTTTATAACCTCAACATCTTTATATTCATTCAAGAAAAAAGCGTCAAGGTTTTCCACCAAATCTGTACGGTGTTGATTGCTTGCGTCTATTTTTCGCTTGAGCACTAGAGCGTCTGCTGGGTTAATATGAGGGTCGCGAATGATATCCTCATAATGCCATTGAACCGTGTCAATCCAATTCTTAAGATAAAAGAGGTGTTCAATATCTCTCTTTTTATAAGGATTTGAAATGGGCTGATCAACACTATCAAACCTATGATAGTCCTCGATACTCTGTTCAAAAATCTGATAAGCCTTTGTCGTTAAATCTGCTGCAATCATAACTTTTTAGATTCGAACTAAATTTTGTTCTGTGTGTTCTTAGTTTGTACTTTTACGCTCTCAAGTAACGTATTATGTGGACTTCATTCTTTAATTGGATCTCAATCCTGTTTTCTGACGTGCTTCTAGCACCATACGATTTATTAAGATTTACTAGCAACTGGTGGTTAGCAAATGGTGTCAATTGGCTATTTGTTATCGTTGGTTTAGTTGCTGGCGCATATTGGCTGGGCGAACTTAAGAAATATCACGAGAGCGGAGAAGAAAACAAAGACAACTCTGCCCACTCGTTCTTATAGATCGAATCCAATATCCTTGCGATAATTCATCTTGTCAAATTTAACTTGACTCAAGCTGTTATAGCTTTTAGCCAACGCTTCATCTTTATCTTTTCCAAAAGAGGTTAATGCAAGTACACGACCCCCTGAAGTGAGAACTTCCCCTTCTTTTAAGGTGGTTCCCGCATGAAATACAACAGATTCTGTTACCTGCTCAAGCCCTTTGATCTTTTTGTTCTTTTCATAAGCCTCAGGATATCCTCCTGAAACAGCAATAACTGTGGCGGCGGTTTGAGGGTTGACCGAAAGTTCGACCGAGCTAAGAGCTCCTTGTGCAATAGCCTCAAATAAATCAACCACGTCACTTTCAATTCTTGGGAAAACCACCTCAGTTTCGGGGTCTCCCATTCTAACGTTATACTCAATGACATACGGCTTGCCTTTTACAACCATGAGGCCAATAAAAATGATTCCTTTGTAATTGTAATTCTCTGCCTTTACCCCGTTGACAGTTGGTTTAACCACCTCATTTTCAATTCTTTCGAATAATTGGTCGTCTACGAAGGGGACAGGAGAAATAGCTCCCATTCCGCCCGTATTAAGGCCGGTATCTCCTTCGCCAATCCTTTTATAGTCCTTAGCTAAGGGGAGAATCTTGTAACTGCCTGTATTGTCTACTAAAGTAAAGCAGCTGCATTCGATTCCGTCTAAAAACTCCTCAACAACTACTTTATGTCCGGCTTCGCCAAAACTATTGTGGGTTAAAAATTGAGCCAATTCGTTTTTTGCATCAGCTAACTTGTCTAAAATAAGCACGCCTTTACCCGCAGCTAACCCGTCTGCTTTAAGTACATAGGGAGGGTTCAATGATTCTAAGAATTTATAGCCCTCTTCAATATTTTGAGAAGTAAAGGTTTGATAGGCAGCTGTAGGTACTCCGTGTTTTTGCATGAAGGCTTTTGCAAAATCTTTTGAGCCTTCTAGCTGAGCAGCTACTGCATCTGGACCAACGACTAAAATAGCGCTTAGGCTAGGGTCGTTTTGAAAAAAATCAACGATTCCTTTAACAAGCGGAACCTCGGGTCCTACAATTAGCATCGTAATGTTGTGCTCTAAGCAAGCTTGTCCTAATTCAGTAAACTGATCAACCCCAATATTCAAGTTTAAAGCTATCTCTGTGGTTCCTGCATTCCCTGGGGCTACATATAGCGCCTCGCATCTATTGCTCTCTGCTATTTTGTGTGCTATGGCGTGTTCTCGCCCTCCTGACCCGACAATTAGTACGCGATGATTCATTTTTTCTTATTCTGATGATTAAACGTTCTATGTTCTTTTCTATACCACTCCTCGGGCGGTAAACTCTTGAAGTATTCGATCGTCTTTCTTAGGCCTTCTTTTCGTTCGTGTTGAGGACTCCAGCCCAGCAGCTCCTTCGCTTTGGCAATATCCGGCTGTCTCTGGGCAGGGTCATCTGTAGGCAGTTCTTTAAAAGAAACCGGTTGTTCAGACCCCATGATCTCTTTGATCTCAGTCGCAAAGTCTAAAATGCTTATCTCGTCTGGGTTTCCTAGATTCACTGGCAAGTGATAATCAGAACGAAGTAGACGGTAAAGCCCCTCTACAAGGTCATCAACATAGCAAAAACTTCTGGTTTGTTGTCCGTCCCCAAAAACAGTTAATGGCTCGGAGCGCAAAATCTGACCTATAAAGGCAGGAATGACTCGACCGTCATTTAGTCTCATTCTAGGGCCATAAGTGTTGAATATTCGTGCTATTCTAGTATCTAAGCCATGAAAGCGATGATAGGCCATGGTCATTGACTCCTGAAAACGTTTAGCTTCGTCATACACCCCTCTAGGGCCAATGGCATTCACGTTTCCAAAATAGGATTCGTCTTGCGGATGCACAAGCGGATCCCCATACACTTCAGAGGTAGAGGCAATCATAAAACGCGCCTTCTTGTCTTTTGCTAAGCCTAGCAAATTATGTGTTCCTAGCGAACCCACCTTTAAAGTTTGTATTGGAATTTTGAGATAGTCTATTGGGCTTGCAGGAGAGGCGAAGTGCAAAATGCAGCTAAGCGGTCCCGATACAGATACATACTCAGTCACATCGTGCTCCACAAAACTGAATCGTGGCTCTGCCTTCAAGTGATCTAGGTTGCGCAGGTCTCCAGTGATTAAATTATCCATGCCGATAACCTCATGCCCCTCGGCTAATAACCGATCTACTAAGTGAGAACCTAGGAACCCTGCCGCGCCAGTAATCAAAGCTCTTTTCATGAAGTAGCTAGATATGGGGTTAATAAATCAGCTACATCACGCCCATTCGAAAGGCGCTTTACTTTATTCTGGCCTCCAAGCTTTCCTTGTGATCTCATGTATGCCTCAAAGGCACCTTTATTCAAAGGGCTCACAACGGCAGGTTTTAAAACCTTTCCGGCAATTAGATCTTTGTAATACACATTTTGATTCTGGACACTTTGATCAAGGGTTTGTGCAAACGCCTCGTTATCCTTTGGCTCCTTTTCAAATTCAATGAGCCATTCGTGATAGGGCAGACCCCCGTCTTTAGGGCTAACTTCTGGCGCTACACTGAACTCAGAAATTCTTGCCTCAGGGTGGGCTGCAAGAGCCACAGTCATCGCCTCTTCAACCTCTTTAGCGATGACGTGTTCGCCAAAGGCAGAAATAAAGTGTTTAATTCTTCCTGATACAATTACTCGATACGGGTTTAAAGAGACAAATCGAACAGTGTCTCCGATATTATACCCCCACAAACCTGCATTTGTTGAAAGAATAAGGGCATAATCCACACCAAGTTGTACATCGGCTAAAGAAATTCTTGGAGGGTTTTCGTCATAAAACTGGCTAGCCTCGATAAACTCATAAAATATTCCAGAATGCACCTGGAGCAACAGCCCGTTGTTTTCGAGTGTGTCTTGATAAGCAAAAAAACCTTCGCTGGCAGGAAACAATTCGATGCTGTCCACCCTTCTCCCTATCAGATCTTCAAATTTTTGTCGATACGGCTCATAATTAACGCCTCCGTAGACGTAAAGGGAAAAGTTGGGAAACAACGCTCCAACCGAATTTCCTGAACGTGCAACAAGCCGCTCAAAATACATCTGCACCCAAGAGGGGATTCCCGCGATCAGAGTCATGTTTTCGTTGATGGTCTCGTCAACAATCGCTTCTACTTTGGTTTCCCAATCTTCAATAATATTAGTCTCCCATGAAGGGAGTCTGTTTTTAAGTAAATAACT
>Ga0255763_1005127_pt1 | contig 10624 bp, 7 predicted proteins | sample 041ome_2_FD_179963 | JGI IMG/M metagenome (GOLD analysis project Ga0255763, IMG submission 179963) | Coastal salt marsh microbial communities from the Groves Creek Marsh, Skidaway Island, Georgia - 041406US metaG (version 2) | ecosystem: Environmental > Aquatic > Marine > Intertidal zone > Salt...
CACGCACGCATCATCCACTATCATCCACCCGTAACCCACTGTGTACGACCCGGTACGAGTCAATGCTCGTCGACGAGTCCGTCGACGTCGGTATCACTGGGTCGGGTCACGCCGGCTTGTAACGCGACGTCGCGAGTGGGGCCCCGCGCCGTCGGGCGCGCCCGTCGACGGCCTCGTTCTTCAATCACCGCGCGGATCGCGCGTCCGATCTCGAGCTCGCGGTCCGCGTCCGCGACTCGGTTGAAGCCGAGTCGCGGCGCGGTTGAAGCGTCGGGCACCGTGCGAGGCGGGGAACCGAGCTGCACCACCGGCCGCCGGGAGTAGCGAGCGGGTAGCGCGCGAGAGCGGGGACGAGGAAACGATCGACGGAGCGCACGGCGAAACGGATGCCTGTTGCGCTTTTGCTTTTGCTTTTGCTTTTGGTTTTGCTTTTGGTTTTGGTTTTGGTTTTGGTTTTGGTTTTGTCTGCTGGGTGGGACGTGAAACGTTACAACGCGGCGGCCGAGGACCAAGGACGAGCGGGAACGGCGGCGTAAAAATGCGGAGCGAGCTCGCGAAGCCAATCTGCATCGACGACTGTGACGTCACGCATGTAGTCTCGGTCGGTTCTCACGGCGGAGCAGTAGACGACGCAGTGTGGTCTCGCTCTGAAGAGGGCGGACGCGGGATGGATGCGGAGCTCTCGGGCGCGCGCGCGCGCGCTCGACGCGCGGAGAGAGTGGAATACAGAACCGTCGGCGCCGCCGCCGTAGGGTGCGAGCGCAGCGGCGTTGGCAAAGAATCCCGCGGCGATGGCTCGACGGATGGGGACGGTGTCGGAACCGCAGGAAGAGTTGGTGATGATGCCCAATCTGGAGAGGTGCTTGCGAAGTTGGTCTCGCACGTCGCACGCTCGCAGTAGCGCGCGATTGTTGAGCATGTTCTTTTCGGCAAACTTGGCTTGGTTTCTCGCGTCGCAGTAAGCGTCGTGAATATTGAGCGTCATGATTCCATCGCCCTCTTCGACGGCGAAGCGATCGCGCATCATGTCGAGACGCTTCTTTTGACCGCGATGCGTCACCCAGAGCGATTGGACTTGCATGTACGCCGCTACGGTTAATGCCTCGCGAACGCATCCGAGCTCGCCGCTCACGAGCAGCATTCTTCCGAGTTGTGGCTCAACGGGGAGCTCGGCGAGGTGCATTCCGAAAGGCTTTGTGAGCTTGGCGTCGTCGTCGAGCGCCTTGAGGGCGTACAGCAGCTCGAGCGCCTTGATCATGTTCGCTGCCGGCGGAGGCGACACCCACTCAAAGTTCATAATGTTGTCTATACCCATGGCTTTGATTTGCAGAACTGTGCTTGCGAGATCACTGCGGACTATCTCCGGTGGGGTGATTTCGCTCAGGGATCTGTAGCCAAGCTCGGTACACAGCCTGAAACATTTCCCGGGCCGAACTCTGCCGGCGCGACCCGCGCGCTGATTCGCGCTCGCCTGACTCGCAGGCGCGACGAATAAGCTTTCCATACCGCGCTCCGGATCGTACGCTTTTTGTTTCGCAAAACAGCAGTCGACGACGTACACTATTCCCTCAATCGTGACTGATGTCTCGGCGACATTCGTCGCGACGACTACTTTCCGCGCTCCTCGCCGAGGCGGTCTAAACGCCTCCAACTGCGTAGCCGGGTTCAATCCCGCGTAAAGCGGACAGATGGAGAGGTCTGACGGCGCGTTACTCGAGCGCTTGTGATCGTTTCGCATGTCTCTCGCTTCTTCCTCGAGCAGATTCACCGCGTCCTCAATTTCACCTTCCCCGGTGAGAAATACCAAAATATCGCCCGGTCCTTCTTCTCGATGAATCTCCAGCACCGTCTCCACCGCGCTTCGAACGTAATCCCCGGTGGGCTCGTCTAAGTAATGAATCAATACGCTATGCGCACGGCCCTCCACGGACATGATGGCCGGCTTTCTAGATGGTTCGTCATCGACTCTACCGTCGTCCCCGCTACTCGACGCGTCGAAAAAACTCGCAAACGACTCGGCTTGAATCGTTGCGCTCGACACGATAATCCTAAGATCCCTTCGAGCTCGCTGAACCTTTTTCAGCAACCCCAAAAGCACATCCGTCGCCAGCGTTCTCTCGTGTGCTTCATCCACCATGACGACTGAATACTTTGTTAGCAAAGGATCCTCCGCCAGTTCTCTGAGCAGCGCTCCGTCGGTGCAAAACTTAATCTCCGTCTTCTCCGTGCACACGTCCTCGAACCGAATCGCGTATCCCACGACGTCTCCTAAAGAGCACCCAACCTCCTCCGCCACGCGCTGCGACACGCTCTGCGCCGCGACGCGTCTCGGTTGCGTCACGGCGATGCCTCGTCCGCCCGCGCACCAACCGGCGTCTCGCAAAAACTGTGGAATCTGCGTCGTCTTTCCGCATCCCGTGTGCCCGACGACGATTGTGGTGGCGTGTTTTTCGACACAGTAGAGGAACTCGTCCGCGTGCGCGGCAATCGGAAGCGCGCGGCGCTGCGCCGCGAGCGACGCGCGGGGATTCCGATTGAAACTGATTATTTTTCCCTCGCGACCGCCTTCCGCATCGACGTCCACGTCCGCCGTGAGAAGCGTCGAGACGCTCGGTTTGAGCGACGCATCCGGCGCCGCGGTACCGGGACGCCAGAATCCCGACATCCGGTCGGTCCGCCGCGAGTCGAACACTGAGGACAGGCACCTCGCGCGAGGAGGAGTTTTTTGATGACTGTTGAGACTAGACGTTTCCAATATTACCATTTGTGTTTGTATCTACTCGGCTATTCAACGGTGACGGATTTCGCCAGGTTGCGAGGTTGATCGACGTTGTGACCCCGGAGGACGGTCAAGTGATAGCTCAACAACTGAAGCGGAATTATGTTGATGAGCGGTTGAAGGCAGTCGACAACTTCCGGAACGCGAATAATCATGTCTTCGCTCTGCGCGAATTGGTCCAAGGAGTCGTCATCCTCGGAAACGATGAGAATGCAGCGAGCGTCTCGTGCTCTGAGTTGTTCGACGACAGACTTTTGCTTTGTGTAAGAGTTGTCACGAGTGGCGATGACAACCAATGGCAAAGTCTCATCAACGAGCGCGAGAGGACCGTGCTTCATTTCACCGGCGAGAATACCTTCAGAGTGGAGCAACGCGACTTCCTTCACCTTAAGCGCACCTTCGAGAGCGGTGGCGTAGTTGTAACCACGACCGAATAACAAGAGAGAGTTCTCGTTCACGAGAGTGCGAGCGAGGTTGAGCATTTGCTCATCAAGCTTGAGTGCGGCGCGCATGCAGTCGGGCAGCTTGACGACGCCGCTCATGATGTCCATTCGTCGATCGGCGCGAGAGCGGGAATCTTCGCTCAACGCCAAGGCGAGAAGCACCATGGACGTGATTTGGCACGTGTACGCCTTGGTGGACGCAACACCAATTTCCGCACCGGCGTTGATGTGAATACCGCAATCAGTTGCGCGGGAAATCGCCGAGCCTACGACGTTCACGATGCCGATGCAGAGCGCACCCTTGGATTTGGCGTACTCCAACGCCCGCAAAGTATCGGCAGTTTCGCCAGACTGGGAAATGAAAATGATGGAATCATCGCGGAAGAACGGGCATTGGCGATCGAGCACGTCAGAAGCCAGTTCGAGCGTGACGGGAAGCTCGGTGAGTTCCTCCATGAGCTGGCGCACCGCAATGGCGCTGTGATAGCTCGTGCCGCAACCGCACAAAATGATTCGTCTGGATCGGCGAATCGTGCCCAAGTAATCAACCATACCCCCCAGGAAGACGCGCTGAGCGGTGACACCGTCTTCTTCGAACACGACGCGACCTCGCATTGTCTGCTGAATGGCGTCGGGTTGCTCGTGAATTTCCTTTTGCATAAAGTGATCAAAGTTACCCTTCATGATTTGCTCCACCTCCATCGTCAGCGTCTCAATCGTGCGCTCAACTTCGGCAGACTGCACGGTCGGTGCGTACGCCAGGCTTGGCGAGTCGTGACCCTCCGTGTGGACTCTTTCCATGCGATAAATCCCGTAGCCGCCGTTGTGAATGTGTGCGACATCGTCGTCCTCGAGATGCAACACGCGCTTCGTGTGTTCAACCATAGCCGAGGCGTCCGAGGCAAAGTAAAACTCCATCGAAGTTCTCTTCGCCCGCTTCGTCGTCGGTTGGAAACCCTCACTCGTAACTAAGGCGTGTTGCTCACCTGGGTGCGGTCCTTCGGATATGCCGAGCAACAACGGCGAACCTCTCTTCGCCGCCACGAGCTCGCCCGGGTAATGGCTCGACTTAAAGAGCAGCGCGTACGCCCCTTGCAACTGTCTCAATACCTCCATCACCAACTGTCTGAACGAGCACTTTTCTTGAAACTTGTCATAGAGATACTTTGTCAACTTTGGAATCACCTCGGTATCCGTATCGCTCTCAAACATGTACCCCTTACGCACCAACGTCTCCCTCAACGCCTGATGATTGGTGATGATACCGTTATGCACCACCAAAAACTCATTCTCCTTATCGCTCGTGTGCGGGTGCGAGTTCTTCGGCGCCGGCGGACCGTGCGTCGCCCATCTCGTGTGCGCGATCCCGCAGTGCGACTCAAACACCAACTCTGGATGCAAATCCTTTTCCGCATCCTTCAACAGCGCCTCAAGGTTCGCAATCTTCCCCGTCTGACGAAACACCTTTGCCTGGCACTGCGTCGCGTCCGCGCCGTCCTCCACCGCCAATCCCGCAGAGTCATACCCGCGATATTCCAACCGCTTCAGACCCGTGAGCAGCTTTCCGACGATTTCCTTTTGGCTCTTCGGGCAGTTGTAATTGCTATACGCAAAGATCCCACACATGGTTTCGCCCAGACCGCGCCTCCGCGATCCGTTCCGTCGTCGTTTCGCGTCGCCGGCGCTCGTCCGCGCGCTCGCGTCTGACGCGCGCGGGCGGCTGACATCAGATGTGCCAGTGGTAATCCATCCAGTGGTGAGTGGATAAAAACACTCACTGCAAAACCCTAAACCCTGATACTTTCACACGCGGGTGTTTTTTGGCCCCAAGGTGCCCGGTCGACCGGACCCATCCGCGCCGTCCCGCGACCGCACGACGATCGATCGATCGTCGCTCGAGCGAGCGAGCGAGCGAAGGTGCAGGTAAATTTTTTCCAGCGCATTCCCGCGGTTCTGCCTCGGATTCGCGCGTCGTGTCGGTGAGAAATCGATAAAGGCAGCGACGAAGTACGTCGACGCGCGTTTCAAAAAGGAAAAACCGTTGAAGCGTCGAAAGTCTGGACGGGAGACGCCGACGCATGCGCGGAGACGATCGCGCGCGAGGAATCGACGAGGGAAGAGACGACGGGGGGATCGGAAGCGGAGGGGCGCGATGGACGTCGACGTCGATGTGGATGTGCGCGGCGTGCGGCGTGCGGATGAGAAACTGGTGAAGAATCAGAGTCAGAATCAGCATCAACGTCAACAACAACAAAGACGACGACGACAGGTATCGACGACGACGACGACGACAACGACGATGTCGACTTTACCGCGTTCGAGCGCATCGCCTTCGAGGGGTGGACGGCACCGCAAGGGACAAACGACAAATAACAACAAGCGAAGGGGCGCCGGAGCGGCGCGCGACTCTGGACGCCAGAGAGTCAGAGGAACGTTCGAGAGCCCGGTGGGATCACCGCCGGGAGATGGGAGGAACTCGGTGAACGGTGGGGTCGGGGCGAGGACGGCGAGACGGGCGAGGACGGTGAGACGGGCGTGCGCGGCGGCGGTGGAGGTGACGCCGGTGAGAGAGGCGTGCGCGGGAACGTCGCTGGCGGCGTTGCCGCGAGAGCTCGTGGCTCGGGCGTGTTCGTTTATGGATCTGGAGACGGTGGAGAGTCTAGGCATGACGTGTAAGGCGATGCGGGAGGTGACGATGGAAGATGCGCTGTGGCGTGAGCTGTATGAGAAGCGGTGGAGGTGGAGGCCAGAACAGTCGTGGGCGCGAGGCGCCAAGCTGCCAGAATCGTTTGCGAAGACGACGCTCGGTACAGGGGCGCTCGTGCGGCCGGACGTATATCGGGGCGGACGAGGCTGGCGCAAGGCTTTCAAAGAGAGGCATAAGACTCGTCGATTGCCGTTTCACCCATCGAAACGCGTCATCGCTGTTGAATGTCCCAAGGACGGCGTCGTGCACGCTAAGACGCTTCAAAGAGTGCTGAACGCGACGACTCCGGGAGACGTCGTCACGCTCGGACCGGGGACGTACAAGGGTAGTCTCACGATTCCTCGTGGAATTGAAATTCTAGGCGTCGGTAACCGTGAGGAAATCCTCATCGTGAGCGAGGAAGACCCAGCCCTGCGGACTGCGACTTCGCACAACCGCTGCGCTGCCGGATCAGTGGTGACCAACGTGACGCTCTTTCGTCAGAGCGCGACGAAACGGCGCAGCTTGTCGATCGATGGGCATCAGGCGTCTGTGTACGTCTCTGCAGGGTCAGAGCTTCGCTTGGACAGCTGTGACGTCATCAGCGCGGGTGAGGGTGTCGTGGCGACCGAGATGAATTCCATCGCGCACGTGCACGCGTGTAACATCCACTCCGTGCTGAGCTCTTTCATTAGCACCGCTGGAGGCTCCTTGTCCGCATCTCGCATCACCGCTTCGACCAACGCGAACGACGAAGAAGTGATTGGCGATAACCCCTCAGAGTTGGGTTACGATCAACTCTTTGCGGCTGTCATGGCCTTATCAGGTGTGGTGAAGATTACAAACAATCGCATCGTAAACGCTTACGCGCACGCCGTGGTGTTGTTTGACTATGCTCACGGCGAAATTCACGACAACTTGATTGCGAATAACTTTGGCGCGGGGATTTCCGTCGGGGTTTCGTCCTCTGCTGATATTTCTGACACCATAATTGCCAACAACGGTAGCGTCGGCGTTGCGATGTGCGGAAGAGGTACGATTCAAAACTCTGAGGTGTGCGACAATGCCTTCAACGGAATTGACGTTTCCCAGAGATACACTACTCGAGACTACTTCACGGCTCACTCGGATGACATCGATGAGGAGCATGATTTGGAGGAGGAGTTTTCAGCCTTTCTTCTCGACTTGGACTCGGAGGAGGGAGAAGATTTTGAATCTGAAGAAATCGACGTCGTCATCGAAGGATGCCAAGTGCGCAGAAATGCAAACGACGGCATCTGTGTCTCAGGCGGCGCCAATGTCGACGTCGTCGACTGCAAGCTGTCCGGCAACGCCTGCAATCTCGCCATCGATCGAGGAAATGTTCGATGGGGACGTCTGTGGATTGATGATGGCGAGTTTGAGGAAAACGAGCACACGTGGGACGAACGAAACGTTCGCATCACTGGCACTCACTCAACCATGCAAAGACTGCGAGCGGAGCATAACCGCGAAGAAATGGCTGGGATGTCGATCCCGATGCTCAATCGCTTCATACCGGACGCTCAACAAGTGACCTTTGTCCGTTGAAACGTCACCGCAAATATTTTGAACTTCAATTTTTGCAAATGTCTCATTAAACATTCAACCGTTTAGCTGCGCTTTAGGCCCGTTCAGTGTACATCACGACTTACTGTCTGTATCTGTAACCAGCTGTAAATACAAAATGCTACTAATCTATTCCGCTAACACTGACTTGGCTGCGCTAACTCCCGCGAGGCGACCACTCGTCCAAGCCCAAAGAAAATTGAACCCACCGATGCGTCCGAACACGTCGCACACTTCCCCACACATGAAAATCCCAGGCGACTTCAAAGACTCCATCGTCGCCGTGTTCAACTCATCGAGCTTGACACCGCCACCGGTAACCTCTGCCTTTCGATATCCTTGATGTCCCTTGACTGGGATCTCGTATTCCGTGAGAAGATGAAGGAGACGCATCCTGCTGTCCTTTTTCAACTCAGCAACTTTACACCTGGAATCGACGCCAGATTCTGCGACGATGGCGTCAGCCAAGCGAGTTGGCAAAACTTCCCGAAGTCTATTGACAACGAGCGCTTTACCCGGAGGAGCCGTGAGACGATCCTGCCACTCGTCCCTCTTCATGCCGTTCCAATTCACCAACATCTTTGTCGACGGAGCCTCAAAATCTTCGTCTTTCGCAGCGCCTCCCTTGCTCGCATTCTCTCGAACGAGCGGCCTTACGAGGTGGTGGCTCAGGTCCAAGATGCTAGGCCCAGAGAACCCACGATGCGTGAAGAGAAAGCCCTTTCTATTGGCTTGCGCCGCCTTTTTCTTCGTCTCTCCAGCAACCTTCAATTCCACTTGCGCCGACACGCCGGGCATGCTCTCTCCGCCTGGATGCGGCCCGACCAAGGGCACGAGCGCTGGGTACGGCTCGTTCAGGACGTGACCGAGATCTCTCTTCGCGATGGCATACCCTGTTCCATCCGTGCCGACCGCAGGGAAGCTCATCCCACCCATGGCCAATACGACAGCTTGCGCGCGCGCATCGCTTTCACCTCTCACGCGAAGAGTCCATCCGCCGCCATCGCCGCCATCATCCCCATTTTTCACAAGCGAGTCTATGGACGTCTCGCATCGAAACTCAACCCCGACGCTCTCGCAGGCTTCGACGAGCTTATCTCGCACCTCGCGCGACGAGTTGCTTAGTGGAAAGTACTTATTTGTCACCTCCTCGATTCCGAGCGCTAGGCCGACGTCATCCTCCAACCAAGCGCGACACCTATCGACGCTCCACGATGCCAACACCGATTTCAAGCCGCGCATCGGGCTCTCCGTCACGAAATCGTTCGTCGTCGCGGCGACGGGTAGCACGTTACACCGAGAGCCTCCGGACATTAAAATCTTCTTGCCGCACTCAGTCGTCCGCTCAAAGACGACGACTCGCGCCCCTGCTTTCGCTGCAAAATACGCTGCAGTGAGGCCCGCCGCACCACCTCCGAGAACGGCGACCTCGACGTCGGAAGAACCGCCGCGCGCGACCGCGGCGACGCGCGTAAACTTGCGGTCGTGGCGGCTACTGCGTCTTCCAACCGTCAACGCGAGCGCCGCGCGTTTCGCATCGGGCGGCGGGCGGTACGAGACCCCACAGCGAGCAACGCCGGCAGATGCGACCGCTCTTGCGATGACGACACACGACGCAGACATGGTGCCGCGACAAACGGGCGAAGGGCGCGACCAGTTTTGGGGGAGTCAGGCGAGAGCAAGTTGCTTTTTCATGTGTTTCAGTGTGGTATTCCATCAAAAAGTACGATCTCGGTTACGTGTGCGCGCGTGCGCTGCTAAAAGTGTGTGTGGGTCGTCAGCTAGAACGTCGTTCGTCGTTAACTTTCCGATTCGAGAATGTTCATGGGGATGACGTCCTCGCTCGCTCTCACGGCGCGCTTCTGTTGGGAATGCGGCTCGGAACGCGGCGAGTTACCGATGGAACGCAACGGCGAAGGAGTGGGCTTTTCGCCAGTCTCGTCCGCTTCGATAGCATCCTCGTCGACATCCTCGGCATCCGTAGCTTCGGCAGCGTCCTCGGCATCCGTAGCTTCGTCGTTCTCGGCGTCATCTTGAGCCTCCGCCGGTGCGGCGTCGACATCCACTTCGGCTTTGGCTGCGTCCTCCTCCATGGCGTCTTCAGGAACATTCTCTTCGTCTTCTTGGGCCCTGTCGTAAGCTTCACCATCTTTGCCATCGAACTGCGCTTCACTAGCTTTTCTAGCATCATCGATGACCTGTTCAGTTGAAACGAGTGATGAATTGAGCTTTTCGTACAACTGCCTTGCCAAATCGGCGGCACCACGCAGCTCTTCAGAGTTGCTCACCAACGACGACTTGGCGCGTTCGAGCGATGCCTCGAGGGCGGAAACGGTTGCTATTTTCTCCGTCGTCTCGGCGAGCTGTTTCTTGAGCCCTGAAACTTCCTCGAGACGCGCCACCACAGCCTCTTCGAGCTTGGACTCGAGATCGGACACTGCATTCTTTGCCTGCTCAAGCTCCTCCGCCGCCCGTGCAGCCTTGGTTTCAGTCTCCGCCAACTTTGAGTTAGCCTCCGACACGTTTTTGTTCGCTTGTTCTTCCGCAGCCATGGCTTGCTCCCGTTGCTTCGCCGCCTCCTCCTTGGCCTCGACGAGTTCCTTGGTGAGTTGCTCCACCGTCGCTTCGAGTTGTTCATTCTTTCGCGTCAGCTCAGCCGACGCTTGCTGGTCCTGCACCGGTACACTCTCTCCACCGCTCTCTCGAATACGCTTCGATTCGCTCCCTTCACGAATGGACTCACCGTTCGGCGACGCGCGCTTCTTCTGCAAAGGCGTCGAGTTGTCTTCCGGCGGCACGCGCGTCGCGCGAGGCAACACCCCGTCGGGGTTCAACTCAAACCTATACTCGAGGTGAAACGGCAGCGTCACCACGTCGCCATCATTCATCGGGTAGTACCTATCCTTGACCAACCGCTCACCGTTGAGCCAAACCCCGTTTCTCGACAAGTCGACGATTTTAATCTCGAGCTCTGGCGGGTTTCGTTCCGCGTCGATCACCTCGCACGTAATCACCGCGTGTTTCGCGCTCACTGTCCCGCGATGAAACGAAACGGTGGTACACTCAAAGTCAGTCGACTCGTCGAGATCACGAAACACTCGACGACCGTCCACGATCGCCGTCACTCGC
>Ga0255763_1005132_pt1 | contig 10609 bp, 24 predicted proteins | sample 041ome_2_FD_179963 | JGI IMG/M metagenome (GOLD analysis project Ga0255763, IMG submission 179963) | Coastal salt marsh microbial communities from the Groves Creek Marsh, Skidaway Island, Georgia - 041406US metaG (version 2) | ecosystem: Environmental > Aquatic > Marine > Intertidal zone > Salt...
TTATTGTTTTAAGATGTCTAGGTATTTCTCCTTAGCTTCATTAAGGTCTTCTACATTCCAACATGCACGATAGAGTATTCCATCGGCATCTACGATACCTAACATATTATCTCCTTATTGACAAGCTAAACATTCGTCTTTACTTGCTTGAACTCCTGCCTTACTATATACATAGTAAAGGGCAAGTATATTCGGGTCGAGAAAGGCTTGTTTATGCACCTCATTAATATAAGCTTCTTCCTCATTCGCTGCAAAGAACAAATTAAGGGACTGCCATTGGTCAATATACTTTGCTCTTGTACTTGCCATTTGTACAACCGACATTTGTGGAATCTCGAAAGCTGTTTTAAACACTTCTTTCTCATGATCATCTAACCAATCTTCTGCTTGAACAGAACCCATATTATCTCTAATACGTTCTATTGTTCGCTTGTTGTAGACTTCTCTTTCTCGCATGAGTTCGAGTAGAACTGGATTAATTCTATCGACTTCTCCAGCAGCTGTACGTTGAGTGTATACCATTGCTGTGTCAGGGTTAATGCCTTCAGAGATTCCTCCCATGATAAGTGCGGTTGATTTTGTGGGAGCCACGGCAATCCTATGTGTGTTGGCCATTCCATAGCCTTCCATCCATTCAGGTTCTCCCCAAGTTTCCGATATCCATTTGCTAGCTCTTCTAGAGTCATCATCTATCCTTTTAAATATTTCATTGTTTAACATCATTGATTCGAATGAACCAAAGACCATTCTATTTTGTTGTAGTAATGTGTGAAAGCCACATACTCCCAAGCCAAGCGCACGACTTTTCTTGGTGAATGCCCTTGCTTTCTCAAGTCCGGAAGTGTTCTTAGACCTGTCAATAAACTCTTGACATACACAATCCAAAAATACTGTAGCTTCAAATATAGCATCTGTATCTTTCCATTCATTATACTTAGCTAAGTTCAGAGAAGACAACACACAAGTATAGGTATATTCTTCTGACGAGTGCAGCATAATCTCAGCACAGAGCTGGGGTGATTTAATATCAAGGTTTTGATCAACATACCATTGAGGCCTCTTATCATTAGCTTTATCAGGGAAGAAAAAGTAACCTTTACCTGTTACCATCTTAGTTCTAAGTGCTTTACCATAACGGCGTCGAGCTTCTTGATCACCACTAGTTAAGCGAATAATAAACTCTTCACTAATATTCCATCCAATATTATTACCATCAGGATTATGCTCTAAGTGATCACAGACTTCATCAAAGTCAGCGTGATCAATAGGAACATAACCTGCCCAAGAACCTCTCCGTGCTGTACCTTGAGATACATACTCCATGTCTTGCTGAAAGCCTTTAATGATTGGTAATAGTCCACTTGCTTTTCCTCCAGCACCAATAACAGATCCTCGACCTCGAATATCCCCAAGGTAACTAGCAGTACCGAACCCTGCTTTAGTTAAGGCTGCTATCTCATGCTTAGCACGATAGATGCTATCAATACTATCACTAATATAAGAGCCAGCACATGATACCGGAAGACCTCTTGTCGTTCCTGTGTTAGCCAATACAGGTGTAGATGGTGATAGCCATCCTTTCCATAGTAAGTTAAAGAATTTCTCTTTCCATTCTTGAGGATTGGGCGTATGAATAGCCAGTGTTGAAGCAATCCTTTCATACTGTGCTTTAGGTGAGCTAGCTTCATACAAATATTTTTCTTTAAACATTTGATAACCGCCTGTACTATACCATTCCGGTAACTCTCCTGCTGCTTGTAGCTTCTTTCGTTCTTCAGACAGTTTATCGTAACTCAAAATGCAAACTCCTCTGCAGTCCATCCACGTTCATATTGATTACCTACGCTATTAAAGAAATCATTCATAGCATAGCCATTAATTCCCTTGTAGAACCAATCACCTACTGGATTGTACTTAACATCAAAGACATTATGATAACCCATATTACGCATACAAGTATTAATCCTTGATTGTACAAAGTAATCTAATTGTTTCTCAGAGATACCTTCTATTTCTCCTTTCTCAAATAGCTTGGAGATGATTTGTTGCTCATGTTCGTAGACAACATGTGCCATGTCTTTGATCGTTGTCTCAAGAGTTTCTTCCTCTTCAGGAGTAATTTCCTTGGCTTCACGTTTTTCCTTTAATAGCTGTTGGAACAACCATCCAGATGCTTCTGAATGTAATGCTTCATCTCGTGCTGAAAAATTAATTCCACTTACTACATTCAATAGTTTATTCTTACCTTGAGACTGAAAGTGTTTCAAGAAAGCAAACGATGAATATAGAATAGCTCCTTCAGCAAATGTAAATGCACCTAATGAATATAGATCATCACCAGATTCTAAGATGCTTTCAAGAATATCAATTCGTTCTTTAAGAACAGGATCTTCTTTATATGAATCATAGAAATCATCGGTAGCAATCTTAAGTTCTTCATTAAGCTTTGCATAAAAAGGAGCATGAACAGACAATTCAATAGCTGAAAATAAACTAGCCATAGACTGAATGTCAGGGCGAGGGAACTTCTTCATAACAAATTCAGACCAGAATTCATTACCAATAATTAACTCGTACTTAACAAACAAACGTAGTACTGTAATAGTAGCATGACGTTCTGCTTCAGTCATGTTAACTAGAATATCTTGAACATCTTTTTCAACCTTTACTTCTTCAGGAGGCCAGAAGATACTAGCCTGTTTGTTCCTGAATTCAACTGCAGTTGGGTAGTCTATAGTAAAAGTATCTTTAGGTGTCATCATTTGAACCACCATCGGTCTCCTTGATTTCTTGTAATTTTATTTTTAAATAATCATCGCCACGCTTGACGTGATATTTTTTAGCGGAAAGTTCAAAGATAATTCGGTCATCAAAACCAAACCAAGACTGCATAGTATCTAATGTAGTCTTAATACAGTTATCAACATCACTCTTTACGCTACTGAAACCGAATATCATTTCAGCACTAAGAGTAGTCTCATTATCTCTTACTCGTTGTGGTGCAGTATAACCCTGCAAGTAAGGTATCATTTCCTCCTGAAATTTTTCATAATCTTTACTTTTCTTTTTGTTCATGTACCAAGCTTTGTTAACACTAATAGGCTTAACAAGAGCATAACACTCAAACAACCATGGATCATCATGGTCTTCTACATACTCATGGTGAGTCTGATCATATGCTAAACAGAAGTTACCATTGTTAGACTTGTAAGCTACTAACTTACCTTCCCAACCTTCTGATAACTCGTACTTCTCAATGTACATTTGTTTAGCTCTCATAACACCTTGAGATGTCTTCATGTCAACAAAACCTGCTTGGTCTTGTTCACTACTTATTTCATGTATGATTACATGTTCGAGTGTGATAAACTCACTCATAATATTTTCCTTAGTGGACTTCAAAGTAATCTTTACCTACCTTGATATCTCCAGCTTCCATAATGTTTACTCCGAATTGCTTCGGGGCTTCAGCGAAACCAAGCTTAATAATCTCTGTAGCCTTCTCCGCATCTTCAGGCTTAATCTCCCATGAGCATTCATCATGGTACATAAGCAATTGTTTAGCATCTATTTCAGCCTCCTCAAAGCCTTTGTTAATTGTTACAATAGTATTCTTCATTAGAATAGCTTCAGCAGATTGAATTAAATAGTTAACTGCTTTATAAGGTTCTTCTGAATAAACTTTACGGCCATCTAAACCTGGAATCCATCCATTAAGCTTGGCGGCGTTCTGAGCTTTCTCAATCAATGCTTCAAAGTTAGGTATCCCACTAATAAGTTTGTCTCTAATGAGTTTACCTTCCTTCTGGTCTCCCTTAATGATCGCAGCACATTTACCTGCACCCGCTCCAAAGATGATTGCGAAGAACAACGGCTTAGCTGTTTTTCTATCAACACCAGCGATATCAGCATGACGTTGGTGAGCATCCCCGTTGAGAACCGTATCAGTGTATCCTTCGTCCTTGAGGTAATGAGCAAGTAATCGGATCTGATACGATGCACCATCGGCACTGATAATAATTTTATCATTAGGACAGACAAATAATTCTCTGATTTCTTTTCCATATACTGCATTCCCATTAGGTATATTAGCAATTACCTTATGTGAGTGACGACCTGTAGCTGTACCCAGATCCATTACATCACCACGTAGACGACCATCTCCATCATATTGTTCCATCCATCCCTGAAGAATACTTCTACGAGAACGTAGAGTATAATAATCAGCAATCATATCAGCATGAGGATGTCCAATAGCTTTAATATCTTTATCATTAAGCTTTGGTCCTGTCTTAATGAAGTCATTACCGATTCGTTTCCAGTTCCACTCAGTCCATACAATACCTAGCTTCTCTAGATAAGTTTTAACAGAATCTTGTTGACCCATACCTGCAGGAATAATTTGTTTACGTTGAAACTCTGTTCCAGCAGCCATAGGAGGCTCTGCTTTGAGTGCATCTTCAGGTGATACAGGCTTACCTAAGTATTCACTAATAACTCTAGCAGATACAGCGGTATATTCACCATTCTTTTTGTACTGAGGTTTCTTAGGTTCTTTATCTATTAACCGTTCGATATCACCAAGATGAGGTTCAATAGCATCTTCCATATCTTTCATTTTATTAGTGATTTCAGTTATAAGATTAGAACATTTAACAAAATCAAATAGCCAACCATTCATTGTCTGTTCAGACACATAGTGAGCCATCTCATGTTCCATACGTAATGCTTGAGCATACTTAGGATACTTATCTATCCATGTTTTAGCTTCATGCATAACATACTTATATACTTCTTCATTAACTACACAGTCTTGCTTACAGTACTCTAACATCTCAGTACTATACTCAGAGAAGTCATGGAAGTCTGTCTTAGGCTGCTTAAGGAATTCACCCCATGCACTTAGGCTATGCTTACGATTAAGTCTTTTATTAGGATAGTTGTTCATACGAGATACAATAAGCGTATCTACTATCTTAATACTCTTAGGTACTTCATATCCTAACACTTTCTTTAGTGCAGGTATATCATAACGAACACCATTATGTGCTATAAGTGTTGTTACATTTTGTTCAATCCAATCAGGCATATCTTCAAGGGAAGGATAAGATGGATCATCATCAGTAAACACTGTGAAGTCATCTGCTCCTGCTTTCTTAAAGACTACCATCCATATCTTACTAATAGTCGGTAGTAAACCATCAGCTTCAATATCAAATATATACTTTGACATTAAGTTTCTCCTTGAGTTTATCACTCATCTTTTGAGGCTAATAAACGAGACATAATCTCATCATCATCTTGTAAGCCAGTGGTATGCTTCATTAATAAATAAATAATACCTTGTTCAATAATAAGATTAGCTTCTTTTTCAGTAACATTTTCTAAATCAAATGTAACCATGTCAGTAGCTTCATCATAAGACGCTATGTCTAGTATCTGTAACATGACTGAATCCTCCATTCTGTAATACTTGTTCGTATATATTCCATAACTTATTAAATCGCATTTCATTTAGTTGATGTAAGCCCATAAGAACATTCATGATTTCATCTGCATCCATACTATCTACTTCATTATAGATTAGCTTGAGATCATCAGATGTTTGCCATGCTTTCATAATAGCATCTTCTAAATGAAAACGATCAATAGGTCTATCTTCATCTACATTGTAGTGTAAACCATTAATAATCATATATCCTCCTGCGATTTTAATAGAGCAGTTTATAGACATGCTCAGGTCTTTATATTATTTGTATTCGTTTGCTGTAGCGTAAAGCTCTTCAACAAGACTAAGTGCTTGATTAATATCTGTAAATACTTCTCTAGCACTTTGATAGTCACCATCTGCATCACGACCAGAATACTCTACATATCCACCGTTAGATGCGAAATTAATTTGTACATATGATACATCATTAGTAATTTTCATCTTGTTTCTCTCTTAAATTTCTTTTAATTTAACCTACATAATAAGCTTTTACTTCTATTAAAGTTTCTTCTTTAATTTCTTCTAGGCAAGCTTCAACATCTTCAAATACTCCTTGGAGGTAAGAGTAACTGTCTGTATCTCCAGTTTTAGCTAATAAGTTAGCAACATGAAGCTTTTGATTAGCGACTTGACGCAGTAGAAACTCAATTGAAGTCTCTACTACGTGTTGTCTGTTGATTTTACCTGAAGAATGTTGTTCTTCAGTCATCGTCTTTCATATCCTTCATAAACTCTTCAATGTTTTCTTCAGTGATTTCTTCAGCATCTCGTAATGAAAAACAAATACAAGGTTCATTGTCAATCATTGAAGCGATTTCAGCAAACCCCTTGGCTAACATTACGAATGGGAATGCTAGAAATTCTCTCATAAGTACCCCTTAAAATGTTGGCTCATCAGTCTCAACATCAAAGTCTACTTCGTTTCCTGATTCAGCATAAGGAACTAGATCAGTAATTTGTAGAGCACTAAGCATTGCTGCTGTACCTGCACGACCACCTACCTTATACTCATAAGAAAACACTTTGATATTACCTTTAGAACCATTACCGATTGGATCTTTCATTTGAGCTTTAGCAGCATCAAGAATTGTTGGACCCTCCATTGGTTCTCCTTTAGCGTTAACTGTTTTACGTTTAACATTACCAAAGAAGTAACCGTCATCATGCTTCTTAAGGTTAATACCTAGATCAGCGAGTTCTTTTACTTTGTCCTCATCAGTTGTTCGTACTTGAATGTCATAAATCTCAGTACCGAAAGGTGAATGAGGCTTATATACATTAGCCCAGTAAATTTCTAGGTCACGAACGATAGCTACTTTACTTGATGAATCTTTAGACATAAATATTCTCCTAATAAATAAAATAACCCGATCAACATGTCCTTATGTCAATCGGGTTTCAGAAATGGAACTTTTGGTGTTCCTTAACCATGCGTCTAACGCTTAAAACTTTCCTTAAAGATTTCTTCAGCGTCATATACACTACCATTCTCTTGTAGCTTATAGTCTTCATAGACAGCAACAACTTCACGGTAGAATTCTTGTTGAGCACCTGCAAGAGCACCCATAACAGACTCCAGATCAGCATACCGAACTGGATGATCTTGGTTTGTTAACATCTGATAAATCATCTCAGCAATTAAGTACTGTAATTCACCACCATTAATAGGTACTGGTATACCTAAGTTTTCGAAATGCTTTCGAGATTGTATATCAACATAAGGCATTAACAATATCCTTAAATTGTTTCTTGTGACTACGAATAGTAGCATTTTTACCAAAGATTTTTTGGATCATGCAACCCATAGTAACATACTTAACTAAGTAATTATACTTAGCTGAGCCAGGGCGATAACCAAAGCGATGATGAGGTTCATTCTTCCAGTCTTCTATGATGTCATTAAACACTGAATCATAAGAATACTTAGCTGATTTAGTTTCATACGTCATTACAGGCTTGTGACCTGCTTTAAAACGTAATTCATTTTGTTTCTCATCAGTTGAGTGACCAATAAACATTAAGAACATATATTTTCTCCTTAGAAATAAGATATAACCGCTTCTACAGCATCATCAAGATTAGTATAAATCTCAGTAGAAAAATTGTAGATAAACGGATGTTGAAATTGACCTTCATCCATCAATGTAATGATAACACGACGATCACGTTGTGCTAATGTCATTTCAGCAACAGTACCCCATCCTTTACCTGGAATACTATCACAGAGATTACATAGCAATACTTTACATCTAGAAATATCTTCTAGATCTTGTTGAACAATGCGATTACGAATATTCTCATCGTTAAACCTTGAGTGCCAAAGACCTCTTCGAGTAGGGTCAAGCACAGGAATACCTGCTAACTCTAATTCATTTGTAGCAGTAATACGCCATGTAAGCATGGAGGCAGCATCACACTGCTCCATTTTACCTGCTAAGTAAACATGATTACGCTTACTCATCTTTAATTTCCTCAACTTTAAAAATTTCATAATCAATGTAGTCAATATTGTAGTAATCACAATACCCTTCATCTATTATTGCTAAAGCTTCTTCCTTAGAATCAGCTTCTACTTTATAATAGAATAATGCAGTAGCATTTTCAACTACTAGATATCGCTTACTCATTTTCATCTTCCTCTTCAAATTCAATTAAAATCCGAATATATCCATAATCATCATGGATTAATTCGTAATTTAATTTTTCGAGGTATTCAAATAGTTCTTGTCTATTCATCATTAACATCCTCATTATTTAGAGCTTCAAGAAGCCTATGAACTAAGGCATCAGTATAATCTTGAAACGCTCTATAATCAGGATAATCCATAAGCATAATTATACCTTGACGATATCCGTATAACATAGTGTTAAAACGAATCTCCCATTTATTACTATAAGAATCAAGCTTAAATGACTCTTCATAGCTATGTTCAGCTAATGCTCTTAAGATTTCTTTACGCATATAACCTTTAGCATTACTTAGTTGAGTTGGATTAACTATTTCCATTACTATTCTCCTTTAGTTTTAATTTCATTAATCGCATCTATAGCACAGAAGGCATAACCTGCTATGTCCATAATACTATCAATGTGTTGTGGTGTAGACACTAAACGTGCTACTTTAATTAACACCATCATAATCATTGTATCTTCTGGTTGAAGATCATTACGATTAGGGTGATGCTTCAGGTAAGCATTGATTAAATCAGATGCTATACCATGATTGTGTCTTGGAGTACCGTAGTCATCACCACGAGACTCTAAGACTTGTTTCATTTTGTCTATGGCTTCAAACCTAGACATAGAATCTTTTACTGCTGCCATTAATCATCCTCATCATTAACTGTTAACCACCATATGCAGAATATTAATCCGCATACAGCGATTAACCCCCATTGAGTACCTAAGTTAGCTAAATGCTCACTCATAAGTCATCCTTATCGTATTCTCTGTAGTCCTCATAACGAGCATCTCCAGTTATACCATCATAAGCTATAGCATCCCATACATCTCCATTCTTATCAAGTAAGTTAGATATATCTGGAGAGCCTTTATCCTGATCTATTAACTCAATAGACTGTAGAGTTATATTATCAGGCATCTCAGGATAGTTAGGTTCATAGTACCATGTACCTTCAAAGAGATACCAGTTATCTTCGGCATCCCACCAGTCATGACTACATATATAAGTACCTTCTTTCATTCATTTTCCTCCTCCATTAGTGTATCCCATTCATCTTCAGTAATGCCAGTCATAATAAACTCTCTATCACCTATAGATAAATAAGGAAATACATCTTGAATGAAAGCTCCTTCTTCCCACTGATCTAATTGCTCTTGAGTAATATCAAGCTCACGATAAGTAGTCTTACCAGAGATCATAGATTTTCTTTCAACTAGCATTGTTAAGTTCCTCCACATGAGCATAAGGATTTTGAAGATTAGTCTTATCTAGCATAAGAGTTACTTTAGTAATCTCATCTTCAATAACATCCCTTACTGATTGAACATCATTAACAGCCTTATCTAACTCATCTGAGTCATAATTACCTGTCTCATGAAGCTGCCAGTAAGCCATATCAAGATGACGATAAGTATCTTCAAGGGCTTTTTGTACTCTATACAGTTTAGACTCTTCCATTATAAACCTCCGTAAACATTAATGTCATAGTCATCATCATCTTCAGACAACAATTCATCTATATCAGACATCATCATATTAGTGATTTCTTCTACTATAGAATCTTGTACTTGGCCTGATGACATACCTTCCCAGGGTTTAAGATCATAACCTGCTCTAATATCTTCCCAGTTAAATTCTTCGTAGATATCTTCGAGGTCTGCTGAGTACTTAACTGTACGAACTAATTCTATACGCATAATATTTCTCCTATTGATTTAAGATGAACAGTTTAAGGACATGTTCAGGTCCGAGGGAATCCCCTGTAGACACCTTAGAAATCTACAGTAGCTTCGGGATTATATTCTACAAGATCAGTCACTTGTAGTGCAATGAAGATAGTAGAGATACCACTACGAGCACCTTTAGTCCAAGCATACTGATATACTTTAACTTTACCTTTAGAACCATTACCTACAATGGATGGTTCAACAGGTTCTTTGGCAGCATCTAGTACCTTAGGTGACTCATAAGTCTTACCTGTAGGACTAGTAGCCCACCGCTTTAGGTTAACGTAGTACTCTAAACCTTCTGGAGTCTCTTTAGACTTCACATTTAAGTCTTGTGATGTCCATGTTTCAGCAACATTAGAGTCACTAGTAACAATCTGAACCTCCCAAGCATCACCAGATCCAAATGGATTGACTGGTTTACTTAGCTTAGCCCAACGAAACTCACAGTTATTAATGATACGAGTAATAGTAGTTGACATAATATGTCTCCTTAAGTTTAAGTTTAATGACACCCTTATGGGTATCCCTGAGTAGACTCTAAGAATCTACTCTAGGATACTCTTTATACATACTTATATAGAATATATCACATAACTCTAATAAGTACAAGGGATCTGTATAAGGAACAGACGAAATAAAATCCTCCATTATGGTTTCTAATATGTCTAAAGAGTAAACAGGATAATAAGCTTCTCTATAGCTCTG
>Ga0255763_1005140_pt1 | contig 10603 bp, 18 predicted proteins | sample 041ome_2_FD_179963 | JGI IMG/M metagenome (GOLD analysis project Ga0255763, IMG submission 179963) | Coastal salt marsh microbial communities from the Groves Creek Marsh, Skidaway Island, Georgia - 041406US metaG (version 2) | ecosystem: Environmental > Aquatic > Marine > Intertidal zone > Salt...
AAGGCACACCAGTAGCCTTAGCAATTTCAGGGAGAGATTTGGCTCCCGGATACATCTTTCTAAACTTTTGCGTGTAGGAAGAGGTCTTTGTCTTCTGTCCCTTGTCCGTCTTGAAATCTTTGTAGTCTCGCTTGAGCATCTTCTTGTAGCGGGTCTCGACCTCCTTGAGGGTGGTGAGTCCCCTGAAATATTTGAGGGGTGCGTAGATTTTACCCTCCTTTTTACGCAGATCCCCAACCTTCTTGGTAATCTGAGCATCGCTCAGAGACATCTTACCTTTTGCCGAGATATTTTACCGCCGTCTTTATATCGGGAAATAGGCGATTGCCCAATTTCACGCGCCCTGAGTTAGGATTATAGTAACCCGTGTACCCCTCGAAAGTTGCTCGAATAAAATCACCCATATAAAAAATACAACATTATTTTAATAAGTCAGGATGGGTCTCTCAATTATCATGGGGAATATGTTTTCGGGGAAAACTTCGGAACTTATTCGGAGACTGAAGCGACTCAAAGTTTTGGGAAAACGGATCATGGTTGTCAATTCTGCCAAGGATACACGTTCCCCCGATGAAGTTCTGAAGACCCACGATAATGTCAAGTTTGATTGCCACAAAATGTTCGAACTTATCAAACTTATTGACACACAAGCTTTTGAAGATGCTGAGATCATCGCTGTCGATGAAGTGCAATTTTTTCCCGATCTCCATCACTTTGTTCGGTACTGTCTGGATGCGGGCAAGGAAGTCATCATTGCGGGTCTCGATGCCGATGCGTTTCAGAGGAAGTGGGGTCAGATTCTCGATTGTATTCCCTTGGCGAGTGAAGTCACCAAGCTGTCAGCCCTGTGTATGCGCTGTGGCAACGGTAAGCCTGGTCCATTCACAAAGAGAATCGTTGAGGACACCAAGCTCGAGCTCATCGGTGGGAGTGACATGTACGTCGCAGTCTGTCAGAAACACCTGTAGACATCCAAAATGAGAACAACCCTTCTCCCTTGACCCCTCTTCACAACCTCGTGATACTTCGCGTGGTCGAAGAGGAAGTCTTCACCTTCACGATGCTCATGCGCCCCCTTTATGGTATAGAGTGTGCAATCACCCCCACTCTCTATAGTAAGATGATAGCGTAGAAGCCAATTTGATTCAGCACGATGTGGTGGAATGACCATGGGTCCCTCCGCTACAGCAAACATAGCAGTCTCTTTGTGTATTGAGGTAATCTGGTCGATGAGACTTTTTAGTACTGGGAAATCCTCAACCCTGTAGAAGTAGTACCCATCATTCTTGTCGAACCATGCGTCAGCCTCATGGAAGAGATGTCTCTTCAGAGTGGGTGAGACTCTCCGAAATTCGTCACGTATCTTCTCGTAGTGTGCCTTGATGAGCCAAAGTCCGGGTGGTTCGGGTGTGGACATGATACTGAGTATGTCGATCATGGCATTTTGCATACCCATCAGGATGCGCCTTGGGTTGTTAAAGTACAGGCGATCTATGGGTGCCTTCAGATAGTCGTGAAGTACCAGACCCACTGGTATCAGGATGAGAGGCCACATTATTTTCTCGGTAGATAATAAAAATGCCAGTTTACGGTAAACGTTCCATGTACGCCGCCCCCAAGCCCAGTGAACTCGTAAAGACTGTCGAAAAGCGGTTTGTCATGCCCAAGGTTACTCTCGTACAGGTGATTCTTGTCGCTGTGATCATCGCCTACGCTTGGTCTGCTCGTAAGATGAACGGTGCGGTCGTGGGTACCCTCGCCCTCGCCGTAGCCCTCCTTCACATATATGATCATCTGTACCTCGTAAAGCGTGGCCCCGAGCGGTCTCTCATTCGCAAGCCCGAGAGGTACCAGTTCCGGAGCAACCGCCTCCGCCAGAGCCTCGAAAAGCGTGTCGAGAAGTACTCGTGCCAGTCGTGCAAGTAAATTATATTAGCCTATTACAAGTATGCGCGTCAAGATTATCAAAAGCCCTGATCGTAAGAAGAAGTTCAGGGCTGTCTTAGAAGACGGCAGGACTGTTGACTTTGGTGCCAGCGGATATTCCGATTACACCAAACACAAGAATCCTTCACGTATGCGTTCCTATGTGTTGCGCCATGGGGGTCATGTACCCAGACAAACCATAGAAGAACGAGATCCTAAGAAGATCCAAGCAAAAATGTTAAATGTCGATCGAAGCGACAAAGAGAATTGGAAGATAAGTGGTATCGACGGGGCTGGTTTTTGGTCCCGTTGGTACCTCTGGAGTTTTCCTACGTTTCAGGGTGTTGAGAAGTTCATGTCTAAGAGGTTTGGTATTATTTGGGTCTAATTACACCCCACCCACCTTCTGCATTAAGATTATCGTCATAACCTCTACATATAGGGTTGGATTCGAGCATTCTCTTACGTTCGTCTTTTGTTAGGTAAGCTTTTTCATAGTCATCTGTCCTAGATCTCATAGTTAAACCACGGTTTTGGTATTTTTCCTTAAGTTCATAATATGTTTTGTAATCTTGACAATATCCCGGAGATCCCCATGTTTCAAATGTTTCATCTTCGGTCATTTCCAGTCCGTCTGGCATTGAAGCTAAATGTACCTTGACCTTATCGAGTTTTGTTGTTTTCACGAAATGTGGGTCAGTCCCTGGAATGAACCCCCCAAAAAACCCTCCGATTCCAGACATAGAAGACGAGCAGCATGACATGGCGCATACGATAAGGATAATCTCTGCCATCTTATATCTATCATTTATTTAATTTTGCGAGTTCCAAAGCACGTTTCACAAACGCCTTATCCCGTTTAATCTTAGGATCCGCGGCGATAAGACGCAACAACGTGGCAGTAGGGATCTTGGGGGTGTTTCCTGTGGGTTTGGGCATCTTCTTCAACTTTTTCTTCGCGTCCTGAAGTTGTTTCACACCTGGCATTTATTATGGACGGAGACCTTTTTTCGCGAGAGTCGCCTTGAGCTCAGCCATAAGTTTGGCACGCTTATTGTTTAACACAGGTTTCTTAGGTGGGGGTGGGGGAGGAGGGGGTGGAACACGAGCGCCCTGAAGCCTGGGTGTCGCTACGGGAGCAACTACGGTTTGACAAATGCGAATAACCTTCTGGGCATTCTTCACACTATTCTCAAAGTTCATGGTAATCTTAGAACGGAGTTCTCTCGCAGTAAGTTTCACACGCTTTCCGTCGATAGTCTTTGTGACGCGGAGACCTAATTTCTTAGCCTTGTTCTTCAGGTCCCTGTATTGCATTTATTAATAGATGAGAAAATGATAAAATGTTTTAATGTCTCCATCGTTAATCAATTTGACGAATTTTTGATCACTTTCTGAGAATAGAAGTGGATTCGGAGATGCCATCGTAAACGCACGGTCGATCGTTACACCGATTTTATCCAGGAATATAAGTAATTCTGTGACTTGCTGTTCAGGTAATACATCCAAACCAATTCTAAATTTACCAACTGAAAATTCATAACTTTCTTTTGTTTTTATGAGAATTTGCCGTTTTATAAACTTTTCCAGGTCTGTCTGTGGGTTGAGACCTATCTGTTTATCACGTTTCAAATACTCCATCAAGTCGCGAACACCGTGGGCAATCTTTTTTACAAACCCACGCTTCTCTGGTGTCATACTTACTAAGACCTGAGAAATATACTTAGGGTTTTGGGTAGAAACATTTATATGACAGACTTAGAATCACTCGTTCGAGAAGTTCTCTTACCACGAATCATACGACTTGAAATAGAGTTGGACACCCTGAGAAAACATACCTGGCCATATGTACAGGCACAACGTGAACATAATCAATTAGACGACATCGAGACGAAGAGGGATTTTATCAAAAATCTCGATGACGATACGGTAAAAGAATTACTAAACTTGAAGGCGAAATGTTCTGAAACCTCGGGACTCCAAAAAAGTGAATATAACGCACTAAAAAATCACTTCTGTTAAAAAAAATCATCCGTCCGGTACATCTTCACATTGAATGACCCGGTTTTACCAGTAACCGAAACTGACTCGTTTCCGTATAATTCCTGACATCCGATATCGTCGATACAATCACGACCATCATGGCTCACTGGAATGGGGTACAAATTCTCACCACCAGTCGTCGTGTAGTAATGATACCGATCACGACGACCACGAACCTCTTTCCCATAAAGGGGAAGTGTTTCACCCTCTTCACTTGTTAATATACCCATTTGCTGCATGTGTCCAGGCTTATACTGCTTGATGGGAGGACCCCTGAATTCCGGCTCCTGGGTTCGTACAGGCCTTGGTGGGGGTACCATCACGGGTACTTCCACGGGTACTTCAACTATTTGAGGATTGTACCACATGTAAGTCGCGACCGCACCAAGAACGACGATGACAAACCACAAAAGTTGAGTCTTTGTCTTGTTCTTCATTTATATTAGTCAAGAAAAATCTTTCTTCAAGATGATGAGTGCGTTCGTGACATTCTCGAGTATATTGAACACTTCACCAACATTTCGCCGCTCGAGAGCCCCGCGGATCTTCTCGATATTAAATTCAAACGATTCAATCTCCTTTTTTGCCTGAATCTCCAATTCCCTGTGCTTCCTTTCGAGCTGATCAATTTTGACGTCTAATGCGTCAATCGATTTCTCCATAGTTTGGTCGAGATTTTCAATTTCAGCTTGGTAATGTTCCCGCTGCTTACTAAGAATTTCCCGTTTGAGCCCCGAAGTCGTGTTATCAATCTGTACGTTGATCCGGGACAATTTTTCTTCGAGGAATTCGAAATTAGAAATATACGACTGCTTATACGCCTCTTTGATAGCCTCGAGCCTGGAAATCTCACTGAGTAGTTTCATATCACTTGTACTTTAGGATAACTTTTTACCTTTAAACACTTTGTCCAGATCTTTGACGAAAGAATCAAAATGACCGAGTCGGTACTGCACAAAAGACCATAACATGAAAAAGAGAGTCTTCGTGAGACGATTGACATCATTTTCTTCCATCTTGTAAATGGGACCCACGACCCGACCCATGAACGTTTCATCCTTGTCACGACCCGTCACGTACATTTCGGCTTGTGTGAGAGCACACGTATCGTCATTCACAGACCAGTGGTAAAAGATGAACGGGATCACCATTGAATAGAATTCAAGTTGTCTACGGTCGTTCATGAACGGAGTGACCAAAATCCACAAAAGAAATGTGAGGTGAATAATGAATATTATGTTCATCTATTATAAGATGTCAGAAGAAATTAATATGGATGAAATGTGGAATGAATATCACGAGAATGTTTTACGTCAATGGGGTGAGGCGGCTGCGTGCTATCGGTACATGCATCATCGTTCATTTTTGATGTACAAGAAATTGAGTTTGCGTTTTAATTTACCCGTCATTGTACTGTCGACCATCACGGGTACTGCGAACTTTGCTCAGACAACCTTACCTGCGAGTATACAGCCGGCGGCACCATCCATCATCGGTGGCTTGAATCTTGTCGCCGGACTCATCGCGACGATCATGCAGTTCCTCAAGGTGAATGAATTGATGGAAAATCATAGAACATCAGCTCTGGGTCACGGGAGCCTTTCCAGAAATATCCGGCTACAATTAGCTCTCCCGCGGGAAGAGCGTAAAAAAGAAGGTCTGAAATTTGTCGAAGAGTGTAAGGCGACGTACGACAGCCTTCTGGAACAATGTCCAGCTATTCCCAAAAAGATTTTGATGGATTTTGAAAAAGAATACCCAATCGATGGTGTCTTCACAAAACCCGAAATCCTGAATGTGCGCCCCATTCCAGCTCTAAAGTTACCAAAAACTATTGAACCTATTCGCGCCATAACAAAAGACACGGTGTTTGAAAAGGTTGGTACGTTTTTATCTAAAGACCCGGAGGAGTACGAGGAAGAGGAAGAGGAGGAAGATGAAGAAGAGACAGACGTCGAGCAAGGTACACCAAAAGAATGAACATGACCAAATTGGTCATGATACTACATGCAACGTATGGTACAATTTTCCTTTTTAAAGGTTCTACGATACGTTTATGAAGTGCGTCATTTTCAAGCACCAAATCTATGGCCTGATTAGTAAGATCATCAATGGATTCCTTCATTAAAGTTATCGAGCAAAAAAAAGATCCTATTGTTACAACAATACACACGAAACAAATTGAACTCGTTCGTAGATATATTCGTGAGCGTAAAAATGTGTTCATCTGTGGTCCTTTAGGTGTGGGAAAAACATACATTCTCGAGGCAGCACTCGAGGCTTTTAATCACGTGGAGTTACTACCCGAACATATGAAAAGTAAATCACTCTTTTTACCATTCATAAAACCATCGACAAAGCACGTATTTATCGAAAACTATGACCCCGTGTTCAAACCCATCATCGAGAAGGTTGCTGATGGTGACAGAATCTCCCGTGGGTCTCTTTTGGTGACGACGACGAGTATGTGCATGTATCCGAATTTTGAAACAGTGTTCATTCCAAAACATAAACCCGAAATTTTAAAAACTTTGACGGACAAAAGTGGACCCGAAGTCGATAACGCCGCCATACGATCACAGGGAAACATCCGCAACTTCTTCACATACCTCGAGGGATACGATGACATGGATGATTTTAAAACACCCAAGGAATTCATATCGGAAGTTCTCACGGAACCGGGACCAATTCGGATTTATGATCGTGTATCAGAACATGGTCACTTGTGGGACGTCTTTCAGGAAAATTACCTAAATTCAAGGGGTGTTGATGTACAGAAAGCGACCAACGCATTTTCCGACGCTGACGTGTACGACAATCACATGTATACACGTGGTGACTGGCATCTTATGCCTTACTTTGTATTGAACGCACTCACGATACCAAAAACAGCACTCGGTGAGCCTCTTGACAAAGATAAAATCAGGCCCGGAAGTTGTTGGACAAAGTTTGGAAATTACAAGATGCGAAAATATAAATATGATGACATTCGCAGAAAATCCAGAATGGGTCTCAGTATAGAGGAAATGGGACTATTAAAGATGTATGCAGAAAATGGAGACTTGGAACCACTACTCGAATACGGAATTACCCCACAGGATTTTGATGTCATCAATCACCTCGCCGTCGGAAATGGCTTAAAATCAAGTGACGTGACAAGAGTAAAGAAAGCACTCAAGAATGCCTACGACGGAAGAAGAACCTGAAAATGAAGAGTGCGTCAAGGTTATCGGGAACGAGATTCTCTTCTACGGGAGTGTCGACCGTGAAAACACCCTTGAGTTTGTCGAGAAGTTCAAGAAGCTTGAGATTGACCTCCTCAAAAAGAAGGCGGAGCTCGTCGGTTATGAACCACAGATCCGTGTTCATGTCATGAGTGAAGGTGGTGACATATTTTCTGGTCTCAATATCATGAACGTCCTCGAACGTTCGAGGGTCCGCGTCGTTACCATCGCACAGGGGTCATGTTGTAGTGCCGCAACATTCATCCTATTGGGTGGCTCAGAGCGTCGCATGGGGAGGAATGCTTACGTTCTGATTCACCAGATTTCTACCGAGTTTTGGGGTAACTTCCAGGATTTGAAGACGGAGATGAAGTCCACTGAAAAGTTTATGAAGATGCTCAAGAAGATGTATCTCACGAAAACGAGAATCCCCGAAAAAAGATTTAAGAAACTCATGAAGAAGGACTTGTACCTCTCACCAGACAAGTGTCTCAAATATAAGATTGTTGACGCCGTTGACTAATTGTAACTGACCGTTTGTACAGAGCCAATAGGCACACGACTAGAAAAGCAATACAAAATGTATTCAAATTCAGGGGTATGGGTGTACTCTCTGGTGGCCTAAGTCGTTCCATTCTGCCATAATTCACAACTGGAATTCCAGACATCTATTTAAAGTTGAGAATTTATTTACACACAATGGAACGCCTTATCAAACAGGATAAATATGGTCACGATCGCTACATTGACATCAAAGTTGAGGACTTGAAGGATGGAACTGCTGACATCGTGAAGACCTCTGGTATTGTTGGGAGTGACAAGTTTTCTGAGTCACGAACCAACGTCAAGACTGGTTACGAGAAGGCTCTCAAGAGAGCTCAAACCATGTGGACCAACGAGCACATCAGGTGTGAACAAGTGTTGCCTATGTTGGCTAACAAGTGGGAGGATCGTCGGAAGTATATCAATGAACCCTTCTATGTTCAACCCAAGATTGACGGTGTACGCCTTCTCGTATCCAATAAGGGATGCTTTTCTCGAACCGGTAAACCCGTCAGGGGTGTCGAACATCTCGCACGCGGTCTCCAGGATGGTGAGTACCTTGATGGTGAGTGTTATGCACCCGACAAGACGTTCGAGGAAATTACGAGTATGTTTAAGATGAATCCCAAGTCCCTCGAGTTTCATGTGTTTGATTACTTTGATCTAAACCGACCGAACCTCACTTTCGAAGAACGGAAAGAGCGAGTCACGGTCGATACGTTTCTCGTGAAATCGAAAGATGGTATTCAGAAGTATCACGATATGTTTGTGCGACAGGGTCATGAGGGTGTCATGATTCGAGAAGCTTCGAGCATCTATGAAATCGGGAAGCGAAGCAATTACCTCCTCAAACATAAGGCGTTTCAGACTGAAGAGTACGAGATTGTTGATGTCAAGGAGGGTACGGGGCGCGAAAAGGGTACCGCCATCTGGGTGTGTAAAGTGGGAGAACAGCACTTTTCTGCGAGACCCGAAGGCACCCTCGAAGCGCGTAAAAAATTCCTCGAAGAGAAGGATAAGTACATCGGGAAACGACTGACGGTTCGTTTTCAGAACCTCACCGCCTTGGGTGTACCGAGATTTCCCATTGGTGTAGTAGTTAGAGATTACGAGTAATAGTAAGGTAAACAAATGAACAGTAAAATCGCCATCGATGTAGATGAAGTCCTTGTACATTTATTAAAACCTATGGCTAAAAGGAGAGGGGTGAAATTACCCGAAAACAAAAAATACAATTACCTTTATAGAGAAGTTTTTAGTTGCACAGAGGAAGAATCTCAGGTAATACTTCGTGATTTTTACATGTCAGAAGACTTTCGAAATCTGAAACCCATCGAGGGTTCCCAACTCGCTATGAATAACTTGAATATGATCTTTGATAAAATGTATATCATTACGGGTCGTCAAGAAATCGTCAGAGAACCTACTGAAATATGGATTGAACATTTCTTCCCGGGTGTTTTTGATGATGTCATTCTCACAAATAGTTTTACTCCCCACGAGGTGAAAAAGTCTGATATCTGTCGAGCGCTCAATATAGGTCTTATCATCGACGACAATAAGGGTATATGTGACCAATGTATTGAGGCGGGTACAGATGCACTAAACTTTGTAGGTGATGAGATTTACCCATGGTGTGAAGAGAGTGAAATCAGTATAAAAGGGTGGAACATACAAGATGTATAATGTCTCTCGGTCTCATCGGTCTCGGTTCCATCGGCGGTAACCTCGCCCTAAACATCCAGAAGTCCCACGAACTCAACGTGTGCAATCGTTCACCCGAAAAGGTCAAGGCGATTGTCAAGAAGTCTTCTCACGTGAAGGGGTACGAAAATGTTGAAGAGATGGTCTCTGATATGAAGGAGCCTCGCACGATCATCACAGCTCTCCCACATGGGGAGACGACGGATGCTATGGTGAAGAAACTGAGCTCGGTGATGACCAAGGGTGACACTATCGTGGATTGTTCGAACGAATTTTATCGAACCTCGAGGAATCGGGGTGCGTTCTGTCAATCCAAGGGAATCGGGTACCTCGGTACCGGTCTCTCCGGTGGCGCAGAGGGTGCCCGACTAGGCCCCGCGCTCATGATTGGTGGACCTTTGAAGACATTTGAGGAACACGAAGATCTCTTCAAGTCTTTCGCTAAGAGTTACGCCTATATGGGTGAAGACTACGGTGTTGGTCACTTTACCAAAATGATACACAATGGCGTAGAGTATGGGATGCTACAGGGTATCGCTGACGTGTACGCATTCTGTAACCAGGATGGGTACTACATGGGGCAGGTGCTCAAGCGAATTGAAAACACTGATATTTATGGCTACCTCACCAAGTCGGCGATGGATGTACTTCATGAATACGATTTCAACAAGATTGCTGACATCGGACACATGAATAACACGGGTCTATGGTGTTCGGAGATTGGCATGGAATATCATATCCCCACTCCCACGATTAACTCGGCGGTGAATACACGTTTCACGAGTCGTACGGTTAAGGCGGTTAATACAGCCAATCATAAAAACTGTGCGATCGACTTTGGAGTTGCAGTGGATGCGTTGCGTTTTGTTTTCGCCACATCCCTACTCGAGGGCTACGATCTCATGGAGACACGACACGTGTCTAACGAGAGTGTCAAGCAGGCGTGGTCTTCGGGTACTATCATCGAGTGCCCTATGATTGGTGAGGATTACCGCACCATCATCGAACAGACGGCTGAAAACGCGCGAGTCATGGTGATGTACTGCGTCGCTGCAGGTATTCCCTGCCCCGCTGTACAGGCTGCCCTTTCTCAGTATGATTTCATTCATGAAAAGTCAACCTCTATGAAGTTTATCATGGCCCAACGCAACTACTTCGGTCAA
>Ga0255763_1005146_pt1 | contig 10596 bp, 11 predicted proteins | sample 041ome_2_FD_179963 | JGI IMG/M metagenome (GOLD analysis project Ga0255763, IMG submission 179963) | Coastal salt marsh microbial communities from the Groves Creek Marsh, Skidaway Island, Georgia - 041406US metaG (version 2) | ecosystem: Environmental > Aquatic > Marine > Intertidal zone > Salt...
ACCAAAGTTATTCATATATCCCACACTTGCGGATGTAATAGATGATACTTTTACTTGTGGTGGTGTTATCGGGTCTTTTGTAGTTACACCACTACCCTTTGCATAATGTGAATGGTCTTGATGTATTAGTTGTGATACACCAAACTTTTGCATATGAACTTTAGTGTAAGAACCATTAAGAGCAACTTGCTTTAGATTAGAATAAATCATAGCAGTTGCTCCATAAGTTTCATCACCAAATATTGAAGATTGAGTTGCACCAACGGATGTTACAATATCGTAATTCCCCAATAGAGATTGGTTAGCCATCATATCGGCTCTTAACTGAATTGGTAATAACTCTGCTTTTTTCTTTTTCTTTACATCTTCCTCTTCTTCGGAATCTTCTCCATCATCGGACTCTTCTCCTCCTTCTTCATCCGATTCACCTTCCCCATCAGAAGATTCTTCACTCTCCGATTCAGTCTCACTACTCTCAGATTCAGATTCGCTTGATTCTGATGAACCTTCTTCACCTCCTGATGATTCCCCTCCATCAGAAGAAGAGCCGCCCTCACTTGAAGTTGATTCAGATGTATTCGATGTATCAGTATTTGTGCTTTCAGTAGTAGTACCTCCAGATGTATCAGTAGTTGAGGTCCCACCATTTGTATTAGATGATGCATTTGTTGTGGTATTAGTAGTTGGTGCGGATGTTGCGGTTGATGCAGCAGTTGAGGCTGCGGTAGATGCAGTTGATGCTGCTTGGGCGGCATTTTGAGCCGTTTGTTGTGCTTGTTGCGCTTGTTGGGTTGCAGATGAACATGGTGAAAGAGTATTCCACCATGTATAAGTTTCCATTAACCATTGTTGTAAAACACCGCTTGTGAATTCCGCATATGTAAAGGTTCGTATCTTACTATAAAATGCTACCGTAGCTGAACCATTTACAAAATTGGCTGTAACTACCTTTACCTCACCAGTACATCTATCATAGAATGTTTGGGTAAAGGTTTGTGCTTTCGCTATACTTCCTATAAGTAAAAATAATATTATGAGAAGTTTCTTCATTCATTAGTTTTCGAAAATACCTCTTCTAATCATTCTCGAAACAATTCTTGATGATGCGGTTTCTAACGCTTTTCTTGTGGTTACTCCAATTGCCGATTGACGGAAGTTGATTTCTTCCACATCTAATCCTAATAATCCTTCTTGAGTTTTAACAGTGTTTGCTTCACCCAAACCAGAACCAACAAAGTAAGTTCCATCAGTTGCGTTGGTAAATCTAACTTGTAAACCTAAACGAGTTGTTTGTGTTTGTTTTGAACCTTCCTTCATAGATAGAACTTCATCTTCTGAAACTGAGAAATCATATACCTCAATCGTTACAAAGTATTCGGCTAATTTAACTTTACCCATACCATAAACTTTGTTTTCGGATACACCTTTACGAGATGCAACCCATTGATTTTTCATTCTTTCTTTAATCTCAGATTTTTCTTCTACGAATTGGAATCTATTTGTCCAATCCAAATATTCAATTACCATATTGGTAACACCTAAACCAATTCTAGCATCTCTCATTTCAGGCCACATTTCATAAACCTCATCAGAGATACCAACATTTAAAAGTGCAACAGGAATCATAGGCCCATCATAATCAGAAACATCATCAATAGATTGTTTTTTCTCAAACTCCGCTTGATATGTTTCTGCTTTAATTGAACCAATTTGTGCAAATGTGATTTGTGTAAATAATACGCACACCACTATTAATAATAGTTTTTTCATTTTAAATATTTAATGTGTTCTTCTAATATCTTCTGGTAATCTCCACCCATGTAATCTACTTTGCCAAGCGTACCAACCGGCTCCACCAAAAAATAAGGTTATCCAAACAATACCAACCCATACATTATCTCTCGCATAAGATTGAATATCGTTATTCAATATTATAACATTTAATAAAGCTATGTGAAGTATGAAACCCCACACCTGTCCCCATACCTTCCACCATTGTAAAAACTTTTTCATATAATTTAATTTAATGTTACCAATCTATTTCTTGTTCTTTTTCTTTTGGTTTTTCAACCGGTTTAGCAGGAACTTCCTTAATAATAGTTTTAGTTTCTGTCTTTTGTTCTGGGATATTGATAATGATTTCAGGCCCAGTTACATTAACTGATTGATTTTGTTCAGCTTTAACTTCAACCTGCTCAGTTTTCTCACCTTCTTCATCCGCAATACCAATGAATGATTTTACCTCATCCATAAACATTGTACCAATGCCAGTTAAGATAACCCCAGCACCAGTAGCGATTTGTCCTTTTAAATTAGAAAAGAACCCACCTTTGTTTTCTGCTTCTTCGCTCATAATTTTATAATTGTTTGTTTAATAATTTTGTTTTGGTTATCTTTAACCAAAAATTTGTAACTACCTTTAGGTAAAGCTCTAGTATAAATTTGTAATGTATTTACACCAACCTTACCATTAACTTTTTCGTTTGTATAAGTTATATTTGTGAAATCATCGATTAACGATAATGTATATTCACCATTAGAATTAAAGTTTATGATAAACTCATCTCCATCACTTACAATTGTATTTTGTACTTCAAAAATATCCATATGTAATTCAGTATCATCACCATATGGTTCAACCTCCATCAAATCAGGAGTACATCCAAACACTAATAAAAGTGGTAATATGTAAAATATCTTTTTCATTATTCTATATTCATTTTAAGTTGTTCACCTTTTGCGTTAACCGCATCAGTTGTTGAAAGAATAACCAATCCTAATGTATTTTGTAATTGGACTGTTGGTGTAAATGTTAAGGTGTACTTTGTTGATGCATCCAAAAATTGATTTTGAATTTGTACCAATGAACCAATATTGATATTATTACCTTTCAGATTACTAAAGTTAGTAGATGTATTATTTGTTTTAAAATTAATATCATCAAATACTAATCGATTCGAATCAAATCCAAGTTTGTATTGTGTACCAATCACCTTTTGAGTACCGGGATCCATTGTAATTGTTACTATAACTTTACCATTTACCAATTCGGTAACTAGAGATGTAGCTATTTGTCTTTCCTCTTTATTCACTGCTTTAGCATACGATGGAATAAACTCTCTAGCTTGAGCAGCTGCAGCAGGGTCTGCTCCACTAACATCGGGTTCGGTAGAGTGTGATAGGTTTACATCACCTCTCCAAGTTATTGCTGTTTCAAAATCAAATTGTAATGTGGTGTTATCCTTATTATCCAACTCCGTCATCAATGTAGTTCCATTTACAATTTGAGGATAGTTTTCATTTGTTATCGTATCATATTGTGCTTTTGGATAGAACTTAGATGCATAAACCATAGCTTCTGGGTCTGTTAAATAACTTGTACCCTCAATCACATGCAATAACATCTGATAGGTATCATCGGAATTGAATGTACCATCTTGGTTAACATCAGCATTCATAAATTGAATACCATAACTAAACTCATTACCAACTTCGTTTCCACCAATACCACCATTGTTTAATTCAGCGAAAGCAAGAGCAACATCTGATATAGTTACAATCTCATCATATTGTTCAGAAAATGGAATTGTGTAATCACCATCCGGGTCAACTACATAACCATCCCAATTTACAACTACCGCAAAATCATCAACTCTATTGAATCCTTGAGTAATATCTAATGTTCCCGTTGAAGATAGATTTTCGTATATTGCATATTGTGGTTGAACCCAACTATTTGGGTCATTTGGGTCTGGTGTATATAATCCACCATCAAATAATGTAGCATCTAAACTCTCAGGAAATAAAACTTTGAATTGTGCAGTTACTGTTGTTGAAGGTGGTACATTATCAAATGATTGATTTGGAGATGCGGTAATAGTAGTAAAGTTATATTGAGTACTATTATCCCTAACCGATGCCTTTCTCAATATAGCAGAGTTAGTAAAATCAAATCCATTAGGTACTTGTTTATATCTAAACTTTAATCTTGCCACAACACCATCCAGTTCACCTGTTGTTTGTGAAGTTATTACCATCGGAGCATCATCTGAGTTTTCATCTCCTACATATTCCCAATAATGGTCGGTGTAATATTGTCCATATAAATCATCTACATCTGCGGTAGTTGAATTATGAAAGATATAAGATGAAGGCCATTGGTAGGTGTACCAGTTACCATTGTTTGGGTCATCAACTCCCAAATATTCAAATGCATCATTTTTAAAGGTTAACCAAATATCAGCATAAGTTACTATTCTTTCTGAGTTATCGGTATTACCAATTGTGATATCTAAATAAAACTCATCACCAATTTCCAAATCGGTAACTGGTGTTGTTTCTCCTTGCACAGGTTCGTTAATCAACCCTGCATAATCTAACGATATATTAATTTCTTGTGAGTACACACTTAGTGTACTTAGTACACATACTAAAAGAGTTAAAATTTTTTTCATAGTAAATCCTCAACTATTTGAACCAATACTTTCTTTAAAGCACTGGAGGCAGTTTGTTGGTTAAAACTACCATCGGATGCAACTACGAGTGTTGAGTTTGATATCTCCTTACTCACTCCCTTTTTCGTAACTCTCTTCTTTACTTTTTTTCCTTCTTGGAGTTCTCCAATTGCTATAATTTGAGTTGCTGAAACTTTGTTATGATAGATACCAATACTCTTACCAATATTCTTTACATCGAAAAAGACTAAACGAATATTAACTTGCGTATCTGCACCATCCCATAAATCATAATCTAAATCTATTAAGAGTTCCTCTAAGATATTACGAACTCCCATAGCAAGATTAGCATTACCAGCGAAAGGTCCTAAACGGATTTCGTTAGTAACTTCCCCTATTTTAATTTCTTGTGAAAAGGTATTTGTTACCCCCATTAGTAGGAATAGAACCACCCCCACCATTACTCTGAATGTATTCATACAATACTGAGTTACATTACAGTAACCTATTGTATAACCAATAAAATAAACTTGATTGAGGTAACGATTGGTTACAATGAGTATTAGATACTACCCATTGAGTGTTTGATATAAATATAACTAAGTATTAAATACCAATAGATTTTAATCGGAGTATTTCATCTTTGATTTTTTGATTGAATGGAGTCCAATTGAAATTTGTCAACATCCAATCCCTATAATGAGCAGGAATTTCTCTAACTTCTTTACCAGCATACTTACCAAATGGCATTCTTACTGATGGTGCATTAGCGGCTTTCTCTTGTGGTGATGGTTGACCTTCTATGTGTAATCCGATTTCGTTAATAGGAATACCAGTGAGTAATTTTTTATCCTCACCAAACATTTCCCAACGATTATCTTTCTCTTTAAAGTAGATATCTTCAACCTTTCCGAACTTTGGAACTGCTCCTACGAAATCTACAACCAATCCTTCTGATTTATTTGGATGGATACGAGTAACTCTACCCACAAATTGATACCACCAACTCAAAGAAGCAGTAGGTCTACCAGTTATGATACAATCCAATTCGGGATAATCAAAACCAACGGATAAAATGTTGACTTGAGCGATACATCTTAACCTACCAGCCTTAAAATCTTCAATAATTTCCTTCCTTTCAGATGGTGGCATATCAGAATACACCGCTTTACAACTTGGAATAAGTGTAGTTAACTCTTTTGCTTCATCAATTGAAGGTACAGCGATAAGAATTGACCTTCTATTGTACAGCTCTTCTACTTTTTTTACAATTTTTGATGAAATTTTCTGGTTTTTGTACGCTCTTTTGATGGATGAATTGGAATATTCAGCTCCCGTAGTGTTATAAACCAAATCACCAGTGTTAAAATCGTAAGATTGGTACTCTAATCTACTCCAAAACCCCATTTCCACCATTTCTTGGATTTGGGCAATGTGAATAATCTTCTTAAAGAAGTTTCCCTTCTTACTTCTATTGGTTAACATCACTAATTTAGAGAAAGGTTTACCATCTTCACCCATATTTGTTTGTAATTTGAGTGGAGTGGCTGTTAAACCTAATGTATGAGTGATGCCAGCACCCTTTAAGAACCTTCTCAACATTCCATTTGGTTCTCTGGGGAATCTATCACACTCATCGATGATTACTTTAGTGATTCCATACTCTTTGAACTTATAAGCTATGTTTACAATAGAACCAATTGTTGCATATGTAACATCACCAATCTCTTTTTCACCCATTGCGGCTGAATAAATGGTTGCTTCACCACCTAAATTAACAAATTTATTGTAATTTTGTTCCAATAACTCTTTAGATGGTTGAATTACCAACAATTTTTCACCAACACCCTTTGCAATATGTGCAATTACAATCGATTTACCAAATGCGGTAGGGGCAACAATGATTGATGGTACTGGTTTCTTCTCAGAAAAGTACTCAATTCCCCTTTGTACGGGTTCTTTTTGATTTGTTCTTAATTGAAACATAATACTTATATATGTATATACATAAATATACAATTTTACTAATATACGAAAAAAATTTGACATACCAAAGTATCTTAATTGTTAATTTTTTCCAAATTTTATTTGGTTATGTAAAAATTTATTCGTATCTTTGTATCAAATTATGTTTTCGCAAAATTCTTCTTTTAGAACTTTGTGATACATATTCAAAGTAGGTCAGAAATGACCAGGTTATATTAATTAGTTATATTATTTATGAACAAAAATCAAGCAATTATGAAGCAATTTTTGATTGGGTTATTGATGGTTTTCACCTCAATGACCGGTTTCGCACAAATCTCTGGAACAGTCCGAGATGCCGAAACGAATGAACCCCTTCCAACTGCAACGATTATTCAACAAGGAACCACAAATGGTGTTAGCACCGATTTTGATGGTTCTTTTTCGTTTAATGTGGCAGAGGGAACTACTTTAGAAGTATCCTTTATTGGATATGGAACTCAAACAATTGTAGCAAAAGATGGTATGGTAATCTTACTAAACCCAGCTACAAATGTATTGGGAGAAGTAGTAGTTACATCAGGGGTAATTGATGTAGCAAAAGTAAGAGAGACTCCAGTAGCTCTTTCAGTTATCTCACCAGCAGAAATCACATTAAAGACTGGTAACTTGGAATTCCCAGAGATTATGAATAGAACTCCAGGTGTGTACGCTACTAAGCAAGGTGGTGGTTATGGTGATTCTCGTATGAACCTTAGAGGTTTTGACCAAAGAAACACATCATTCCTTATTAACGGACAACCTGTTAATGATATGGAAAGTGGTTGGGTATATTGGTCTAACTGGCAAGGTTTAACTGATGTGGCAAGTGGTATCCAAATCCAAAGAGGTTTAGGTGCATCTCGTCTTGCAGTACCTTCAGTTGGTGGTACAATCTCAATCTTTACCAAAGCCGCTCAGAAGAGTGAGGGTGGTAATGTACTACAAATGGTTGGTAACGATGGGTACACTAAAACAGGTGTTTCTTACAACACAGGTAAGAATGATAAAGGATGGGCATCATCTTTCTTATTATCTAAGTGGGCTGGTAACGGATATGTTTACGGAACACAAGGTGAAGGATGGACTTACTTCGCAGCAGTTGGATACGCACCAGAAGGTTCTAAGCATGAGCTAAACCTTTCAGTTTTAGGTGCTGGTCAATGGCACCACCAAAGAAGTTCTTGGGTATCTATTAGAGATTACCAAAACTTTGGTGAAGAAGGTATAGATAGAAGATGGAATACTGATGCTGGTTTCCTTAATGGAGAAGAGTACAATATGAGAAGAAACTTTTACAACAAACCTTTAGCAACTTTCAACTGGGATTATCAAATCAATGATAACCTTAAATTGAATACTTCACTTTACGCATCTGCTGGTAGAGGTGGTGGTACAGGTCCAAGAGGTGGTAACTTCAGAAATGGAGATATTGATTTCTATCCTTACAACAAAGACCTTACCGAACACTACTTAGAGGATGGTAGAGGTACAAGAGATGCAAATGGTTTTGTTGATTTTGATGCAGCGGTTGCAACTAACCAAGGAACTACCGATGGTTACACAGGTGATATCTCAGGATTTGCTGGTCAATTGATTGGTTCAAACGGATTCAGAGATTCTAATGTGAATCGTGCGGTATTGGTTCGTAGAGCTTCTATGAACTCACATGATTGGGTTGGTGGTATCTCTAACTTAGAAGGTCAGTTCGGTAAGTTCAGAACTTCTATTGGTGTTGATTTAAGACAATACAAAGGATATCACTATCGTGTATTAAATGACTTATTAGGATTGGATGGTTACTATTCAACAGGTAATAAGAATTCTAATGGACAAATCATCAACACATTAGTTGAAGCATCTCCATTTAAGAACACAGGTATCAGAGGTCCTAAGATTGATTACTACAACAATGGTATCGTAGGATGGCAAGGTGTGAATGGATTGGTTGAATATGGTGGTACTAAATTAACCGCTGTTGTTCAAGCTGGTCTTTCTAATCAATCTTTCCAAAGAGAAGATTTCTTTGACCAACCAGCTCTTCCAATTTCAGAAGTAGCTAATGTTGGTGGTGGATATGTTAAGGGTGGTGCTAACTACAACATTGATGAAAAATCTAACATTTTCTTCAACACTGGTTACATTTCTCGTCAACCTCAGTTTAATGCAGTATTCCCATCATACGCTAATTATGTAAATGATGATTTACAAAACGAAGAAATTAAATCAGTTGAATTAGGTTATGGGTTTATTGGTAGAGATTTATCTTTCAATGTAAACCTTTACTCAACTACTTGGGGTAATCGTTTCATCACTCGTTCATTGTTCAACGCACAAGGTGACCAAGGTTATGCACAATTTAGAGATATCGATGTAAGACATAATGGTATCGAAATTGAAGGTACTTACCGTCCTACTAATAAGTTGAAGTTAACTGCAATGACCTCTATTGGTGATTGGAGATACACTAAAGACTTTACTTCAGAGTTATTCGATGCTAACCAACAATCAATCGGTACAGGTACTCTTTACCTAAAAGATGCTAAAGTTGGTGATGCGGCTCAATTCACTTCTTATGTATCTGCGGATTATCGTTTAGGTAAGAAAATGAACATTGATTTCGGATATCGTTTTGTTGATGGTTTATACGCTGATTACTCAATCGTAGATGCGGTGTTCACAACTCCAGATAACGCTGGTGCATTGAAACTTCCTTCTTACGGATTGGCTGATTTAGGTTTAACTGCTAGAGCAGGTAAATTTACTTTCAGAGCAAACATCAACAACTTGTTTGATACATACTATATTGCTGAATCAGAAACTAACATTCACGCTGATGAATCATCAGTTACTTGGAATGGTGTAGATGTTCGTAACTCAGTATGGTTTGGTTTCGGAAGAACTTGGAACGCTTCATTGAAGTACAACTTCTAAGAGAAACTAAAAGACAAAAAGAAAGGGGAGTGAAAACTCCCCTTTTTTATGCTCTTTATTTTTTGGTTAAGATAACTGTGATAATTTGTAATGTGTAGAACGAAGTAATACATCTATATCATCATAGATGTTAGTTAAGAAATTATCTTGTTGAAGTTTCTCTCTTTTTAATTCGCAATATCTTGCTATCTTTTCAATATAGTTTGTGATATCTCCTTCATCATTCATATCTTCTAATGTACCAATCATTTTATATCCTGTTATGATTCCGTACTTACCTTGATATGCTTCTACTAATCCATCAATCAAATCAATGATTCCTTCATAGTATTCTTGTAACGCTACATGCTTAGCGTAAGATGTTGTTTGTAAGTGAAAGATGTGAGTTTGGTTTCTACTCTGCATCAAAGTTCCTACATATTCGTTCATAATAATTCCTTATTTTAATTTATCTGATATAGACCATAAATCAAACTTAAATCCAAATCCGGCACCTTGATATCCATAATCAAAATCAATTGGTAATTTTAATTTTTTCTCTAATGCTGTTGCAATTATTTTACCAATAATTTCATCATTGTTATCTCTATTAGAAATAACATCATCTAATATATCCAAATCCTTAGAAGATTTAGCCATTGCAATTAAATGTGTACTTCCTCTCATACTACCTGGTGAAATCTTAAAATTCACCGAATATCTTTGACCACCTGATTTAATATCGATTTTCATATCTATATTCCTTTAGTTTTGTATAAATATAATAAATCTACCAAAAAGGATTTACCTCTTCTTTGACTTCTACTTTTAAACGAAATGGTTTATCAACTGATTTGGGCTCATCATCATATTTGAACACATCCGTAAGGTATGCTTTCCAATCTCCTTTAAAATCGTTCCAATATCTATCTACTGAAATTTTTTCTAATAACCTTCTACTTTTGGAGATTGATTGGTAATCGATTTCTTCGAACTCTTCCATAACTTAAATAAATGAATTAATATAACAAAAAGATTGAGAACTATAATTGAATACCCATTTAATATAATCCCATATAACAACCATAGAGAAGCTCCTATGGTATTTACTACTCTCAATCGGTTACCTTCCATCAGAAACGATAGGAGGATAAATACGGTGGCTAGGAATCCAATATACTCTACTGATTCTACAATAAGATTTTCTAATGGATTCATTTCAACA
>Ga0255763_1005152_pt1 | contig 10590 bp, 13 predicted proteins | sample 041ome_2_FD_179963 | JGI IMG/M metagenome (GOLD analysis project Ga0255763, IMG submission 179963) | Coastal salt marsh microbial communities from the Groves Creek Marsh, Skidaway Island, Georgia - 041406US metaG (version 2) | ecosystem: Environmental > Aquatic > Marine > Intertidal zone > Salt...
TGTCTAATACATCTGTGTTAATTGTAATTGTACTGGAACCATTGTATATGTAATCGTCTCCATGAAAACTGCTTACAACATCTACTTTAAATGTTCCATCATTAAGTCCTAAGTCCAACTCCATTTGTTCTGCATCTTTATCATCTGACATCTTTTAATACCTCATATAATGCTTTACCAGAAAAGAAATCTGTTTTTAGTTTTGTTACCTGATTGTGTAGTGCAGGTAAAAATATTTGATAATTCTCCATATAGTTTATAACAGCATTAATAACATTTTGTTTGTTAGATTTATATGATGGAAAATCCTCAGTCCATGCACTAGGATACTTAAACTCCGGTAGTGCCATTTCTGTATAGCTCAATCTATCAGGCACCATAGGAATAGCATTTACAAGTGCGCCTTCGTACCAACTAATACCAAGTGTTTCCTGCAAGTTAGCACTAAATACCATCTTTGCTTCACCTAGCAAGTTATGATATTCATTCTTAGTAAGTTCTTGTTCTTGACAAACAATAAATTCATATTGTGGAAGACTGTCTTTTAAATCTCTAAAAATATCAATTTGCTTTTCTGGAGCAATACGATGTGGAAAGAGTATGATATCTTTCTTATCCATATTTTTATAACTGTCTAAACTATTTTCAAGATACTCCATAGGCCAGCCTACACGAACTGGCTCATGCTCTACCATAATTTCTCTAAATGATTTTTCAAATAAATCAATGTGAAAGTCAGTTGCAAAGAAATTATCATCATATGCACAATACATACTGCGTTCAGCATGTCTTACCCAAGGTGTATCGCCGATCAGTCTGCCAAGAAAGTCTTGAACATCATATGAACCAGCATGCCATAAGCCGCCAATACGAATATTAACCCCGAGCAAAGAAGCCATATACTTGAGCTGTATAACTGTAGGATTCCAAGCATCAGTGTATAAAAAATAATCGCCATCTTTGACTTGGCCATTGCAGAACATTTCGCCGATAGTTTCAAGTTGTTTAGATTTATATACATTTGTACCACCAAAGTTTAGAAAAGCCCCAGGCGTAGTAGCCTGAGGCGTTTCTCCTCCACTGATAACAGTGACTTCATTATTAGTAGCTCGTTGAAGTTGCTTTGGAAGATATTCCTTCCATTGCTTAGTGTAGCGTGTATCTACTGCTTCAATGTCTACAATATAAATCAATGTCGACTCCGATTTGAATCGAATCGATTTCCAAAGTTATTCTGTCGACGTTTTTGTCGTCCTTGATATTTCTGGAAAGACAAATAACTTTCCCATACTTTATCACCTTTTTTATAAAGGCTCTTTTCATCAAAAGGTTTAGCTTCAAAACGACAATAGTCTTTGAACTTTTCCAAATCGTCAAATACCTTATTGTATGCTTCACGATTGAATTCGATAGTCATCTTATTAAATTCCTTATACATTTTTAGGATTGGGATAAAAAATCACACAGCCGTTTTCGTTGTCTTCAGCGACACTAATCTCTACAAATCGGCCGGGATACTTTGTAGAAATTTCTTGATACAAGTCATCTGCGATCATCTCACAGCTCTTGTGATTCAACTCTAGTACGCCTTCGACGTCATAGAGTCTTTGCATCCAGCGTTTGAACTGAATAAACTCAATATCGCGATCGTTATGAAATACTTCAATACGAACACGAAAGTGAAAGATATGACGATGTGGAACACCTAGGAATGATACATCATCCCAATCGCCAGTTGCTAGTTTAGGATCAGTATCTGCGCCTGGGTACATATGTACGCCTTCTTTTTGGAAGGTTACCCAAATACTGCGTTCTGCTGTTGTTATTGGGACGTGAATAGTATTTGCTTCTGTCATTTTAGCGTCTTCTTCTTTTGATCTGCGTCTCATATACGCTTCATAAGGTTCATGTTGCATTGTTTATAGTATACTTTCATTTAAGAACTTTGTCAAGGCCGTATTTGCTCCAATTGGTAAATTTATTACGGTCCATTAGATCATGTAGGCTATGACACCAAACTCCAGGGTTAGATGCCTTAAAGTCTTTATCATCAATCTTCAACATAGTGTTGTAGTTCCACAGTTTAGCGTAAGGCAATGGAACGCGAAGTTGTGGGATAAAGTTATCGTATTCAATTAAACCTGATTCGAGAAATGCTTCAGCAAGTGCAATAGGAATATCTAGACTACACAATTTACCTGCTGTTAGAAATGCGGTAATCATATTTTCCCAAGGATCCCATTGATCTGCATCTTGAGGAAAGTTTGTACCAGGATTAAAACTGTGATTAGCACCAAAAAAGATGTGTTCACACTGTTCTTCATCGTAATGTTTTTGTATAACATCACAAGGTTGTATACCTGTAACAAATAGTGTTTGTAATCCAAACGCAGGAGTCTTTTCAACTTCTATACCTGTAAAGAAAGTAACACTGTCTGTTACACCTGTGTTATAGTTTCGTTTCATATCTTGTGTTCACTCAACTCATTTTCTAAACGAACAATTTCTTCTTTTAAAGAAAGTTTCTTTTGTTTTAGTTCTTTAATTATATTTTCAGGAGCAAATTTGTCAAACTCTTTTTTAATTTGATCATCCAAATTTCTATGTTGTCTATACAAACTGTCGATATGAACAGACAGTTTATCTTTTTTCTCTTTGTAATCGCTCATTATACCTCCTCAAATAAGTTAGCAAACTGTGTACTTGCGTTTACAGTTTTCTTTCCTATAGCGCCTCTGGTGCCAATTATTGACATCCAAAATCTTGAAAACTCTTCTACAACTGCGTTTGCCGTGTCACGGTTGTCAGTTGCAAATATTGCTTCCACAATATCTCTGAAAAATAACCTGTCAAAGGATTCGTCAACAAGCATTGCCGGAACAATGCCATTGTCGTATTGTCTATTTGCTTCTTGTACTGCATCAATGTGGCTCCAAACATTATGACCCATCTGGATCGCATATGAAAAACTATCCCAAGATGTTTTTCCTTCTTTACCAATCTTATTTAGGTCGCCAGGTGCATAAATGCAAACATCCTTAGCCATTAGTCCTTGTGTAATTGGTGATTCTTTAAAACTACTGTGTTTACCTTCTCTAACAAATGCTTGACCAAACGGTGTAGTATCATTTGCAAATGATTTGTCATCGATACTTGGAACCATTCGATAAACCCATTTAGTTCTATTCTGTGTTTCAAGTTCACAGTAAATTTGTCCATTTGCTGTTGCCAGGAATGGACTAGCACAATCGAAAGTAATCATAAAATTTGGATTATGATACTTGCGAACTGCTCTTTGGATATCAGTTAGCAATGTAGCCCACTCTAGTTTACTAGTACCAAGAAAGTGCATTACATCGTGAATGCCTTTTTCTAATAGCCCGTCAAAGCGAAGTGCTACAAGTCTTTTTAAAACTAGGTGTACATCACACATATTCTGACCACCCATTGACCAACCATTAAAATGATTGTCATATTTTTTAGGATCGCAGTAATCTTTCATCTGCTGATACCAATCTTCTGCGTCTGCATGATTTTCGCCTTGGAGAACATTTAGAAATTTACATGCACCGCTTCGATTTTTCATGAAATAATCATTGTTGATCCTAGTAGCATTAACAGCATCTTGATAGTTATCAATTCCTGTTGCTTTTGCACCTTCAGGTGATCTTGCCACCCATGCTGGAATATCAAGTATCATTCCATAGTCCATATAAGCATCCATCCACGCAAGAACTTGTGTGCGTTTCTTCATTGCTTTAGGACAGTTAGGATCTTTCCAATCACCTTCCCAAACACCTTTACCAATTTGGAATCCGCCTGAGTCGCCAAGTAGCCAAGAAGTAGATCTATCACGATCTCGAATCATATCTTCTTTCGGACTATCTTTATTAATATCTAACTCAGCATGTCCTGCTGAATATAAACTCCATTGATATTGGAAAAGACTTTTATCTCTAGTAAGCCAATTAATACTTTCAATACCATTAGTAAAGTGTTGAGGAATACGAGTGTACTCTACATACTCTTCTCTGCGTTGCTTACCTACAAAGGTAGCATAAAATCCACTAAGTGCCGGCAAGAAAGTTGCGTAGTCTTTTTGTGATGCTGTTAGATCACTATTCATATTTACTTACTCTGCGCTGGAAGTATGTAGTTGTATTCAGCCATACCTGAATTAACTGTAATTTGCATTGCACCTTGATCTGAAATACTCATAGTTAAGTCTCCAGACAAGCTAAGAATTGCTTGTACTTGTGCAACTGGCCAAGCCCAAGTGTGCTTTAGATCACCTTGAATGCCTGCTTCAAACACAAATGAACCGGCATGTGTACTTGCATCGCCAAAACTAAACACCAAGTTACCATCTGTAGTTTTTACATTAAATGTAGGCTCTTCGCTATGTGCAGCACTTTGCAATTTCATTCTGCTAATTGCGGCCATGCTCGGAGAAAAACTAACATCCCAGCTTGCACCTTTAAACTTAACACTCTTAAGTTTTTCTTCAATAATTTGTTGATTCATAAAACGATAATCGTTTTGGAAATCACCTGTAGCATTTTCAAAGTGAATATGTGTCGGAATAACTTCACCATTGCGTTCTGCTTTTACTACATCAATCTTTGCATCTTTTTGATACTCAGGATTTTTTAAGTGTAGTGCTAACTTATCTAAGTTAGGCATACCAAATGTACCATCTGCAACTTCAGCATTTGTTGTTGCAGTAAGAATAACTGAACGGTCTTCAGCCATACTTTCAATAATTGTTGTTTCAGATCCTGTAACTTTAACAAGACTGAGAAATCCCAGTGCGTGTGTATGTGCTACAATGTCTTGTAAGATATCTTTCATTTGTGTTCTCCTATGTTAAGTTTTATTATATTGTCTTGCGTTTCATTTGTCAAGTACTTTTCTACCGAGTATTTAGGTTTAAAGCCTAAAGTTTTTATTTTTTCCATATTTGCACATGTCCATTGTCTTTCATTTGGGGTATTTAGACGAATGGGTAAATCGGGTGCAAAGTCACGGACTTTAAAAGGTATACCGGTACCTATATCAATTGTTCCGGTATACCTACTTTTCATACACAATTCAATTGCATTGCATAAGTCTTCTATGTGTATAAAATCTCTATAATGGTTAGTTACATATTCTAGTTTATTATTAAAAAACTTATGTAAAAACATATTGTTTCTTGGATTGTCACTATAAACAGTATGAAATCTCATTCCTAATGTATCAGGATAACAAGCTGCAGCTTCTTCTACAATATATTTGCTTGCTGCATATGGATTAAGATGCGGCTCATATACACTACTTGAACTTGCATAAAGTATTCTTGTATTAGGATAGCGTTCGAACAGTCTTTTGCTGGCTTCTACATTGTTGCGCCAATAACCTGCAGGGTCTTGCATACTTTCTCTGACGCCACTTTTTCCTGCTAGGTGTATAATTAAATTAAACTCTTCTTTGAATTCACAAGTTAATAAATCTTGACTGTTGTTAATACCATCTCTATCCCAACCGTCTTGTAAATCTATTCCAACAACACTGTGATTTATTCTTAATCTTTCAAGTAGATGACTTCCTATGAAACCTCTATGACCTGTTAGTAATATATGCATTATTCTTTCCTCACAGTTTTATTGTAATTGTCTGCTTCTTCTAGTAGTGTCAATCTTGCACCAGAGCTTTGTGCAGAACGGACAGTTGCAATAACATCCTTAGGTAAACAATGGCCACCATATCCTCTTTCAGACGTAACATGAGAATGGCTTGATCCTATTCTAGAATCATCAGTTATCACTCCCCTTACACTTTCAAAGTTAATATTTTGGTCTTTACAGTAATCATATACTTGATTAAAAAAACTAACTTTTAATGCCAGGTAACTATTGCGTAGAGCTTTTGCCGCAACTAGTTCTTCTGGTTTTGCAATACTAATATTAATATTACCTAATGCATGTCTGAATATATCACCCCAGAAGTTTGTTCCACTTCCGCCAAAATAATAATCTTTATTATTTTTTGCATCTTCTTGCCAAGACCATGCTCTTAAAAATTCTGGACTGTAAGTGATGTTTAGATTTATATTTGATATTCTACGCCAGCCTTCTACGCTCACTGTGCTTTTAATCAGTATTGGTACATCCGGTGACTCTTCAAGAACGTCTAAAATATTTGATACATCACATTCACCCCAATCATCCGAAGGTGTGCTTACACAAATGATAATTGCATCTGCATGTTTTAGATCACCATATTGTTTTTTTACCGGGTCACTTACAATAATTTCGTGATAGTCTTGTAACAAAAGTTCTTGTGCTTGACCTACATAACCATAACCAGCTATTCCTATTTTCATTTTTCGCAAACCCTTTTTCTTAGGTCACTAGAACTAAATCTATGATCTCTTTTATTAAAATGTAATTCAATATCACGCTTACGACAGATATCTTTGCCTGTAAAATCTTTGTCGCGATATTCTTCTCCTAGTATTCGTACATCAATTGGGTACATACTAAGGATGTCTTCTAAATCTTCTTCGTATTTGTATGGAATAATTTCATCTACATAACCAACTGCTTTTAATTGAGTATATCTTTCCACAATCGTTTGTATTGGAGCGTTCTTCTCCGCTCTGTCTACACTTGGGTCAACTTGTAATCCGCATATTAGATAATCACATTGTTCTTTTGCTTCGCGTAACATAATAATATGTCCTGCGTGTAGTAAATCAAAAGACGAACATGTAAATCCTACTTTCAATGTGTTCTCCTTCCGTCAAACACACAAATAAATTCTAACATAAAGTCGCTGTTGTTATGTACTTTATGAAAAACATTATCTTTAATTAATACGGTATCTCCTTCGCATATGTTAAATATTTCATGGTCAAGTTCCATTTGACCTTTACCGCGTGTAAAAATATAAACTTCTTCTTGCCCTTCATGCCTATGACCGGTAGTACTCTTGTTGGGATTTAATCTAGTAGAACTAACTACAAGATTTTTTAATTCTGTATTATCTTTAACTACATACCGATCATCCTGTTTGACAACTTCGCCACCGATGTCCCATGCTCCGTATTTCATTTTGCTATTCCTCTCTTTTGAAAATTTTCTAATATTTCCTTAGTGTCTCGCCAACTCTTAACTTGTTTAACAACGCCGCCTTCTTCTTTTACTGCATATGCTAAACTAAAATCATTCCCATCAGGATCCATTCGATCACCAAAGAAAAATACTCTATCTTCTTTAATGTCACTTAATACTTGTCTTTTGTCTTTGCCTTTAGGAATAATATCAATACCTGTTTCACCACCAACAACTGCACTTATGTCATCAAACTCTTTGTTAATTCTTTCCGCTATATGAATGCGTTCATCTGATTCGATATCATAGTAAAAATAATCTTTGCGTTGTATTTTGTCTGCATTACGACCTACAATACTAAAGTTTACCATACCAGGGCGTTCTTCAATATGCTTGCCTGTTCTTGTTGTGTATTCACTTGCTTCTAATTCTTCTTCGAGAAACTTTCTTAAAGGTTTAGAAATCTTCCAAGGATTGGTGTAGATATTTTCTTGTCTATACCATATGTCGTTACCATTACAATTATAAATTTTATTAACACTCATACATATTTCAGGACCAATTTGTTCTAGTGTTTTAGGATTGTCACTACCTGTAACTAAACTTACAGGATTATTTTGTGAAAAATATAAAAACCATAAAGCAAACTGCGGATTTATTTTCTTTCTGCTTGGTGTAAGTGTTCCATCTACATCAAATAAAAAGTGATTCATACTAGCCTCCAAAATCAAATAAACTATTAAATGTGTTATGTTGTTTTGTATCTTCAAGATCGTATTTTAACACACCTATTAAGTTATCTAGTTTGTTATCAATAATAGTCTCTGCCATTGCTGTATCATCAAACGGAAGTTCTTTAAACCATTCTGGAATACGCAATTCGTCTGTTGGATACGCAACACTTGTGTATCCTAACGGATTCTGTTTTAGTTTACAAACAATAACTTTCATACCATCTACAATCTCTTGCGAGTACTTGTCCCCATTCATACGCTTGAGTGTGTTCCAGTTGATGCTTGCCCGAACATGACCTGGCATATTTGCCTTGCCTTGCTTTTGTTCAAGTCGTTGATAATGTCCGATTTTGTTTGCTCTTTTGGGTGAACCTTTCTCCCAACCTGGACGATCTGAAAATTCCTTGCGGAATTGTGTAATGCGTTCAAGTACTTCTTCTTGCGGAACATCTGTAAGCACCATAAGCAAAATTTCACTTAAGAACTCTTGCATAAACACAGGAGTGTCTGAGCGCCGTAAGTCAAGGCCCATTGCTTTTACTTTGCCCGGCTTACCTTCTACGTCTGAACGAAAACCTTCTGTGTCATATACCAATGCCGCATAACGCTTCTTAGTAATATACAAGCCACTTTGTGCAACAATCTCTCGTCCTGCCGCAATAACATCTGAACGACTCTTTGGACAATGGAATGCCTGTCCCATAAATTTTTCAAAAGTACTGTTTGCTTCTTCTGCAACTTGATCATAAAGTGTAATAACATTATCTTTAGACCAAGGTATTTGTCCTGAGTTAATTTGTTCTTCAAGAATTGGATATGCACTAAAGTATACAGAGTCAGTATCACCATAAATAACTGCTTTACCTACATGATCATATTCGCCTGTAATAACTTTGTTTACTTCTGCACTCATATGTTTAACGATAGTCCTGCCTGAAAGTGTAGTTGATTGACCTATCCTTTTGTCAAAAAATCTACAACCAGGATTAAGAATGGCGCCGTAAAGAGAGTTAAGATTAATCTTTTTAACAAGTTGTCGTTTGTCCCAAAATGCAGTTTCAATTGCATTGCCTGCGTCTTTTGCTTTTTTAAGTTGTGCTTGTAATTCTTTTCGTTCTGCATACCACCTCTTTAAAAGTCCGGGAATTACTCCTTCAAATTCATGTGTAAAGATTGTACCGTTTGAACTTAACATCCACGGAGTATTACTGTCGAAGATCAGTTTATAAATTTCTGCACCACTTAGTGTGTCAGTTTGGCCATTTTCCCAGTCAATGGTTAATGCAACATCTCTACGCTTATCCATAACTGCTTCATATTCTTCAGTACCAAAGCGTCCTTCCCAACTGCCTGCAAAACTTTTCTTTTTCAGATTCATATCTTCGTGTACACGAGCGTCACTGATATCAGGGCGTATTTGTCCTACAATAGTTTCTGGAGCCATGTTTAACGCACGAATTACTGACGGATACAGACTATTCAAGTCCATAGAACCGATCCATTTGTGTAACCCTACTTTTGGAAATGCAACATATGCACCAGCAGCTTGTGTATTCTCATCATCACGCTTGGGTCTGTTAGGAACTTGTAAGCCTCTGTGATGTGCTTCGTTAACAATCGCTTGTTCTGTAACAGCAACAGCACCCATTGTGGTCTGTAGCAAAACAGTATTTGCATGAGCAAGTTCATTACTAAGATCGATAAATCTTAGTTTTTTGTCCAGCTTGTCCAGTAGTGCGGTATCTTGTATGTTGTATTCGATGAATTTTCTAAAGTCATTGTTGTACAACTGGTCCAAAGTGCCTTCATAAGGGACTTTGTTTTCACCAACTTCGATTTCGCCAATGGCATCAAGTCTATATGTGTGTCGTTCTTCATATGTATATTTACGATATAATTCCAAACTATCTAAATGCACTCTGCCTATTAGGTCAAAGGTAACAGCTGATTTACCATATTTCTCATATTCTCTTTTCTTTGGAAGTTGTCCCCACAAACAAAAGCGTCTTGTATCGTCTTTGCTTAGTACACGACTAGTTCTGTTTACTGTGTACGGAATATCATAACCTTCGCTGTTCCAACCTGATAAGATGTCAGCATCTTCAATCAGTGTTAAGAAAGTGTCAATCATTTCACTTTCTTTTTCAAACAGCATTACATTGTCAATACCTTCGAGTGTTTTCTTTGCTTCGTCTATTGTAAGTGTCTTAGGTGGAACTGCTAAACACACCATTGTTTCCATCCACTGCAAATAAACAGAGATAGATGTAATTGGCATAAACGGATCTGCAGGATCAGCAAAGCCACGCTCTGGATCAAAGTCTGTCTCAATATCGAAGAAAGCAATGTTTAGTTTAGGTGCATCTTGGTTAAGATAATTTTCACTTAGACATTGAAAAATTGGATTGATATCGCTTTCAAATAAATTTTTATCTCTATTGATTGCAATTTCTTTTCGGAAGTCCTTTGTGTTTTTACACACGATGCGACTTAAAGGATCGCCATAGACACTTTTGTATTTGCCCTTAGGGTCTTGATAATAAAAAGTATATTTAACAGGATATTCTGTATAATGTCTTTTGCTGTCTTTGCGCTCTACAACACGAATAATATCGGAATCGCGATCAAAGTATGCGTCTACATAGCTCAATGTTTTTCTCCTTCGTTGCTTATGGCCAACTTAACCTTCTACATGCCCGGCAATTGCCATTGGCGTACTAATACTACTTATTACAGAATCAATCCTGCAATATAAATTACGG
>Ga0255763_1005168_pt1 | contig 10572 bp, 9 predicted proteins | sample 041ome_2_FD_179963 | JGI IMG/M metagenome (GOLD analysis project Ga0255763, IMG submission 179963) | Coastal salt marsh microbial communities from the Groves Creek Marsh, Skidaway Island, Georgia - 041406US metaG (version 2) | ecosystem: Environmental > Aquatic > Marine > Intertidal zone > Salt...
TTGGCAAAGGCCTCATGTTGGTCATCTAACGGCACTGCATTGGTTTGGGTTGAGGAATGAAGCATGTCGCTTTTGGCAAATGGTTCTGCCATGGCATGTGCGGGCGGAGCATCAGAAACCGGAGCATCTAACGCGTCATGATCAATTGCGCCGACATTCGTATGATTTTTCTGCGAGTGAGGTCCAGTATTTTTCATCGCTAACGGCACCAAGCTTGGCGCATGGCCTTTTGCCGACACCATGACAAATTCTTGGGTGTCAATCTTGATCAGTCGCAACCTTTCGGTTGGGCTAACTGCTGTATCTTCAACGACAAAGACGCGTTTTCCAGCTTTTATACTGGCGCGGATGACTGTGCTTTTCCTACGAAGAATAAAGAGCAACAGGATCATCATACCAAGAAACGCGGCGGTGATCAAAATTTGCTGGGTGCCGATGATATCCGTATACATTGCCAAACTCCGTCAAGGTGGTTCTAATAACGGAAAAGGCAAAAAATGTGCCAAGCTTAACATTAGCCCCTTAAATTAACATTAAGAAGCTGAATAGGTTGTGTTTTCTAGGGCGCTTTATTTGGAGAAACATCTAGACTATCTGCCAACTGTCAAATGAATGACGCACGTGGCTAGCGTAAATAAAACGGAATTAGAGGTTTTCTACCCGCTTTTCAGGGTCAACAATCTCAGTAAAGCGCACGCCAAACCTCTCGCCAACCATCACGATTTCACCTTTAGCAATCATTGTTCCATTGACCAGAATATCCAGTGGATCACCAGCAAGGCGATCAAGCTCGATCACAGCGCCTTCATTCAGGCGCAACAAATCACGGATTTTGATTTCTGTATTACCAACCTCAACCGTCATCTGCACTTCGACATTTTCAAGTACGCGCAGATTTTCCGCAGTCACCTTTGACGGCGCATTAGCTTTATCCTCTGCAGCATTTGGTGCGACTGAAGCGTCATCTGCCTGTTTTTCAGTTTCATCTGCCATCATGCTTTTCCTTCTTTTGGCCGGAAAACCGGCCTTAACATTTAAATCATTTAGACACGTCGTGACAGGCTTACCGCCACCTGCCCTGAGACCTCACCAATTTCAGCTAGGAAGATGGGCTTATCTTCGACTCTAACTTCGATACCTTCATTAATCTGGATGGAAACAACATCACCCGTTTTCAGGCGAATTAACTGACCCATCGACATGACTGGCTCACCAAGAAGTGCGGTAATATTCAGCGGAATATTCAAGATCGCCCTTTCCATTTTTTCGCGCCAGGTAACGTTATCATCGCGTTTATCAGACTGCACACGTGACCGCAATTGTGATGCAATCGGCTTCAGTGTTTGCAAAGGGTAGACGATCTCAAGATTAATAGCTTCAGCATTGGGAAGCTGGATCAGAAAGGAGCAGATAATCACCAGCTCGTTGCCATCAACAAATGACGCAAATTGAGGGTTCACCTCGCGGCTAGGCTGAGCAAGTGTGATCGGCATTAAATCTGACCAAGCCTCAGTAAGACAGGAGCTAAGACCTCGATGAACGATCTCAATCACGCGTTCTTCGGTACTGGTAAATTCATTTCGTTTCTGATCAGGCTGGAAAATGGATCCGCCATAATAAGAAGCGGTAAGGGTTGAAATGAATTTTGGCCGTAATGCCATCAACATTGGTCCGCGCAATTCCTCCATCCGAGAAATATTCAAGTTCATGAAAGTGTCGATGCTTTCACAATACTCGTCAAAGGATTTAACCTCTGGTGGAAATGGCGCAATACGCGGCTGTATACGCAACATTGGCAAAAATACCCGGCGGGCAATGCGGGCAAAGCGTTCATTGATCAGGCGCAATGCATAATAGTCACCCATCAACGACAAATCATCCTGACCGAATTGGAAACCCCGCACATCGCTAGATCCAGAAACATCAGCATGCACTTCATGGGCCGAGCTTTTTAGCCCATCCATAAGAGCGTCTACTTCTTCGCTTGATAGTTTGCGTGACGACATGATCTAACCGACCTTAACCGTTAACGTGAAACATCTATTGTAGCACAAATGAAGTAAAGTGAACTTCCTGAACACCGCCAAAATCTTCAAGCGCAATCAATTTTTGATTAATGCTTTCGGTCAGTGCTTTTGCCAGTTGCTCGCGCCCAGCCTTGCCTTGAATATCAGCCTCAGAAAACTCGCTAATTGTATTCAGGATTTCCGAGCGAAGTCCCAATTGATGCGCCTCGACATTCGCCATGACCTTGTCATCATATTGTGTTGAAACTCCAAGACCGACCTGCAGGAATTTGCTTGAATTCATCAGGTTTGTCGTAAACGTGCCCGGAAATTCGAAATAGGTTGTCATAAAGGTTTTAACCTCGGGGGTTTCTTTAGCAACCTTGCTTTCGCCCTCAGCAGCTTTTTCTTCAGCGGCTTTCTTTTCATCCGCTTCGACCATTTTCCGTTCAATAATCTTTTCAATCTCTTCTGACGGATCTGGTTGATTGCTACTAAACATGAAAAATCCGGCACCAAGACCTGCACCAACTAGAAACAGGCCACCAAAAACAAATCCTAGAATTTTCAAAATTCCACGACTCTTTTTGGGCTGGTTATTTTCTTCATCTGCCATAGATTCATCCTCCAATGGACGTCCCTACCTAATACATTAGTAATTACAACTGTACTAGGCTTGAATATTAATCAAATTTTCTGATCGCTCGATAATTACGTCTACGCTGTTACCATCGTCATCAGCTTTGCCAGCAATCACCTTGCCAGAATTTTCAGCTTGATTTTGCTGGTTAGCGTGACCGCCCGACTTATTGCCACCAAACCCATGCGATTGGCCTGAATTGAGGTTGCCAAGGCGAAGACCGGACGCTTCCAGCATTTGCGCCAGCCGCGCTTCAGATTCGCTAAGCATTGATGCCGCAGCCGATGTTTCAGTTTGGATTTGAATGTTTGTGCGGTCATTCTGGATCACAAGGCTGACCTGCATTTTACCAAGGTTGCGCGGGTTCAATTGAAAATCTAGCTGATCCTTGCCACCGGCAAGCCCCTTTTGCACGCGCTGGAGGAGCATCTCTGTCCAGTTATTTTTCGCCATATCAAGCGTTTGCAACATGTTCAGGTTATTTAACAGACCGCCGCCTGGCCCAGCGCCAGCCTGTCCCCCTGCTTGCCCACCAGTTTGACCCCCTGCTTGCCCACCAGTTTGATTATTCAAAGACTGTCCATTAGCGCCAGATGCGCTCTCGGCCAAGATTGATGAGGCCTGATTTGGCCGCGCCATATCAAAAACAGTAGCGGCGCGCATCAGCATCTTGTCTCCCGTGGCCATCGTGCTATCAGACATAAGAGCTTGTTTAAGGCTTGCCGCAGTTGTGATAGCTTTATCTGACTTTCCAATAGAATCGCCAGTATCATCACCAGAAAGCTTGGCATTGATTTCGGCATTTCGCTGTTCGAGATTGGCCGCGCGAATGGCACGAAGATTAGCGATATTGGCCGCTATCTTGGCATCAACCGACGAAGCAGGCATAGGCCCAATAAATGTTTCAGACGGCGCTGCCTGAACTATTGCTGCCGGATCACCTGCAGATTTTGTAAGGCTGTTTGGCGGTGTCATTGTTACTTTTTGCGCTATTGGGCCAAGACCAATTTTTGGCATGTTGCCGTTGGCTTGGCCCGATAATTTACCATCTTCAAAGGCCATATTTGCGCGGATTAATTTTGTGTTTTGCGATTGATCAGCAATTACGACCCTTGCCATATTGCCATTTACCGGATCGATATGAAGTTCGTGTGGGACGGCTGCAATTATATCCGCTACGGCATCATCATTTTCACCCTCGCTTGCCGCTTCGCTATTACTCACTGCTGCATCATTTGCCTTCCCACCTTGTTTTTGATCGAACCCTTGGGCCGCCTGCAACGCCGCAATCATCTCAATCAATGCATCTTGTGGCGGATTTTCAGGATCATCCTGTTCGGTTGTTTGCACGGCAAAAACACCAGCCAAGACCGCAGTGTCAGCTTTATCATCATCGGCAGATATATCACCGGTTGCACCGCCAAAAAGCGCGGCAAACAACAGATCATCACCATTGGTTTCGGTTTTCGCCGCTACAGATGACGCGGCGCCTGCGCCTGACATATGCATTGATTTAGACAAAATTTCTGACATTCGTATAAAGCCTGCTTATCGAGATCGGGTAAAACTCATCGCAAAGACATTGCAATTCGGATGCCATTTCTGATGTAACGATTGGATTTTTTAATAGCGGGCTTTTACCGCGGCTGATTACGCCGACGTGAGGCTTCGTCATCTTCACGCTTGGCATCACTATCATTTCGTGCCTTAGCCCGAAGCGCTTCGGCCTTGTTGGCCGATTTTTCACGGCGGCGATCGGATTGCGCAATTCTTTGCCGCATATGCCGCAATTCCTCGGCCAGATGTTCAGACCGGTTGCTTGCCGTTTCAAGCTGAACACGAATTTGGAAATTCAATTGCGCCGCCGCCCGAAGCGAGCCTGCATTCTGCACGCCGTCACTTGGCGCTTGATCACGCGCCATTTCGTCAAGCTTTTGGCGCATTTCGTCAATCTGCCGAAACTCATTTGACAAGGCGCCAAGGCTTTTCATTTGCTGATTGATCGCAACACGCTCTTTTAGCGCAAGCCGGTCAAAAATTGAGGCACGGCGGCTCATGGCCCAGCCTGCAGATTAAAAAGATCGGTCAATGCTTTCAAACTGTCGGCATAGGATGCGCTTTGATCAAAGGGCTGTTGAATATGCGCCATTAATTGCGGCCATAGCTGGACAGCAAGATCAAGGTCCTGGTCCTGACCGGGCGCATAGCCACCCATCAAGATCAAATCACGGTTTTCCATATAAAGTGAAACCAGTCGCCGAAAATATTGTGCCGCTTGAATTTGTGTTGGGCCAGCAATGTCATTCATCACCCGACTGACCGAAGATGGTACATCCACCGCCGGATAAATCCCCATTTGTGTTTGTTCACGCGACAGCAAAATATGTCCATCAAGAATGGCGCGGGCGGTATCAACCACCGGATCATTCGCATCATCGCCATCGGCCAAGACCGTGTAGAAACCGGTGATGGAACCCTCATTGCCAATGCCAGTGCCGGTTCGCTCGATCAAAGCAGGTATCATGGACACAACCGATGGCGGATAGCCTTTTGAGGTTGGCTGCTCACCGAGCGCAAGCCCGATTTCGCGGCGCGCATGCGCAACGCGTGTTAACGAGTCCATGATCAAAAGAACATTTTTACCCTTTGATCGGAAATATTCGGCAATGGCAGTTGCCCGATTTGCCCCACGTATCCGCAATAACGGCGAACGGTCTGCCGGTTCTGCCACAATCACCGTCCGGTCGCGGGATACACCATTCAGAACTTCAGCGGCAAAACTTGCCACTTCACGCGCACGCTCACCAATTAGACCAACAACGACAATATCAGCTTCGGTAAACCGCGTCATCATCCCTAAAAGGATCGATTTACCAACACCCGATCCGGCAATTATACCAACACGCTGGCCTTGACCAACAGTCAAAAGACTGTTGATTACTCGAACACCAACATCAAGCTGCTTATCGACCGGACGACGCGCAAGTGGATTGGTTTTTTTGCCATTCAAAGGCCAGTTATCAGCAAGATGCATTGGTGGCCCTTCATCAAGCGCATGGCCGAGCGCGTCAATCGCGCGGCCAAGCAATTCTGGCCCCACCTTGATTGAATGCCCGTCATCACTTACCATAACTTTGGCGCCAACGCTAATTTGCGCATTATGGTCATGGACCGATAAAAGATTGTTATTGTCTTTAAAGCCGATCACCTCGGCGTTGGTTGTTTCGCCCTCTTGGGTATCAACCTGACACAGCGTGCCAATCGTGGCGGGAAAACCATTGCATTCGATAATATGGCCGTCAAACCGGCTAACGCGGCCCGACAGGTGGATAGGCTTGTCAAAATCAAGTGCATCAATGTCACTTGTCAATTGCTCCATTAACGCACTCATGATGATGTATCGTCCGATGGCACGGGAGGCTGATCCTTTTGAGCCTGATCAGATGCGGGTTTATCAGATTCGGCATTATCTGTCACCAAAGGGCGTAACGTTGTCATCGCCCGTATTTGGAGCGCGTTATCAGCCTTTGTTGGTTCTGCCGTCATTGGTTCTGCCGTCATTGGTTCTGCCGTCATTGGTTCTGCCGTCATTGGTTCTGCCGTCGTTGATTCTAACGTCGTTGGTTCTAACGTCGTTGGCTCTAACGTCGTTGGTTCTAACGTCGTTGGTTCTGACGTCGTTGGTTCTAACGTCGTTGGTTCTAACGTCGTTGGCTCTGCCTCTGCTGTCGTTGGCTCTGCCGTCGTTGGCTCTGCCTCTGCTGTCGTTGGCTTGGCTGCAAGATCTTTAGTCTCTAACGGGTCTTCTGTCATATTTTTCAAAGTTTCGGCATACTGCCCACCAAGGCGGGTTTCAGCAATGTCATGCAACTCAACACCCCCAAATTTTAGTATGATGTCACCACGTGCTAGATCGGGCTCAGCAACAAAATCATGATGAGTATCAGCCAGATATGGCAACATGACTGTATAATCGTCAGCATTTATATGCACACTTCCAGCGTTCATTTTCTGGCCGATACTGGTCACTAGCGCCTCGATACGGACAAGGAAATTTTCTGGCATATCATCAATTTGTTGGCCAACACGCTGGCTTGCCAGTCTCAAAATCGCAGCATGGATCGAACGCGATAAATCTTCTGCCTGCAAAGCCTGTGGCTTGGCAAGCGCAACAAGTGCCGCCTCAAAAGCGGCAATCTTATCGGCCAAATTCGCCTGTGCCGCAGCTTCGGCTTCGGCTTTGGTTTCAACGATCCCCGCATCGCGTCCAGCAATCATGCCTTCCGCTTTGCCACGTTCAAATGCCGCCGTTACGGTTTCAAAATTAGCGGCAATCGTTGTGTCTTCGGCGGCATCACCGTCATTATTATCGGCTATTGGGTCATGTTCAACGGCATCATTGGCAAACGGGTTATTGGCAAGCGCGTCATTGGCCAGATTAACACTTGCACCAGAAGGTTGGTCATCTGAAGCCATATCTGGCGTAACATTTTGAGCGGCGTCACTGATTGGTAATGGCGAGTTGCTCGGTGATGTGGTTTGCCCACGCGAATCTTCATTGCCATCAGCAGGCATCAAAGCCCCATCATCACCGCTAACCATTACCGCATCTTGATTATCAAATTGCGAGTTAGCCGAATTGGGGTCTGAAGAATTGGAGTCATCTAAATTTTGGTCCTCGCCAGCTCGTGCCTTGCTTGCCGACGCTTCCTCAGTGCGCTGTGCTGCGGCAAGTGCTTCCTCGGCTTGCATATCCGCTTCGATTTCGGCGTCACGTTGCTGCGCCTCAATCGCAATTTCCATAAGGCTGCGGGGCTTAAAACTATGATCTTTCGTAATATTGCGGGTTTCAGACCGTTTGAATTCGGCGTTTTGCAATACCCCAAGAAGGCGGGCAACCTCGTTTTCAGCAAGGGGACCGCTTCGCCCTTCAACATCCATTTTGACCGCTTCGATCATGTCACGAATACTCTATTTCTAGCCTAGACAAAATCATCACCACCACGACCAGCAAGAACAATACTGCCCTCATCGGATAAGCGCCGTGCAACATTGATGATTTCTTTTTGTGCCGCTTGAACTTCAGTTAGGCGCACTGGCCCAAGCGCTTCCATCTCATCCATTATATTGGCAGCCGCACGTTTTGACATGCATGAAAACAACTTCTCTTGAAGCGGCTCATCCGCGCCTTTCAAGGCCATAATCAAAAGTTCTGTATCAACGGATCGCAGCAGTGTTTGCAATGATTTATCATCTGACATGATCAAAGTATCAAAAACAAACATGCTTTCTTGAATGGCTAGCATCAAACCCTTATCGCCTTTAGCAATATCTTTCATGATGCGGCCTTCCATCGCCTGCTGCGTAAAGTTCATTATCCGCGCCGCCGCATCAATACCGCCAACTTGCGTTGCACGGAGTGAGGTATTTGCTTTGAATTTACGTTGCATCACTTCTTCAAGTTCACGAATTGCGTCTGGACCAACTGTTTTCAAAGTTGCAATTCTACGGATGACTTCTGGTTGAATATTTTCAGGCAAAAGCCCAAGTACATCTGCTCCAAGGCCAGGCTCAAGATAAGAAACAACAAGCGCAACAATCTGTGGATGCTCGTCAGCAATCAATTCAGCAATTGAACGCGCATCCATCCAATCAAGGATCTCAATAGGGCGTTCACTTGCCGATGGCGCAATCCTACTCAAGACCGACTGGGATTTGTCTTCTCCAAGCGCTTTAACCATAATATTGCGGATATAATTGCCCGCGCCCATTCCAAGGCTCGTTTGAGCCTTAATAATGGCCAGAAATTCGTCAAGAACAAGGTTCACAGTTTCTTGATCAAGCCCTTGAACCGAATACATTGCTGTACCAAGATGCTGAACCTCACGCGGTGATAGATTACGCAAAATTTCTGAAGCTTCATCCTCACCAATCAGCATCATCAATATTGCTGATTTTTGTGTGCCTGTCAGATTGTCAAAAACTGACCCTGATTTCTGTTCTTGGCCTTCTGCTGGATCCGCCATTTCATTCACCTTTTACTTTTGTAGTCTTGCCAATTAGTTAATGTCGCGAGACATCATTGACTTGAACACGTTGGACACACGACCCGCCTCGTCAGAGACAATCATACGTATTACCGCAACTTTATCATCATAGGTGTTAGCTGTGTCCAGCATTTCCGCTGAAATTGCCTGCTTCTTCGGCTTCAGCTTCGCCTTAATGTCTTCGAGACTTTCGCCCTCTTCCACCACAATTTGGTCAAGATCAATCTCGTCGTCTGAACCAGGTACACCTTGAAAACCTGGAACTTGGATCGGGATCAAAATGCGGTTCAGCAGCGGACGAACAACACCAAGAATGACAATGGCGAGTATTAGCACAAATCCTGCTTGATTGATGATCGAGCGCATATAAGGCTTTTCAAACCACTCAATCTTTACACCTTCAGACAATTCACTCATGAAAGGCGCACTTGACACTGTTAGGCTGTCACCCCGCTCTTTATCGATACCAACAGCATCGGCAACGAGCTTTTCAATCTGAAGCAATTCACCCTCAGACATTTTCTGCGTTGTTGGCAGGCCAGTATCCGGGTCCGTGATGGTACGCTCGCGCACCAGAACTGCAGCATTGATTTTACGGATGACGCTAGTCGGATTCATTGTACTTGAAACGGTTCGGCTTACCTCATAATTCTTCACTTCGCTTGACGATTGAGACCGCATTTCTTCATTGCCGCCATTTGCAGTTGATTCTGTCGTCAAATTGGCCGCAGCAGGTGGCTGATTTGCAAGCGCACCAGGAATACCCTTGGCCTGCGCTGCCATAGTTCTATCTGATGTGCTTTGCTCGCTTCGAAGCGCATTGCCGTTTGGATCAACAACCTCTTCGGTAACTTCACTCCGCGTATAATCAATATCCAAATTAATCTGGGCATTGATATTGCCAGCCCCCACAATCGGAGTCAGCAACGAAGTAATGCGGGCGCGGTAAATGTCCTCTAACCGGATCCGTTGCTCTAGCTGTTCATTTGATAACCGGCCCTCCGCACTACCATTGCTTCGGGATAACAAATTACCGTTTTGGTCAACAACCGAGACGTTTTCTTTGGTCAGACTTGGAACAGAAGCCGACACCAAATGCAAAATCGCCTCGACTTGAGAACGACCAAGGCTGCGCCCACGAGCAAGTTGCAAAAAGACTGACGCGGTTGGCTCAGCCTGCTGGCGCACAAACACCTCTTTATCAGGAAGGGCAAGATGCACCCTTGCACTTATCACCAAATCAATCTCGCTAATCGAACGAGCAAGCTCCATTTCCTGTGATTGTTTCAATCTTGCCGCTTCGACCGACCGGCTTGACCCCATTTGAATTGAGTCCAGCTGTTCGTAACCTGTCGCCACCGACGCTGGCAGCCCCTGCGCGGCTAATGTCATCCGCGAACTATGATAATTTTCAGTTGGGACCAGAACGTCACCCGTAACAGGGTCAAGCCTTACCTTTACTCCCGAATTGCGAAGGGCATCAAGAATGCGCGATTTTTCCGCTTCTGGAAGACCCGCATAAAGCGTCGTTAGAATTGGTTGCTGCATCCAAAGATAGGCCCCAAGTCCAATTACCGCCACGGCCAACGCAACAAAAGTTGGCAGTGACCGTTGAAATGCTGGCTGGTTATAAATCCGCCTGACTTGTGAAACGAGAGACCCTGCTTGTTGAAAAACACCTGAGTCATTCGAAACCATTTCACTATTCTGATTTACAACTGCGTCGGCCATGGTTTTATATCCTGAACTTTTAATTAATGGTTCTTAGTTTCAATTTTTAATTACGGTTTGATGATGCCTAAACGGGCATATTCATAATATCCTTGTAGGCGCTGAGCATTTTGTTCCGAACATTCAAAGTCAGCTGAAACCCAAGGCT
>Ga0255763_1005170_pt1 | contig 10565 bp, 9 predicted proteins | sample 041ome_2_FD_179963 | JGI IMG/M metagenome (GOLD analysis project Ga0255763, IMG submission 179963) | Coastal salt marsh microbial communities from the Groves Creek Marsh, Skidaway Island, Georgia - 041406US metaG (version 2) | ecosystem: Environmental > Aquatic > Marine > Intertidal zone > Salt...
GCATTCACCCCTTAGCATTAATTTTGGGTATTAATTTCTAGTATGTTAAGCCCGAATTCTATTTAAGCTTTTACAAGTAAAAATTCAAATTCAACTAGCCATATTTAATTTTGCTTGGCGCCTACGCTCTGATGAAGATGGTATGCGCATCATTTCTCTGTATTTTGCAACTGTTCGACGCGCAAGCTTAATGCCTTTTTCACTGACTAAGGCCGCTATTGCATCATCGCTTAATGGCTTTTTTGGTAATTCATTTGAAATAATTGTCTTGATTAAATCGCGAACCGCCGCCGCCGCTGTTACATCGCCAGATTCTGTTGCAGCAATGGATACACTAAAGAAAGATTTTAGTGTAAAACATCCTTTTGGAGTTGCCATAAGAAGCCCACTTGTAACTCGGCTAACCGTGCTTTCATGCATATTTACAGCTGTTGCAACATCTTTTAGAGAAAGGGGCTTTAAGCCAGACAAACCTTCTTTAAAAAAGTCTGATTGCTGATTAACTATTTCGCCTGCGATTTTTAATGTTGTATTATTACGTTGCTCAAGCGAGCGCTTTAGCCAGCGCGCCGCGCCAACTGAATCAGACGTAAACGATTTTATCTCCTCATCTTGACTGTTCCTCGCACCTTTATTTATTTCGTTTACATATGCTTCATTAATTACAAGAGAGGGTAAGGTGGAGCGATTAAGATCTACAACCAATCCATCGGAGCTCTCACGCACAATAATGTCTGGCGCATTTACCGCTAGATATTCGGTGTCGAACGAGGCCGTTGGTTTTGGATTAAAGCTCCTGATTATCTGTAATCTTTTGGTGATATCTGCTATTTCTGCATGTGCTTTTCTTGCCAAGATTGCGAGCTCGCCCTTACCAAGCAATTCAAGATTTTCAAGAATAGTTGCCATTATGGTATCATAACTTCCCTGTTCTTTTGCCTGCAATGTCAGGCACTCGGATAAGGTTCTTGCAAATATGCCTGCAGGCTCAAAAGTTTGTAGCTTACTTAAAACTATTTCTATCTGTTCCACCTCGCAATTACAGTGAGAGGCAATTTCAGAGCAAGATTGACCAAGCCAGCCTGATGCCTCTATTGCATTAGCAAGCATACAGGCGATGAACTTTTCTCGTGTATCCTTAATATTGAGATCAATTTGGCGTAAAATATGTGTGTTTAAATTATCGGGTTGTCCGGCCACATTTGACATAATGTCATCCCAATTAGAATCAGCAACATGGTTTTTGGGTTGGCTATTTCCTAAATCTAAGGAGGATGAGCTATAGCGATTATCAAAATCTGCATGCTCTGTCGGGTCATTACTTACAGCGGCGGAGGTGGAATCTACTGGTTGAATTTCTGGCTGATTTTCGGGTTGGGTGTCAGAGGTTGGAGAATTTTGAGAAGATGGGAGCGATTGGAGGAGTGTTTCCTGCGAGAGCACCTCCAGAAAAGGATTTTCGAGAACCTGATTTTCCAGATAGTTTTTTATATCCAGATTCGTCATCTGCAACAGCTTTATCGCTTGCTGCAATTGAGGTGTCATGACCAGTGATTGTTTTTGTCTTTGACCTAATGATGGCATAAGTTGCATTGGAACCTCCTTTTGATGCTGCTACTCTAGATAAGTATTATATTAAATAGCAAAATCTTAATTTGACGTTGCCTATAGTTGGTTTTTTGACAAAAAAATATATTTAAAACAGTTTGTTACATCATTTACTTCCAGGATTAATATATTTATATGTCAAATAATAGACATTCCATTTTTCTATAATAATGCGATTTGGCACGGAATTTGATTTGTGATACTGACAAGTAAAAAAAATTAGACTACTGTAAGCGTCTATAATTAAAGGACAGGAATAATTAGGGTTTTTATATGATTACCTCAAGTAGAAATGCGGCTCAAAGAGGAGTTGGCTGTAAACGGTGCAGAATAATTAGAATGTTTATAATAGCTACGATGTTTATTGTGATATTGGGCTTAGTGGGCGGGGATAATTTGCGTTTTTTGAGCATGGTGACTGCTGAGGGAATCGCCGCTGCAATCTGGGTAGCTGGTGGATTGTTGTTCTTAATAAAATTTTCTTTTTGGTTGCTGGATAAATCGAAAGAAAACGCTAACGGTCCCGAACAAGCCTAATCACCAAATCTTGGAATGGCATAAACCTGCCATATGTATGACCTGTGAAAAAATTGACAGACCATACATGACGCGGGGAATATTTATTCTGCTCTCCTGTCCAAAATGGTTCTGCAGGTGTGTTGGGAAAAATCGATGCATCTATTTTAGGCTGGCTACATTCATGGCAGACGATGTTTTCCAACTCTTCACGTGTTGGAAGGCGCCAGTTACCGCCCAATTGTTCATCTGCAAGATTAATAGCCTGAACAGACATTTCTTGATTGAGTTTGATTATGTCACCCACACATTGCGTACCATTCCATCGCTGCCCAACGCTGCATCTAAGCCATTCCACTCCAGATTTCAGGTCAATGACAATATGATCCTTGGCTATAAATTGGGCATTATTGGCAAGTGCAGGCGTTATTGCTAAAATCGAGCACAAAATGCCTATTAACCTGAAGATTAATTTTATTGCGCAGAAAACGGGCATACTTGCATCCTTTCCAAAAAATTACCATAATCTAATAAATTATATTCTAAGTCGTAATTATAAACGATATCAAAAATTAGTGTTTATGTCGAAACTTGGTATCAATCTTGCAACTTTAGTACCAAATTATTCAAATTAGGTTGGTTTTTTTATTATGGATTTAGCTTCGCTTATTGGACTTCTAGGCGCGATCGGAATGATTATCTATGCTATGATTAGTGGTGGAGGTGTGGGTCCGTTTTGGAATGCGCCATCTGTACTTATTGTGTTTGGCGGCACATTTTTTGCCGTTATGTATATGGCTCCTATGGGGGTTTTCCTTGGAAGTTTTGGGGCGATGGCAAAAACATTTATGCCGGGGCTTGGAAAGCAGGAAGATTTAATTACACGCATGGTAGAATTAGCTGGTATTGCGCGTAAGGACGGTATGATGGCACTTGAGGGACAGGACGTGCCAGACAAGTTTTTTGCCAAAGGTTTGCAAATGCTTGTTGATGGCGCCGATGAAGGTAAGCTGACCACGCAATTAAATCAAGAAATAAAAGCTATGAAAATCCGCCATGAAGCTAGCCAAGGTGTTGTGAAAGCATGGGTGGATACAGCGCCAGCAATGGGTATGATCGGAACGCTTATTGGATTGGTTTTGATGCTTGGAAATATGGCAGATCCAAAAGCGATTGGACCTGCTATGGCAGTTGCACTTTTGACCACGTTATATGGTGCGTTTATCGCAAATGTGATTTTTGGGCCGATGGTAACAAAACTGGAGAATTATACCGCTTACGAAGTGGTTTATCGTGAAATGGTGGTTCTTGGCTTACGGAATATCTCCCGCGGTGAGTCGCCAAGAAACATCCAAGATATTATGGCAGCAAATCTATCGCCAAAAGTACAAGAGGCGCTGGAAGCAGCTTAACAGCCGTTAGATAATATATAACAGGGTGATGATAAGTCTGATTACGCGAGGATAGCATGGCAGAAGCCGCTGAAAAAGAACAAGAAATTGAAGAAGAAGAAGAGGAATGTCCCAAATGCCCCCCTGTAGGAGCGCCGGCATGGATGGCGACATTTGCGGATATGGCTACACTTCTAATGGCTTTCTTTGTTCTGATTTTGTCGTTTGCGGAATTTAATGTCCCTAAATTTAAGCAAATTTCAGGTTCTCTTAAAAATGCGTTTGGGGTACAGCGTGTAGTTCCTGTTATGGAACCACCCAAGGGTACGACCGTACTTTCATTGAATTTCAGCCCATCTCCTGACCCTGCACTTATTAAGGAAATAACCCAGCAAACTACGGAAACATTAAAGCCAGAAGTTCAGACAAAAGTGGAACAGGGTAAAGGCGCTGAAGGCGGTGAAGCTGGCGGTGAGGGTGATGGTGCTGGCAAAATGCTAGAAACGGCAGAACTAGCAGCCCAATTGCAATCGGCAATAGATCGGGGAGATGTTGAAATAGAATCCCTTGGCGAGAATGTAGTTGTTAATTTTAAATCAGATTCAGATGAAAACTTGCCACAGATGGTACAGGAAACGTTGGATGCGATTGAGCAGGTAAAACAGGCTACAGGTAAAGATGATCAAGAAATTCTGTTTGGTGGTCTAGAGGAAAAACTCGAGAAATTAGCATTAGCAGCCCAGCGCTCAGTAGATAATACGCAAACATCTGATAGCGATATTGATGGCGCGCAACAACAAGAAAAAGAACAAAAAGCAGAGCTAGCAGAACAAGCCTTGCAGGTCGCTTTAAAACAGGAAATAGATCAGGGGCTTGTCGCTGTTGAGCGAATTGATGATAAGGTAATTGTAACAGTTGGGTCTGGCGGAGCGTTTCCATCAGGGTCGGCAGAGCTTACCAATGAAGCTAAGCAGATAATGTCTCAAATCGCAGCTGTTAGTGCAGATGGCACAAGCACGATAGATGTGTCAGGACATACTGATAATGTGCCGTTAATATTTGGCTCCAGATATAGGGATAATTGGGATTTGGCTGCTGCTCGTGCCTCAAGTGTTGTTCAGTCGATAGAAGAAACCGCCCTGGTTACTGCCGACAGGATGCAGGCCATTAGCTTTGGTGAGTCGCAACCAATTGAGCCTAATAATACAGCAGCAGGTCGTGCTAAAAATAGAAGAATCGAAATCGTTATTAATTATTAGTTAAGATAGCGCGTCTGTTACCAGCCCGTCTGTCACCAGATAGTGCCAGCTTTATATCTACAGCTCGATAAAACTTACTCGATAGGGTCAGAATCCAGAACCTGCCAGAATATATCAATTCAGAAAAAACCAATTTGTTGTATTTTTGCAATAGATAAATACTTAAAGCTATTAAAAAAAACAAAAACCGCGTATATCCAAAATATTAACGCCCCTAGCCAATCTCTCTTAGTAAGAATGTATGGCAAAAGATGGTGCTGCCGAAAATTAACTTTATTTCGGCGGCGTATTATGAGCATAATTTTATTAACAACAACTGCTCTTGTCGCATTTGGTTTAACAAATGCAGCAGTAGCCAAAACTATGTCCCACGTTGACAAGGGGATTACTATCTCTGGCAGTGATGAATTTGCATGTTATTCATGGTCTGATGATGTAGATGATACTGGCGGTGCAAATAATTCGAAGAATGAGAGTGAAAACACACTTAGTTATGCATACAACGGTGTGACAGATAGTGGGCGGTCAATTGGTATTGAAAGTGCTATGAAATCGAACCATTATGGTGTTCAAAATGGTCTTGATAATGACGGTTATGAATTCTCTCTAGGTGGTGATTGGGGTGGTATCCGCACTGGCGATACAACAGCAGGCGATAACTGTGCTGTAGATGGGACAGATGTGCTTTATGATAGATTTAATTTATCAGTAGCAGCGGCAGGCGTATTAGTAACCTTGATAGATGATCATTGGATAAATAAATCTGATCATAACACCCTTACTTATACCTCACCGAATTTTTGAGGTTTTGTTCTAGGTATTTCTTATGATAATGGTGGCAGCGCATCCAGCTTAGACAATACTTAGCCTGGTTTTAGCTATTCAACAACAGCTGGTGGCCTTGATATTGAACTTGGTGCTGGTTTGAGAACTGCCGGTAAAGCGAATGATGACGAATATAGCGAAATTGTGTATCACTTACATATACAATTCCTAGTAGATTACAAACAGGCCTTACATACCAGTCAATGGATTTAACAGATGATAGTAATCCAAATGGTGACAATGATGGAACTTATACAACCTTCTACTTGAAGGCATCATTCTAATTTGATTTTGCTACTTTGTGACAATCTTAATATAAAGGCCATCTGAACTATCAGGTGGCCTTTGTTTTTACTTAGTAAAAAAGCTCTCTTTTATCGTTTGAATATTTATCTTCATAAAGGTAGCTGACCTCTTCTTCATATCCATTATAAAGCTGTGTTTTAACATAACCGCCCCCTAATACACGCTCTCTATCTTGAGGCCACCTAGGATGTGGAACCCACGGGCTTACATTGGCCCAGAAACCATATTCTTTTGGGCTCAACTCTTGCCAGAAACTAACAGGACGCTCATTTGTAAAGGTAAAGCGCGTAATAGATTTAATGGATTTAAAGCCGTATTTCCAAGGAACCACTAATCTAATGGGGGCTCCATTCTGATTTTGCAGCGCTTTTCCATATAAGCCTACTGCAAGGAAGGCAAGCTCGTTTTTAGCTTCATTAAGGGTCAATCCTTCGACATATGGCCATGGGTACCAGCTTTGTTTTTGACCTGGTGCAACATCAGGGTCAAAAAAAGTTTCCATACGAATATATTTTGCGTCTGATTTTGGGCTGGCAAATTTAACGAGGTTTGAGAGGGAGAAGCCAGACCAAGGTACAGCCATTGACCATGCCTCTACACAACGATGTCGATATAAACGCTCTTCCATGCCGCCAAGCTTTTTAACAAGTTCGCTTGCATCAATTTGAATAGGGTAGTCAACAAGCCCATCAATTGTGACAAGCCACGGGTCTGTGCTAAGTTTTTTTGCTTTCCGCCAGATGTTTTTTGAGGAACCAAATTCATAAAAATTTGTATAGGTGGTTGCATCTTGCTCAGAGGTAATCGCTCTGTCTAATGTATATTCAGGATTTCGTGCTGGGGGAAAACCGCCAATAGGAGCTGAAAAAGAGGAGGAGCCGCCAATCATTAATCCAGCACCTGCTAGACCTGCTGCTTGAAGTAATTTGCGCCTATTTAAATAAAGAGATTCAGAGGTAGCCTCATTTTCGGAAATTTCCCATGATTTTTTTTGCTTAATGTACATCCTGTTTCCTTTTATTTATTTATTTCAGGCTTGAAACCGAAATAAGCCAGAATCTAGCAGTGTCAATTAGTGTTAAGGTTAACGTAATTTTATAGTAGCACGTTCAATCCGGTTTAAGGCATCGTCTAAAAGCGTATCACTTGTGGCATAAGATATTCTAAAATAAGGGGATAGTCCAAATGCAGTCCCTTGAACACAAGCAACACCCTCCGCTTCTAATAGATAGGTTACGTAATCAGAATCTGTTTCTATTAATGTTCCATCAGGTGTTTTCTTGCCAATCACACCAGCGCAGCTTGGGTAAACATAAAAGGCGCCATCTGGCAAACTGCATTGCAAACCATCAATTGAATTTAATCGAGATAAGACAAAATTTCGCCGTCGTACAAAAGCAGCATTATTATCTGCAAGAAAATCAACTGGGCCATTAAGGGCTGCGAGTGCAGCATATTGTGCAATTGTATTTGGGTTAGTAGTTGACTGAGACTGAATTTTTGCAATCCCTTTGATAAGCGGCTTGGGTCCAGTTGCATAACCAATGCGCCAACCTGTCATGCAATAAGCTTTGGACACCCCGTTACAAGTTAAGGTTCTATCCTGCAGGTCAGGCGCGATTTCTACCATTGTCGTAAATTTAAAATCATCATAAACAAGATACTCATACATATCATCTGTCATAATATTTACATGGGGATATTTACGCAGTACCTCTGCCAGAGATTCAAGGTCTGTTTTGGTATATCCAACACCAGTAGGGTTTGAAGGGCTGTTTAAAATAACCCATTTTGTCTTATCAGTGATGGCATTTTCAAGTGCATCAGCAGTTATCTTGAAATTTTTATTCTGCCCACATTTTACAATTACCGGAGTACCCTCGGCTAGAAGCACCATATCTGGATAAGACACCCAAAAAGGCGCAGGTATTATGACCTCATCTCCTGAGTTTATGGATGCCATAAGCGCATTATAAAGAACCTGTTTCCCGCCAGTGCCAACAGTTATCATATCTGGAGTGCATGAAATATTATTATCTTTTTTGAATTTATCACAGATAGCCTGTTTTAACTCTGCAATACCATCGACCGCAGTATAACGTGTTTTGTTATCTACCATTGCTTTTATAGCGGCCTGTTTAATATGTTCTGGCGTATTGAAGTCAGGCTCACCAGCACCTAGTCCAATGACATCATGCCCTGCTGCTTTAAGCTCATTTGCTTTTGCAGTAACAGCAACAGTTGGGGATGGTTTAATACGAGATAGGCGATCAGCAAGCATAATTTTTCCAATATAGTAAGCGGTTTTGTATGGTTTTAAAATACGCTCTCATTCTACTAGATGTCCATAGATTTTTGCGCAATTTGAATTGGGAATGAATGATCACCTCTTATAATATAATCCAAAAATTCTATCCAAGGCCACTAGCAAATTTTCACTACAAGACATAGATTATGGGCATGAATACTCAGATGGATATATTGCCTCCAAACAGACCTCGTGAACCTGCTGATTTTAAACTTGTGTCTGATTTCGCACCAAATGGCGATCAGCCTAAAGCGATAACATCATTGCTGGAGGGAATTGCCGATAATGAGAGGGATCAAGTTTTGCTAGGGGTTACTGGCTCTGGTAAGACTTTTACGATAGCGCATGTTATTGAGCAATCAAAAAGACCAGCTCTAATCTTGGCACCGAATAAAACATTAGCTGCACAACTATATGGTGAGATGAAAGGACTATTCCCAGAGAATGCTGTAGAATATTTTGTTTCTTATTATGATTATTATCAGCCAGAAGCTTACGTCCCTCGTTCAGATTTATTTATTGAAAAGGAATCTTCTATAAATGAGCAGATAGACAGGCTTCGCCACTCAGCGACACGTTCCTTACTGGAACGTGATGATGTAATTATAGTTGCGTCCGTATCATGTATATACGGCATTGGCTCTGTTGAGACTTATTCAGAAATGACCTTATCGCTTCAGACTGGCGGCGAAATAGAGCGGCAAAAATTACTTCGCCGATTAACCGAGCTTCAATATAGAAGAAACGATCTTAACTTTGTTAGGGGAACATTTCGAGTAAGAGGGGATAATATCGAGGTTTTTCCAGCACACCTTGAGGATAGGGCATGGCGGATATCCCTGTTTGGGGACGAAATCGAACAAATATGGGAGTTTGACCCTCTTACAGGTGAAAAAATAACTAGCTCAGATAAAATCATTGTGTTTGCAAATTCGCATTATGTTACCCCAAGACCAACCTTGCAACAGGCTGTAAAATTAATAGGCTCTGAGTTACAAGATAGATTATTGGAATTTAATGAAACTAGTAAATTACTAGAGGCACAACGGATTGAGCAAAGAACACAATTTGATCTCGAAATGATTGAAGCAACTGGTAGTTGTAACGGTATTGAAAATTATTCCAGATATCTGTCAGGCAGAAAACAAGGAGAGCCGCCCCCAACCTTATTTGAATATTTGCCTGAAAATGCCCTTCTTATTGTTGATGAAAGTCATGTTACTGTTCCTCAAATCGGAGCCATGTATAAAGGGGATTTTGCCCGTAAATCAACCTTGTCAGAATATGGTTTCAGGCTTCCCTCTTGTCTTGATAACAGGCCATTAAAATTCGAAGAATGGGATCAATTCAGGCCACAGACTATTCATGTCTCTGCAACCCCTGGAAAATGGGAGTTAGAACAAACAGGAGGGGTTTTTGTAGAACAAGTAGTTCGGCCAACAGGGCTGATTGATCCTGAATGTATTGTAAGGCCAATTGAAACGCAGGTTGATGATATAATAGCTGAATCAAGAGAAGCAGCTGCTAATGGAACCCGTGTTTTGGTAACGACCCTTACTAAAAAAATGGCAGAGGCGCTGACAGAATATATGCATGAGGCAGGAATTAAAGTGCGATATGTGCATTCAGATGTGGACACATTGGAGCGAATTGAAATTATTCGTGACTTAAGGCTTGGTCTTTTTGATGTGCTGATAGGTATTAATTTGTTGAGAGAGGGGCTTGATATACCTGAATGCGCTTTGGTTGGTATATTAGATGCTGATAAGGAGGGATATTTGCGCTCTAGAACGTCGCTGATACAAACCATTGGCAGAGCCGCAAGAAATTCGGAAGGAAGAGTGATTTTATATGCAGATAGAATTACAGATTCCATGCAATATGCCATTGATGAGACTAAAAGACGCCGCGATAAGCAAACCGCTTGGAATAAGGCCAATGGCATCACACCTGAGACAATCAAAAAGGATATTACTGATATTCTAGACTCTGTTTATGAAAAAGCAGATAGGGTAACTGTAAAAGCTGGAAGCAAGGATGTAAGCTTGCACGGAAAAGATATTCCAACCATAATTGCAGAGCTTGAGACAAAAATGCGCGATGCTGCTGCAAATCTTGAATTCGAGGAAGCGGCAAGATTGCGGGATGAATTAAAACGTATTGAAAATAAACAGCTTGGACTAGATGCGCCTGGGATGGCAAAATCAGTACAAAATACAAACTTAAAAGCTGAAATTAATGCACCCATTCAGCCTCCTTCTGGAAGACGCCCCGCTAGACGAAAGTGAATTTCAAACATCTATACTATTTAGGCCAAATGAAAAAGTAAGCCCGAGGTCAAACATTAGGGTT
>Ga0255763_1005171_pt1 | contig 10564 bp, 9 predicted proteins | sample 041ome_2_FD_179963 | JGI IMG/M metagenome (GOLD analysis project Ga0255763, IMG submission 179963) | Coastal salt marsh microbial communities from the Groves Creek Marsh, Skidaway Island, Georgia - 041406US metaG (version 2) | ecosystem: Environmental > Aquatic > Marine > Intertidal zone > Salt...
CGTTTGCGCGACCGCCGCGCCAAAAATCAACGCCGTGGTCCCAATCATCACCGTTTTCGTTCTCCACGAATCCTTTTTCGACTTGGACGAAGAAGAAGAAGAGGGAGACTTTCTCGAGACGATGAGCTTTTCACCACCTTCACCGCCACCACCACCGGCGGTCGCGTTGCCGTAGGTGTTGCTCTCCGGCAAGAGAGGCGCGCGTTCAAAGACGCTCATTATTTTCCCTCTTTCTCTCTCAAGATCTTTTTGTCCGCGGCCTCTCTCTCGATGTGATTTGATGCAAAAGAAAACTTTTATGTTATCGCGCACGAAAACTCTCTCTAAATCTCTCTCTCTGTAAAAGAAACGCGTTCAAACAACGAGAGGAAGATCGCGGTGGTACTCTCTCGCGCGTCGTCGAGAGATGCAATGCGTCAAAGAGCGCGCCTTTTTTTTGGTGTTTACGTACTCCGCTCTAGGGAAAACGCGGACGCGTCTTTTCGTGTTTATTTAGGGTTTTTCTATCTATCCATATTTACGAAAAGTTGTGAAAAAAAGGTAGAAAAGAAGAAGAGAGAAAAAAAGAAGGCTTTGCGTATTTTATACGAGTTTCTTTCACAAACGGTAGCAGCGCAAAGTTACAAAACGAACGGTATCTTTTGGTCTTCCGGTAAGTCGTCGTCCGAGTGTTGGGTGTCGTCGAACTCTCCCAAGCGGTCTTCCACCGGTATCGCGTCGTGGTCGTCTCTGTCGCCTTTGAAGTTCGGGTCTATTCTGTTCAAGAAGGATAAGTGACGCTCGTTCGGTTTGACGTTTTTGTTCGCTAATAAGCGAGTGACTTCCTCGCAACTGGCGCCGATCCACGCGGCGACGGCTAACGCGCCTGGGTCTGGGACGTTTTGTTCTTTGAGTTTGTCTTTGTTCACGTAACTGGCTCGGCCGGCGTTGGCGGTCATGTTTCTCGTCTCTTCCGCGCCGTCTTTCGCCGCTTTGGCGATCCGGTCGCACTGTTCTTTTAAGTCGTCGTTCATTAATATGCCCCAGCGTCCAAGGGCGGGCATCAACGCGTCGAGCATGGTCCGGTCACCAGCCGTGGCTTTACCGTGTTTGCGAATGGCGTAGATGCCTCGCGCCAACGCTTCGCGATATTCAAACGAATCGTCCATGTAATCTTCTTCGTACTCGGTTTCGTCAAAGTCGCTTCCGGATTCGTCTAGAGTATCACCGGCGGCGCGGAAGAAGACATCGTACAAAACGCCAGACGTGCCACCCATGGATCGCGCGCACGAGTTGGCGAGTTGATCGCAAACGACGTCTGGATGCCTATACGCGTAATCGACCGAGTCTTCCAAGATGGCCGAGGCGCCGGCGGCTAAGGTATCGCCACAATCGCCATCGCCAGCGATGGCGTCTAATCTCGTAAGTTCGTCTCTCATGGATAAAATAGTCGCGCACGAAAGCTGGATGCACGCAGCGAGAGCTTCAGCCTCTTTTTCAGTCACCGTGACTTTCGGCGTTCTCAATTTGTTCTTTTTCTTCTCGTTCAAATTTTGTTTCTCTGGCTTTTCTTCTTTCGTCGAAGTCTCGCTCGTCTTTTCCGCCGCGTCTTTTTGAGACGCTGGTAAAACATCCGGAGTCGACGACGGTTGTTGCTGAGATGACGTTCGGACGATCGTCGTCGTCGTCGTCGTCGTCGTCGTCGTCGATGATAAATTAATTAATCTCGGCCAGGCGTTTACCTCGCACGGCGCGTCCAACAACTCGCCGTCGTTTTCCTCCAACACGCTGACAGTCAGACTCGCGCCTCTCATGTTCAAACTGGTCATAAAGCTTCCACACATCGCGTGCGTAATCTGACACACTTTACCTCCTCTCCTCTCCAATGACTTTTTGGCGAAGTTGGCGAGTAAACCGAGCTCGAGATTGCTCGTCCCTCCTAAACCGTTCACCACCAAACACAATTCGATCGGCTTCACCAGCCCGATATTCATTTTCGTTTCGCCGTCTAAACCAAGGAGATCATCGATTTTACCCACGATGCCACCACTCGCAGCTGAAAGCCTTTTAGACTTCTGGTCACCCAATTCCAACGCTTTCTCAATCGCGTCCAACGCGATTTCAACGGTCTTCTCGGCGCTTTCAAACGGAACCGTCTCAAATCCTGGTTCGTTATGAATCCCCAAACCTAATTCCACTTTTCCGTCCGGTACCTCTAAGTCTTCTTGCTTCCTCTGTCCGGGCACGTCGCACCTCCCCAGCGAAAATCCAAACGTCTTCGTGTTCCTCCGAAATCTCTCCGCGATTTCTCGCACCTCCCGAAACTCCCGCCCTCGCTTCGCCGCCGCCGAAACCGCTTTCAAACACAACAGCGTCCCGCACAAACCTCTCGCGCCGCCTTTACCTCTCTCATCCGCCGGTATCGAACAATCGTCGTCGAACGCGAACACCTCGATGTTTTTTAATCGCGATTTTGGGTATTCTTTTCTCGCCCGGTCGCGCGCGATCGAGAAGTTCACCACGTCCCCGGTGTAGTTCATCACCGCGAGTAACACCGAATCGACCAACTCGTTGTTCTCTAAAACGTTTTCGATGGCTGCGGAAATTTGTTCCACCGAGGGACTCGCGAACACGTCGCCGCACACCGACGCGTGCAAAAAACCATCGCCAACAAACCCAGCCATGGCTGGCTCGTGTCCACTGCCTCCACCAGAGATGATGGCGACGGTTTGAGGATGATTTGATTCATCATCTTCTTCTTTGCGATTAGTGCAACACACGACGACGTTTTTCTCGATTTTGCGAATTTGGACTCCATTGAACGCGACGAGACCGTCGAGAGAGACCGAGGCGACGGAAGGCGCGTCGGACGACGCGACGAACGTTCGGTTATTCCCTTCGTTTTTTTCGGCGGACATTTTAAACGCGCGTGGTAGAGAGAAGTGCGCGAAGAAGGGGTGTGAGTCGTAAAAACGAATGAAGAGATTTTTTGTTTGATGCAAAAAAACAACCGCAGTCTCTTCTTTAGTCCGGTTTCGCCGCTTTGCGGCTTCGGATCGGATCGTTTCTGAAAGCGCGTTTCGATAAAAGTGAGCAGAGTACACGCGCGATGCTTTTTAGCGTAAAGTAGAGGTTACGTGTGTAAATGGGGTAGATGTATTGGTTTTAAAAAAATGATTCCAACTCTCTCTCTCTCTCGGTGACGCACCGTTTGTTTAATTAAGGTCGGTGACACGTCCTAAAACAAAACAAAACGAAGCGCTCTTACGCCGCCCCGGCGTCAGCGTCGGCGTCTTCCATCGTCGTCGTCGTCGCCGCCGCCGCCGCTTGTTCTTCTTGCAACTTCGGCGTAACTCCAGAGCCGCCTTTTTGCGGGCAGTCTCTCGAGTAGTGACCTTCCTCGCCGCACGTGCGGCACTTGGTGTCCTTCGGTTGCGGGCAGTCTCTGGCAAAGTGACCTTCCTCGCCGCAGTTTCTGCACTTGTCACCGGGTTTCGGCTGTCTGACTTTTTCCTCGTCCGTTCGCGTGTCCGGCTCGGCGCAATCTCTCGCCCAGTGACCGGCTTGGCCGCAGCGGTTGCAGACGTCCTCTGGGCCAGCCGCGCGTTTTTCGCGCGGTTGTCTCGGACCTCTGCCACCTCTGCCACCTCTGCCGCCTCTGCCGCCGCCGCGGTTTTGCGGGCACGCTCTCGCGTAGTGACCGAATCTGCCGCAGATGCGACACGAGTCATCGCCTCTGCCGCCGGCGAACCCGCCTCTGAACCCGCGAGTATCCGCCGAAGCGCAAAACCTCGCCATGTGGCCAAACCCGCCGCATCGGTTGCACCGAATATCGTTCATCGGCGGCGCTCTCGAATCCGGCAACGCGCAATCCCTCGCCCAGTGGCCGTAGTTGCCGCATCGGTTGCACTTATCGTTGGCGGACGGCCCTCTGGCGTAGCCGCCGGCGTCGTCGTACCCAGTCGCGCCGCCTCGGTTGTTATCCGGACAGTCGCGCGCCCTATAATAGTAAGAAGCACAGCATTTCCCAAATAAAAATGGGTGAGAATACCGAGGAAAAAGGAAGGAAAAAGATGATGAAAATCAGTCAGTGTTTTGTTTGTGTGCGCGAACGAACGAACGCGCGCGTTCCCCGCACTCGCGGTTTAGTTGTCACTCTCGAAAATGTCTTTTCGCGTTGCGCCGCGAAAAGCGCGTTTCTTCTCGTTTCTCGTGCGATTCGTACGATTGACGGCTCTCTTGTTGATTCGATGAGGGGAAATTGGCAAAGAAACATTACTCTTCCCTTTTCTCTCTTCTCTCTCTGCGCCGTCAAGAACAACAACATCAACAACAACAACATCAACGACAACGACTTCTTAAATCTCGACGACACGTTGGTCACCACGACTTTGCTCTGCGACGACGACTTTGCTCAAAACGATGCCTTTTCTCCCGACCGCGTTGCGACGAATCCCCCCGTGGTTTTTCCTCCACTCGTGATCAAATTTGTTAGATTTTTCCACGCCCGAAGAAAAAGCAAACAAACGACGACAACGACAACAACAACAACAACAACAACAACAACAACAACAAAGCGCTCTTCCAAGCGCGTTTAACTCCTCTTACCAGTGACCAATGCCTGCGAACGAACGCGACAAAGAGAGAGAGAAAGAAAATGGTCAGCGCCGAGAGAGAGAGATTCAGAGAGAAAAAATTTTCGCGGGAAAAAAAAAGTCAAAACGCGAATCGATGGGCGCAAAAAGAAAGGAGACTCTTTTCTCACCTCCGCAGATTCTGCACTCGTCGTTGGCTGCTCTTTGGTACGGCGCGGCTGCCGCGCCGCCCGTGTTCATCGGTTCGTCTCTCCATTTGCCCATCTTTCTTTTTTCCTTTTCTTTATGAAGCGATTTTCCTTCTTTTGGAAATCGAGAGATCACGAGAGAGAGAGAAAAACCCTAAACCCTACTATGCGTTCTATTCTAACCCACTTGGTAAACTATATACTACGACAACGTCTAAAAACACACACACACACACACATATAAAAATCTTCTCACTTATCGACGAGAGTGAAACTCAAAAACGCGCAGTCGTAGACGGTTCGGTGCATGGAGGTACGATCGGTGGCGTACGGGCACGAGAGAGGGTGTCTTTTGACGTCTAAGCGGAAACCGAGCCGCTCGGCGAAAGCGACGAGATCTTCCAAGGAGACTTCGATGGAGATGTCTTCTTCTTCTTCTTCTTCTTCGTCTTCGTTTTCGTTTTTCGTGAAAGCGAGGGTGTCGCTGTGTTCTACCCAGTGCCAAAGTAAAGGACCTATGGAGGTGAGCGTGCCTCCCTTTCTCAAGCAAAACCGGATGGTTTCCAAGTAGTCGAAGATATTTTTGGCGGTGTCGAGGAAGAAGCAACACGCCACGGCGTCAAAGTGCGACTGGTATTCCGGGCTGCCGTACACTTCGCAAAAGTCACCGGCGCACATGGACATGGAGCTTCCCGGTTTGAAAACGTCCATGTGATCGCCCGGGCTTTCGTCAGGGACCAGTATCGATCGATATTGGTCCTCCGGAGAGAGATGGTTTAGAGGCGAGTGCCAATACGGAACGATCTCAAACGGACGCTTCTCCGAACAACAATTCAAAAGAAACGAAGCACCGAACAACATGTAATAGGAAAACTCGTTCCCTTCAGTTTCAAATCCGGCTTTGGCGAATTCGTACACGAGCCTTCCTAATCCAGCGCCGGGAACGAGAACGCGAGGTCGCTCGATATCCTCCGGATTCATTCGCTCGCACATTTTGTCAATCGTACATAACTCTTCCTTAAACACCACGTCCCGCAAATGTCTCACCAACACGTCGTGGCTCTTCTCCCTCTCTTCCCTCCCTTCCTCGGACCAATCCCTCACTAAATTTTTCAACACGTACCTCGCCTTCTCGGCGTCCTCGCCCGCCGGCGTCGCCGGCGGCCGCTCGCCAACCGGAACCGAATCGAAACTCTCCGTCACTCGCAGATGCGGCGGCACCTGTTCTCCGTGGCTCATAAACGTCCCCAACAGCGCGTCAAAAAACCGCTGATTCTTTTCCACGCTCTCTCGGCTTCTCTCGCGATGGTTCTCGTACGCTCGCTTCAACTGTTCCATCTGTTCCTCTCCGTACGTTCGCTTCCCTTGGCGAAGCTTTCGTTGCATTCTCGACAGCGCTTTCCAACAGTTCCGCTCGCGTCGCGCGATTTCTCTCTCGCTCGACGTTCGGTATTTTCGGAAAGCGTCGACGACTTTGTTCACCGCCGCGCGTTCCAAGCTCGCGTTCTTTTCTTCTCTCTCTGATTCTCTCGTCGTCGTCGTCGTCGTCGTCGTCATCTTTCCCTCTAACCGTCTCAAGTGCGCACTCTTCCCCAACACAAAGTCAGAAGAAGAAGAAGAAGAAGGCAAAGCTTTTTGCAAACGGAACCGCAACAGAAGGTGTAAAAATGTAGCTCTCTCTCTCTCTCTCTCTGTTTCTCTCTCTCTCTCTCTCTCTCTCTCTCTCTCGCGCGCGCGCGTTGCAGTTTATCGCGCTTCTCTTCCTCTTCTTTTTCGTATCTCATTCGCTTCATAAAAAACTCTTTTCCCCAATAGTACATCTCCCCATGACGACGTCTTTGCATCATCTGCGCGTCTTTACCGCCGCGACCGCCACCGCCACGTCCACCGCCGCGTCTTCTTTGCGACGAGTGCGGCGGCCGAGAGAGGCGGCGTTTATTCCGCTGGCGGCGACCACCACCGGTTGTTCTTTTCCTTCTTCACGTTTCGCACTCTTTGCGAATTCCCGCAGCACGCGCTGCTCTACTTTTGGTGATGGAAGGCGCGCGCTTTGCGCCGCGCTGAGCGCCGACGACGACCGAGAGAGAGAAAACGACGCGGAAGGAAACAACGAAGAGCAATATTACGAAGGCATGTACGGTCGATGGTCGGTTTCTAAAGCGGATGAAATCGAAGTTTGGTCGTACCGAGTGGCGCTGTCGTTGGCGTGTGCGGGTGCTTCTGGAGTCGTTTTGGGAGGTTTCACCGGGAACGAAGATATCGTCAACCCGAGTTACTTCGCGGGCGCGAGCGGGTTAGGCGTCGCGTTGGTTTTGGTGCACATGTATGTGACGCCGATAAAGCGGGTGATGCAAGCGCTTTACGCGGTTGGATTTATCGGATCTGTTGGCATAGCGGCGTCGTACGACGGCGGGAGCTTGCTGGATTTTGTCGTCGAACATCGGTCGGCGGTTTGGTTGATTGGGCCGTTGTTCGCCGCGTTTACTGGTTTAGCGTTCAAGGAAGGGGCGTGTTACGGGAAACCAGAGGCTTTCTTTTTGTTCTTGATGACGCCCATCATGTGCCTCGGGCATTTAACCGGGCTCGCCAGCGGCGAGGTTGAGACGTTTTTCGTCGCGACGTGGATGCTCGGCTTTTTAGTTTTCGCCGGAAGAAAGTATACGCAAGCTGTGAAGGACGACATAGGCGATAAATCTGTGTTTACGTTCAGAGGTTTGAAAACGGACGAGGAGAGGAGAGATTATTTAGAGAAGCAAGGAAAAGATTTGAGTCTGATGGACGCGATGTAGAAAAGAGAGAAAGAGAAAGCGAGCGCGTTCGTTCCTTCGCAAATCAGCAGCATAATGTAATACTAATAATAATAAAACAATAGCTACGTGTCAAGCGCGCGTGTAGATACAATTTCATCGGTGCCGATTTCGTTTCAACGATCAAAATAATACAAATTTTATTTCTACTAATCCATCTCTTCACTTTTCTTCGTTTCCTCCTCCGCGGATTCGATGGGGGTTTCTGTTTCCGGTTCTTTCTCTTCTGCTTCTTCTTTTGTTTCTACAGCTGCCGCTGGTGGCGGAGGAAGCGCGACTGCTTCTTCCTTTTCTTCTTCCTTTTCTTCTTCTTCTTCTTCTTCTTCATCGTCGTCGTCGTCATCGCTCTCGGAAGACGACGACGAATCGTAGCTCGAACTTTCTTCGGAGTCCGAGTCGTCGGAGGAATCGTCCGAATCCGAATCCGAATCCGAGTCGTCGTCGCTCGAAGAGTCGTCGTCGTCGCTTGAGGAATCGTCATCTGAGCTCGAGTCGTCGTCCGAGCTCGAGTAAAATCCGCGGTTACCTTTCTTCGACTTGGACGTTGTTACACCACCGGCACCGCCGATACCGCCGGTGTCGTACGTTCGGTCTCTCACAGATGACGGCGGCGCTTCTCTTGGGTGTTTCGGTAACCCGGCGTAGCCGTTGGCGACGTGTTCCACGAACTGCGAAAGAGAGCCAAGTTGGTGCGGGCACGTCGGCGGCGCCGGCGAAGGCAAGCGCGTGATCGGCTTATCGCAGAACAAGAGCTTCTCAGAGAGGAGTTTCTTCAATCTCGGATACTGGTCTTTCTTCTCGTCTTCTAACGAATCAGTCTTCGCGAAGATGGCGCCGTAAATTCTCGCCCGGTCACGAATATCCACCGAAGGATCTTTCGACGCCATGTTTAAGCAGTGTCTCAATAACGGTTCGGTTTCAATCGGGTATCTCACGTACATCTTACACGTGGCGTGCAAAATTTGTTGACGCGTAGATTCGTGTTCGTCTGGAAATCGAGCCATCGCTTTAGTGACCACCGCCAAGGCGAGGTCGAAAAAGTTTCGATTCCAACTCGCGTCCATTTGACCGAGCTTTTTATACTCTTTACCACCGTCCGCGACAACTGCTACGGCCGACGACGCGCTAGTTTCCGCAACGCTCGCTTTTTGTTGTTGGTCCAAAAATAACTCCCCGCCGGCGAGCCATACAACCGCGGATCTCGCCGCCGGAGCGAGCAAATGGTCCAATCTTCTCACCAACGTCGCCACGACCGAGGCGTGTTCCTTCGGCGCTTTCTGCACCAACGCACGAATGACAACCACGGCTTCGCCGGCGACCGTTTCAGATGGATGCAAGGATAACTCTAACAACGATCGAATGCAAATTGAAGCGATTTGCGGCATGATCGCCGCGCATCGACCAACCGCCCGAATCGTTAAAGCGACAAACTCTTGCGATGACGAGCGCAAATACGCTTGCAATTCTCTCAATAAACTCGGCGCGTTCTCCGCAGTGACAATATACGTCAACATTTCCAACTTTAACGCGCGAACGTCCATGTGATCTCCCGGGTGCACGAAGAACGACTCAAAGTGCGAACGGAAGCATTGAGGTTGCACCGCCGCCATCGCCACGGCATTTTTTAACAACACGTGTTGACACTCCGGTTTCGTTCTCGCCGCGAACACCAACGCTCTCGTCGCTCTGGGAACATCCGCGATCGGCGCTAAGTAAAAATGCAACGACGCCACCGCCAACACGACGCCGGCGTTTTGCGATTGAAGCAAAGGTCGCGTGCACCTCAACAACAATCTGTGATCATCGTCGAGAAACTCCGGTCCTTGGTTCACCGGTCCTCTTTTCTTCGACTCTTTCGTCGCTTTCTTCTTTTTTCCAGCGCCGTCGGAATCGGAATCGTCCGAATCTGAACTGCTCGAGGAATCGTCGTCGGAGTCTTCATCGTCGTCGTCGTAAAAGTTGGCCGCTTGCGCCAAGATGCCCTTCGTCCCGCCCGTATCGTGTCGGTCGTATCCAGACGCACCTCCACCGCTCGCACCCAAATCGTTGAACCCGGCAATATCCAACATCTCTTCTTTGTTTCCGTTGCTATCTTTAGCAAAGTTCAACTCGCGAGTGAACCCATCCGGCGGCAAAAACTGCGTCCTCGCGTACCTCAACAAAAGCTGGCACGTCAACATCTGTCCCCACTCGTCGATATCCACCAAAATCCTCGCCAATTTCCGGTAGTGCCTGTGCAACAAATCAATTCTGTGCGGGCACACCTCTTGAAACGCCGCAATCGCGCTCGACAAAACGAACGGCGTCGAATCTCTCAACATCGTTTCGATAACCTCCACGAAGTCATCCGCTCTCGACGGGTCCAACCGAAAAATCTTCGGAATTGCATGCGCCGCCGCCTTCCTCACGTGCGGTGAAACGTCCACCGCGCACTTACGAATCGCCAAAACTACAACCGGCACGATCACTTTTACTCGAATGCTCGACATCACCCTCAGCGCCGCCGCTCGCACTCGAGCGTTTTGGTGCGCCAAATCCTTCTGAAACGAGTTAATCGACAGTAAAGCCTCGTCCGGTTTCTGCTCCGCCGTTCGCACTAAAAACATGTACACCAACGCTTTCACTTCAAAGCTATCCGTCACGATGTTCACGACGACGGCGGGGAAAAAATGAGACACGTCTCGCCCCGTCGACATCATCGCTATGAGTTGCTTCAAGCCTTCCAATTTCGTGCGAACGTTCGAGTCGCGTAATTTTTCATTCAACGCGCGCGTTTCTTCCGCGATCTGTGTTTGTTTGGGTATTTTCACACGTAGTAAAAGAAATCGAGGCGAGAAAGAACGCAAAAGGTAAGTTCAGGGGTCGTCGTCTCTCGTTTTCGCGAGCGGAGCGCGGAAAAAGAACGCTCGCGCGCGCCGTAAACTCGTCTCGGAAATTTGATAATTGGAGAGAGAGAGAGACCCGCGGGAAAAAATCGATCAAAATTCGCTCTCTG
>Ga0255763_1005194_pt1 | contig 10542 bp, 9 predicted proteins | sample 041ome_2_FD_179963 | JGI IMG/M metagenome (GOLD analysis project Ga0255763, IMG submission 179963) | Coastal salt marsh microbial communities from the Groves Creek Marsh, Skidaway Island, Georgia - 041406US metaG (version 2) | ecosystem: Environmental > Aquatic > Marine > Intertidal zone > Salt...
CAACACCATGGACTATCCCAGCCAATAAAGCCTTAGCCTACAATGAAAGTTTAGATTATTTATTAATTCAAATTGAAGAGGGTATTTTTAAGGATAAAAAAATTGTAGTTGCAACAGCTTTATTAGAGAGTGCTCTTAAAGATTGTAATATTTCAAATTATAAAAAGATAAAAGAATTTAAAGGTAAAGAATTAAAAGGCACGATCTGCAATCATCCATTTTTAGATTTGGGTTATGATTTTGAAATTCCAATGCTTGAGGCAAGATTTGTTACAACTGAACAAGGAACAGGCATTGTTCATTGTGCACCAAGTCATGGGCCTGATGATTTTAATCTTTGTTTAAATAATGGTATCAAAGCAATAGAAACAGTTGATGGAGATGGAAAATATACCAAAAATGTTCCATTATTTGAAGGTCTTCACATTTTTAAATCCAATCCAATTGTTATTGAAAAACTAAAAGAACAAAAAAAACTTTTAGCTAATGGTGAGTTAACACACTCATATCCACATTCATGGAGATCCAAAGCTCCTTTGGTTCATAGAGCAACTCCACAGTGGTTTATATCTATGGATAGTCACAAGCTTAGAGAAAAAGCCCTTAAATCAATTGATGAGACAACATTTTACCCAAGCAAAGGCAAAGAAAGATTGAAAGCGATGATTGAAACTAGGCCAGATTGGTGCGTTTCAAGACAAAGAGTTTGGGGGGTTCCTCTTCCAATTTTTATCAATAAAGAGACCAAGGAGATTTTGATTGATGACGAGGTAAATGAAAACATTGCTAAAATTTATGAAAAAGAAGGTTCAGATTGTTGGTTTTCTGATGATCCACAAAGGTTTTTAGGAGTCAAATATAAATCAGCAGATTATGAAAAAATGAGTGATATCGTAGAGGTATGGTTCGATAGTGGATCCACTCATGCTTTTGTTTTAGAGAAAAGAGAAGATCTAAAGTGGCCAGCTTCAATGTATCTTGAGGGTTCAGATCAACATAGGGGGTGGTTCCACTCTTCATTACTAGAGTCTTGCGGAACAAGAGGAAGGGCACCATTTGAGTCTATTCTATCTCATGGTTTTGTTGTCGATGGTAAAGGCTTAAAAATGTCAAAGTCAGTTGGAAATGTTATTGCACCAGAGGATATTTTAAAAAAATATGGTGCTGATATTCTAAGAATTTGGGTTGCTTCATCTAATTATGCAGAAGATCTAAGAATTGATTATTCAATTTTAGATCAACACGCAGACTCTTACAGAAAAATTAGAAATACTTTTAGATATTTATTAGGAAATTTAAATGATAATTTTTCAATAATAGATTTAGAAAAATTAGATGTAAATTCATTACCTGAACTTGAACAATTCATGCTTAATAAAATTTATATTTTAGATTTTAAATTTCATAATTATTTTCAAAATTATGATTTCCACAATCTTTACAAGCAATTGTTAAATTTTTGTACAGTAGATTTATCAGCATTTTATTTTGATATTAGAAAAGATACTTTATATTGTGACCCAATTAATTCAGAAAAAAGAAATTCATGTTTAAAAGTTTTAAACATAATTTTAGAATCACTTTTAAAATGGTTTGCACCCATTTTATCATTCACAACTGAAGAAATTTACAAAATATTATCAAATAAAAATAAAAGCATACATCTTGAAAAGTTTATGAATTTTCCAAAAAGTTTTAAAAATGATCAATTAGAAAAAAAATGGAATGAATTGATTAAGATTAGAGATATTTGCAATATTAGTATTGAAGAAAAAAGATCTAATAAATTAATAGGATCTAGTTTAGAGGCTCAAATTGAGTTGTTTTTAAATGAAGGTTTAAAAGATATAACAAAAAATATTGACTTTTCTGAACTATGCATAACATCTAAAGCAGATTTAAATTTTTCAAATAACGAGGATATATCTGTAGTTACAAAAAAAATGGAGGGAAATAAATGTCCTGTTTGCTGGAAGATAAGCAATACACCATGCTTGAGACATGATAATTAAATTTTAAATGAGTATAATTAAAAAAAATTTAACTTTTATTATACTATTTTTGTTGATTTTCATTACTGACAGAATTTCTAAATTTTGGGTCATAACAAAAGTAAAAAATACGTTAGACTCTACGATTGTAAAAACAAGCTATATAAATATTGAGTTGATATGGAATGAGGGAGTGGCCTTTGGTTTGCTATCAACAACATCACCAAAAATTTATAATATAATATCAATAATAGTATTGATCGTAATTATGGCTGTAATTTATCTTATAAAAAAAAGTAAAAATATTGAAAAATTTTTTCTTATAATGGTTTTAGCTGGAGCTTGTGGAAATTTTTATGATAGGATAGTTTATAAATCAGTGCCAGATTTTATAGATTTTCACATAAAAGATTTTCATTGGTTTATATTTAACGTAGCAGATATTTTTATAACACTTGGTATACTTTTAATTATAACCAGAGAAATAATTAGTAATAAAAAAAAAAATGATTAAATCAGTTATAATATTCTTAATTTTAATTTTACTTACAAATTGCAGCAGTTTAAGAGAAGGTTTATCTTTTAAAAAAGAAGATAGCGTAGATGAGTTTTTAATTAAAAAAAAAAACCCTTTAGTCATGCCTCCTAATTTTGATGAAATACCAAAACCTGTAAATAAAGAAATATTGCAAAATGAGGATGATAGCAAATTAGATCTAGATTTATTGTTAGATGAAAATGAGTCATTGACAAATCAAAATCAAAAAAATGAAGGTGAGTTAGAAAAGAGTATTTCAACTATATTAAATCAAAAATGAATTTAACTAGAGAAATTACGTACCAAAATAATCTATCCAAAAAAAAAAAAAATTTAAATATAATTAAAAAAAGTTTAAGTTCATTAATTAAAAATAAAAATGAAATAATTAAATCCCTCAGTCAAGATTATAAAAATAGTTATTCAAAACAAAATTTAAAAAAATTTATAAAAAAAAATCTTCCAATAAGATTAATTGGTATGGGTGGATCCTCTTTGGGATTTAAAGCAATTTATAGTTTTTTATCAAATAAAATAAAAAAAAGAGTAATTTTTTATGATAACCTTGAAAATTTAACTAAACAAAAATCAAAAAAAAAATTTTTAAATTTAATAATATCTAAATCAGGAAATACAATTGAAACAATTGTTAATGCAAACTTATTAATTAAAAAATCGGATCAAAATATTTTTATTACTGAGAATAAATTAAATTATTTAAAAGAATTAGCCAATAAACTAAAAAGTGAAATAGTGCATCATAACAATTATATAGGGGGTAGATATTCTGTGTTATCAGAAGTTGGGATGTTACCAGCAGAACTTGTTGGTCTTAAAACTGAAAACTTTAAACAATTTAATAAATTAATTAAAAATAAAATATTTCTAAAAACATTGATTAATAATGTTTCTTCTATCGTTTATTTACAAAAAAAAAAAAAATTTAACTCAATAATTCTCAATTATGATAAAAATTCAGAAAACCTTTTTTTATGGTATCAACAGCTTGTTGCTGAAAGCTTGGGTAAAAAAAGCAAAGGTATGCTGCCAATAATATCAAATATGCCTAAGGACAATCATAGCACAATGCAGCTTTATCTTGACGGGTTTAATAACAATTTTTTTACATTTTTTTATGTTAGTGAAAAAAATAGTAATAAAATTTTAAATAAATCTATCTTGGAGGAAAAGAATTATTTAAAAAATAAAACTATACAAGAAATAAAATTTTATCAAAAATTAGCTACAGAAAATGTTTTTTTAAAAAAGAAAATTCCATTTCGGTCTTTTGATATTAAAAGAAGAAATGAAAATACACTTGGTTGTTTATTCTCTTTTTTTATTTTAGAAACAATTTTATTGGGAAATTTTTTAAATATTAATCCATATGATCAACCTTCAGTAGAACTGATAAAAAAAGAAACAAAAAAAATTTTAATTCAAAAAACCAAAATAAATTTTAGATAATCCATAAATTTTTTCTTCTACAATTTTAAATACTGATGGAAAATCATCATTTTCTTTCTTATTTCTATGAAGAATAATCAGACTGTTATTTTTTGAAATATTTTTATTAAAAAGACTTGTTAGCAAATATTTAATTTGTTTTTCTTTAAAAGGAGGATCAAGAAAAATAATATCGTACTTAAATTTTAATATTTCAAAAAAATTATTATCATAAATATTTTTTTTAAATATTTCAATTTCGCATTCTGTGTTTAAATTTTTTAAATTTTTTTCTAAAATCATGAAAGTTTTGGGATAATTTTCAACAAACGAAACATGACTAGCTCCTCTTGAGATGCATTCTAGGCCAAATGACCCAACACCACTAAATAGATCTAAAATTTTATTTTCTTTAATCCTGGATGAAAATTTATTTGAATGTTCTATGATATTAAATATGGCTTCTTTAGTCATATCTTTTAAAGGTCTTGTAGTTTTATCTTGAGAATGAACTATTTTTCTTCCCTTTAAACTTCCCGAAATTATTCTCATGAAGTCAAAACTTTATAACCAATATCTTTTCTGTAAAAACCATTTTTCCAATTGAGTTTTTTAAGATGGGAGTAAACATTTTTTTTTGCAGTTTGAAAATCTTTACTAATTGAGACAAAATTTAAAACTCTTCCACCAATTGCATAAAATTTTTGATTATTCTTTTTTGTACCAGCATGAAATAAATATTCATTTTTTTTAAATTTTAATTTATGGAAGTTGTCAATTTCAATATTTTTTTTGTAAGTATCAGGATAACCATCAGAACATAAAACTACGCAGATACTTTTTTTATTTTTCCATTTTATTTTTTTTTGATTAAGTTGTTGATTAATTGTTGCGAAAAAAATATTCACTAAATCACTATCTAATTTTGGTAAAATAGTTTGACATTCTGGATCTCCCATTCGAACATTGTATTCAATCAAATATGGATTATTATCTTTTACCATTAAACCAGCGTATAAAAAACCCTTGTAGATAATCCCATCCTCTTTTAATGCTTCCAACGTTGGATGAATAATTCTCTTAAGTATTTTTTCTCTTAGCTCATCATTAATTAACCTTGAAGGCGAATAGCAACCCATCCCACCTGTGTTGCTGCCTTTGTCTCCGTCAAATACTCTTTTATGATCTTGCGCTGTGCCAAAATCTTTTACTGTAATACCATCTGTGATTACAAAAAAACTCATCTCCTCTCCTTCAAGAAATTCTTCTATAAGAATATTTTTTGCAAAACCAAATTTACCATCAAATATTTCTTGTACTGCATTTATTCCTTCATCCAGGTTATTTGATATATAAACTCCTTTTCCAGCAGCTATATTGTCTGCTTTTATTACAATTGGAAATTTTGAATTTTTTAAAAAATTGATTGAGTTTTCTTTATTTTCGAAAATACCAAATTTTGCTGTCGGTATATTTTTTTTATAACAAATCTGTTTTGTAAAAATTTTTGATCCCTCTAATTGTGCTGCATTTTTATTTGGTCCAAAAACATTTATTTTAAATTTTTCCAGATAATCAGTTAAACCATCAACCAAAGGCCCCTCAGGTCCTATGATTACTAAATCAATTTTTTTTTCTAAAATAAAATCTTTTAATATTTGGAAATTATGAATATCTATATTTATATTGATTGCAATCTCCGAGGTACCTCCGTTTCCAGGAATACAATAAATTTTTTTTAATTTTTTTGATTTTTTTAGAGTTAAACAAATAGAATGTTCTCTTCCACCACTTCCAATTATAGCAAAATTCATTATTTAATATATAAACTATATTTATGAAAAAATTAGCAAAAATAAAATATTTTCCAAATAACTTCCAAATAATTGAGGAGGGAGATCATGTGATTTGCGCTGTTTCAAAAAAAAAGATTAAAATTGAAAGTTTAAATTATTGGAATGTGGAATTACAAGAACCATATTACTCATATGTTGAGTCTAATAAAAAGAGAGAAATTTTAAATAATTGATTTTATTTCCATCTATTGTGTGTCCAGATCCATTGGTTAGGATTTTTAAGAATCATTTTTTCAATTTTTTTATTTAAAAAAAAAGTTATAGTTTCAATAGTCTCATTTTCTGAAAAAATTAATGGTTCAAAAATTTCAATTTCGAATTTATTGTCATCATTTCTTTCAATATGAACTGGAACTACCTTGCATTTAAATTTTTTGACAAATTGTGCTGGGATTGTTGTTGTTAAGGCTTTTTTTGAAAAAAAATTACTTTCTATTCCTTCTGAAACTCTTTGATCGATCATTAGCGCAATTGATGAACCATTTTTAAAATTTTTTAAGATTTGCTTAGTACCTGCCAGTCCTTTTTTTATTTGTTTTTTGCATATATAATTTTGTCTTATTTTCTCCATTAATGGATTCAAAAAAATATTATTTAATGGTCTATATATTGCAGTTAAGTCAATACCAGAACTTTCAATATGCATCGCCATTAATTCAAAGTTATCAAAATGACCTGAAATAAATATCACAGTCTCCTTTTTTTCGATGATTTTGTCTAAAAATTTTTGTCCAGAAATATTAACTATATAATCGTTTTTTTTCTCTCTAAACTTTTTCATGAAAATATACTCTGCTAAAATTTTTCCATAACTTAGCCACATATTTTTAAAAATCTTATCTTTTTTTTGGTCGTCGTTATCAAAAACATAATCCAAGTTTTTTTTAATCATTTTTTTTGGTCTAAAAAGAGGGCCAAAGAATAACATTATTTTGGATGAAATAAATCTTGATGCTTTAAGACCAATTAATTTAAATAAAATGAATAATAAAATTATTATAAATGCTTGTATTAAATATTTAATTTTTTTCATTTATTTTTTCTTTAATGAAATTAATTAAAAACTTTTGTTTATTTATTTTTAAATCAATTTTGATTACATTAATTTTCTTCTTAAAATATTTTGGTATTTTTACATAATCTTTTTCAGTGGTAATGATTTTAGCATTAATTTTTCTAGCTTGATCTAGTATTTTTTGAATATCATTATCAGAATAATGATGATGATCTGGAAAAATTTTTTCATCAATTACTTTTAAATTGTTTTCCTCAATAATATCTCTAAAACTAGAAGGATCACCTATTCCTGAAAATAAAAAATAATTCTTTGATTTTTTGTATTTTTTAAGATTTTTAATTTTGTAAGATGTTCTAAAAATTGGAATCTTAGCATCAATATTTCTTAAAATTTTAATATTATTTAAATAATTTTTATGTCCATTAATAAATACTGCATCATATTTTTTAATACTAGATAGATTTTCTCTCAGAGGTCCCGCTGGAATTATAAAATTATTACCTAAAAAATTATGAGATTTAAAACAAACAAATTTTAAATTATAATTAACATTAATATCCTGTAATCCATCATCAAATATTAGTAATTCAATTTTTTTTTTTTTAGCTTTAATAAAAATTTTTTCTCTACTTCTCCCTGTGATTAAATTTGAATTTTTTTTTAAAATTATTTGCTCATCTATATGTTGCTTATAATCTTTTTTGGCTGTTGCAACTTTCATATTTTCTTTGGATAAAAGATCATATAATTTTATCGTTAGAGGAGTTTTGCCAGTTCCACCTAGGTAAATATTACCTATACAAATAGATTTTAATTTATATTTTTTTTTAGGTATTTTGTCAGATATGATATTTTTGATTAAAATAAATAAGCTTAAAGGAAGTAAAAAAACTGAGTATATGCTCAAGTTTTTTTGATCCCAAAATTTTGGTTTATTAATCATCGATCTTTAAAAATGAGTTAATTTCATTAACATATTTTACTAAAATTTTTTTTCCTTCTTTATCTAAATTATTGTTGCTATTTTTTTGTTTTTTTTGAATAATTAATTTATCAATTAATTTATAGATTTTATTTTTACTGTTAGCTTTGTAGGCAATTTTTGTATTATTCAAAAATTTGTATATTTCTTTAAAATTTGAAATCCTGGGACCATGTATGATTTTACACATGTTTCTAGCTGGTTCTAAAGGATTTTGACCTCCATCTTTAGTGATTGATTTACCCATAAATACAATTTTACTAATTTTATAAAAAAATTCTGTTTCTCCGTATGAATTAACAATATAAATTTGAAAATTGTTAATTATTTTTTTTTGATTATGAATTTGATATTTTAAATTTAAATTTTCAATTTCTCTTTTAATTTGTTCTATTCTCTCAACATGTCTTGGAATTAAAACTAAAATTAAGTTTTTGTGTTTTGTGAGTAATTTTTTGTGAATTTCTAAACAAATTTTTTCTTCACCATCATGCGTGCTTGATGCACACCAGATTTTTTTATTATTAAATCTTTTATCAATTTTTATATTCCTAAGTATTCCTTTATCTTGTGTAAATTTTAAATTTCCAATTTTTTTTATATTTTTTAATTTTAGTTTTTTTAAAAAGTTTTTTGATTCTAGATTTTGCGGATATATAAATTTATAACAATTTAAAATTTCTATAAAGAATGACTTTATAAATATCCATCTTTTGAAAGATTTTGAAGAAATTCTAGCATTGAATAACAGTGAAGGGATATTTTTTTTTTTAAGTTTTAAAAGCATATTTGGCCAAATCTCAGAGTCAATAAATATTGCAAGATCAGGTTTCCAGTGATTTAAAAATCTATTAACAATAATTTTTAAATCAATTGGATAAAACTGGTGTAAGGTTTTTTTAAATTTATATTTTTTAAATAAATTCGCTGAAGTTAATGTAGTTGATGTTATTAAAATCTGTGAAATATTTTTGTTCTTTTCACACTTTTTTATCAAAGGAATAATACTTAAAAATTCTCCAATACTTGCTGCATGAAACCATAATAGTTTACCAACAGTTCTTTTTTTTGATGTAAAGGAAAACTTTTCAATGAATCTTTCTGGATTTTCTTTTTTTATTACTATTCTGTAAGCAATTATTATTGGGCTAAAAAAAAAAATTAAATTTATAAGTATCCTGTAAAAATAAATCATTTTATTTTTTAAGCTGTTTATCGTAAAAATTTCTATAAGTTGATGAAATTTTCAGCAAAGTTTCATGGTTGCCACTTTCAAGTACATTTCCATTGTCTATAACATAAATCTTATGGGCATTTAATATCGTAGATAACCTATGTGCAATTACTATCGTTGTTTTATTTTTTGTAAGTTGTTGTATAGCTATTTGAATTTTATTTTCAGTTTCTGAATCTAGTGATGATGTTGCCTCATCAAGAAGTATTATTGAGCTTTTCTTCAACATAGCTCTTGCAATTGATAACCTTTGTTTTTCACCTCCAGAGATTCTTGTCCCATTCTCTCCTATTAAAGTTTCATATTTCTTAGGCAAATTTATTATAAATTCATCTGCATAGGCTTGTTTGGCAGCTTCATAGATTTCATCATCTGTGGCATTAATATTAGCATATCTTATATTGTTGATTATTGTGTCATCAAACAAAGTTATATCTTGATTTACTAATGAAATTTTATTTCTTAATGATTGTAAGTTAGTTTTATAAATTGATTGATTGTCAATTAAAATTTCTCCATCGTCACAATCATAAAATCTTGAAATTAAACTTAGTATAGTTGATTTTCCAGCTCCACTTAAGCCAACTAATGCTGTTGTTTTGCCACCACTAAACATTAAATTTACATTCTTGAGATTAACTTTTTCATTTTTTCGATAAGAAAAATTTACATTTTTAAAAATGATATCTGCTTTTGAAATATCTAAATTTGGGAAGTTTGAATCATCTTTTATTTCAGATTTTCTATCAATTATCGGTAGCACTCTTCTTGCAGCGCTTAGCCCTTGATTTATTGCAATATTTAAACCTGCTAATGATCTTACAGGCTGATATGCCAACATCATCGCTGCTAAAAAAGAAAAAAAATTATTAACTTCAAGTTCTCCATTTCTTATTAGAATTCCAGAATAAAAAATAAGCACCCCAATTAAAATTCCTGTCAGTGACTCCATTACAGGAGTATTTCTTGTAAATATTTGGTTCATTTTAATAGATTTTTCTTTTAAGCTATCTATTTCGATCGATGATCTTTTTCTCTCATATTTTTCATTTTGAAAAATTTTAATTATTTTGTGATTTTTAAATATCTCCATTAATCTTTTTGTAAACAAAGCCGATGTGTCCATGGTTTCTTTAGTAGCTTTGTTTATTCTCTTTCCAAGAGATTTTGCAACAATCGAAGCAAGCGGAATCATAATTATAGCTATTAATGATAATTTCCAGTTTTGATAAAACATCACAATTAATAAGCCAATTAAACTTAATGAATCTTTAAATACATTAAGAAGTGCCGTACTAATTAAATTAACTAGTAAAGAAACATCTAGAGTTAAGTTTGAGATAAATTTTCCAGAATGTATTCTGTCAATATATTTTGTATCAGTAGCTATAAGTGACCTCATCATATCTTTTTGAACCCCAGCTTTTAATTCCTGAGAAACACGTATCATTATAACTTTGGCCAGATAAAGAGATAT
>Ga0255763_1005197_pt1 | contig 10538 bp, 14 predicted proteins | sample 041ome_2_FD_179963 | JGI IMG/M metagenome (GOLD analysis project Ga0255763, IMG submission 179963) | Coastal salt marsh microbial communities from the Groves Creek Marsh, Skidaway Island, Georgia - 041406US metaG (version 2) | ecosystem: Environmental > Aquatic > Marine > Intertidal zone > Salt...
GCTCCGTCCTACAAGGTCACGAGCCGCGACGAGATTAACGCGCGAGAACTGGATAATATTTTTGGTATTCAACGATAAATGCTTAATTCAATCATCAACAAAGATGTGATGCTCATGGCGCTTGTAGCTTTCCTCGTCGGTTTTAGTTTCTATCTTTACACCGAGACTAGGTGGTTGAAGACATCTCTTTATGCCCTAGAGGATGGTGTGAGGTCTATGCCGGTCCCAGTCGAAGAGAAGCCTAATAAAGAAGAGAAGACAGAGGAAGTAAATGGATCAGGAGACGCATAAGGCGATTACTGTCCTAGTTGCCCCTTGTGAAGGAGATACGAGGTATTTAACAGTATGTGATAAACGATGGGACGACTGGACATTTGTGACGGGTGGATGTAGAAAGCGCGAGATAAGTTGGCCAATACGAACAGCCCTTCGAGAATTGGAGGAAGAGACACGAGGTGTTATAGCCATTTCAGAAGGAGCCTATCGATATTTTTACTTTGAAGACAATGATAACCCAGGAATCATCTACCATGTATTTGTGATAGAAGTAAATATCCCAAGAGAGACTCAATTGACTATGATAGAAAAATTCAATCGCGAAAAGGAAATTACAGATGAGAGAAAACGAAATCGCCAGTCTATACGAAGGACCTATGATGAAAATAAGTATATGTCATTTGATACGATGCAAGAATTTCAAAACAAAGCAAAATGGCCTCTGATTGAAAATCAGGTACTAGCCAATGATGATTTTCATCGTGCGCTTAATCCCTCATTTCCAAAAATCCCTTTTAATATAAGGAGAAACAGATGCGAAAATCAAAACAGGAACGTGTCATAGAACTTAGGAACCTCTTGGGTCTAGATCCCGAAGATATCGATTCCGACGAAGCCAAGCGCGTCCAGGAACTCACAGAGGAAGAAGTGGTTGGTGAGATTTATCTTTTGAAAAAATATGGACCCAAGAAAGAGGAAAAGGACGATGAAACCACAATTTATTGTAATCTTATGTAGGTTTAAAAACAAAAAACAATAGTAACCCAGAAGATTTCCATGAGTTTCAAAGACGAATGTGAAAGACTGGGATGGTGGTTCCGAACCAAACCACAAGGAACCACGATTACTCACACACTGATGAATGGATCGGGTGTACTTATCGTCCCCCTTCAGCAGCGCGAGAGATTTTACGAGATGTGTATGAGATGTCTGTCCAACCGTGAAAAGCTGTTCATGGTAGAACAGACTAAAAGTTCGGACAGGTTCAGGATGTTTTTGGATATAGACTATGTGACGACCGGGGAACAAGGAGCCGTCACGGACGAAACAATAAAACAATGGGCGCTACATCTTTATAGAGCATTCCCTTCACTTGGAACCATACTTGTTTCCACGTGTACTCGGGCCCAGGGGGAGGATTTCAAGAACGGAATTCATTTCTCATGGCCACACGTAACGGTTACAACATCTTCTGCGATTAATATTTTATCACGAATGACCAATGTCCTTAATGATTATGACTCTGACATTCCGTGGAGTACGGTGTTGGATAAATCTGTATTCAAGACTGGACTAAGAACTATTTGGTCTTATAAGATGAAACGCGAAACCAAGGAGTTAGTTGTTCCCTACGTTCCACGATTTGAAGTGAACAAAGATGGTCTAACCGAGATACCTCAGAGCAACCCAACGGCTTCCATGCTCGAGCGATTTTCAATTTTGCCTCACGGAAATGAACTAAATCATTTTGGAGGAAATGAGACGATAATATCTGGACACAACGGGGATGATGAACTCATAAAATGGATTCGAGACATGTACCCAAAACACAATGTCAACCGAATAGAAAAGGTTATTCCTAAAAAAACATATTGGGTCATCGCAACACAGAGCAAATACTGTGAATTTATAAATAGAGAACACAAGGGAAATCATGGATGGTTTTTGGTGGATAAAGAAAGTAAAACGGTATTATTCAAATGTCACGATGAAGATCACAAGTGTCTCAATGGTCACAAATTTATGGTTCATCCCAAAATAATAAAATATTTGCAAAGATTAAACAAGGTATGATCACATTTCTTATCATTGTAGGATTTTTTATTATATTTTTTTTAGGGAAACGTTCTGGATATGCCAAACCAGTAGAAAAGGATTCGTGGAAGCCAATAGAAGATTTGCTTCCAAATCTTTCTAGGTTTCGCGAATTGGATTCGGTTACGTACGCAAAGTTCATTGACAATCTCGAACTGGCAAAACAAGAGTTGTTTAATCCTAATGAAGTTAATCTAGAATTAAGTGGTACATATCTCAGACGTGCGGTAGATGATTTTTCGTCAATTTCTGGTTCTCTGCCTTCTGGAGATTCGGTCTATCACGATGAAATAGCAGAATTGGCGGTAAATCTAGCAATCACAGGAGAGAAAATTCTAATGGAAGTTGCAGAGGAAATACACAAGTCTTTTACTCCTCGTCTGTTAAATGCGCTTATTGATTGAAAAAACATTCCCAATGTTTAATAATGGAAACGAGAACTCGTTCCGGACGCGTGATCAAGAAACCTGAATTTTTCACACCAGATGAGGTTGTCGAAGATGATTATAATGAATCTGATTATGACTCGGATGACGAGTGTTCCGACGTGGAGTCTATCATTACAGAAGATGAAAGTGACTACGATGATATCGACGAGGAAGATGATCTTGACGGATTCATTGTACCGGATGACGATGAAGATGGAGAGTAAGTGCGCTCATCTAAACCATTAAAAACATACATTCATATTAAATCCTTCCCAATGGAAGTAGCGGTTGATAGTAACATACCACAGGGATTCGATGTGGATGACGGGGCGGCAGCTCCTATTTACAGACCCAATGACATTCCTCCGGAACCAGAATCGCCAGAACAAGAAGAGGATCAGGTTCAGCCCATTTATTACGAAATTCCTATGCCAAAGCAACAGGAACACAGTCAGCCAGAGGTGATCTATCAGCAAGCACCTCCACAAGATACAATATTTGGTAGCATTCGGCCAATTATCTGGATGGTAATTGTCTTCGTGGCTTTCATTCTTGGTTTTTTCATGGGCATGGGTGCCAGCGGACGAAACAGCGGACCAGGTCAGGCTGCACCAATCATCCTAACTTCAGGAAGGGGTGGGTAAAAATCTAAATAATTAGTAGAAGATGGACAGGTTTAATGCCATCGCATCCATTGCATTTGGAATGCTCGCCACATGGATTATTTTAGAACAGAGGGAAAAGTACGTGTCCCTCCAGACAGATCCAGGTGACGATCCTTCGAAGTATTATGCCTCGCCTATGGAGATCTTGGATGAAACGCTGTATGTAACGAATCCAGAATCGTTATATGCAGGGTTCAGTTTGGAGCCAGGTCAACATGTTCAGAAAATTCCCATTGCCCCTGTGGTGGACCGTCTCGGTAATGTCAGGGAGATTCCCGGACTTCCGGCAAGAGATATTCTTTATCCTCTAAGAGAAGATGTTGACTTGGAAATTGAAATGATCCCCGTTCCAGGTTCCGGTTCAGGTGAAGTTGAAGTGTTTCCCGTTGCTTAACCGCTGAACATCTGTTCGGGGTCCATTTTCTCCTTGCCCTTGGAGGAACTTGAAGACTCCTCGGCGACCTCCTCAACAGTGGGAAGATTCTTCTTGCGCTCTTCCTCGCGCTCTTTGATGAGCTTAGCGACTTCCTCGTCTGCCATCTTGACAAGTTCCTCCATGCTCTTGTCAGGGTACTCCTCCTTGAACTTGTCCACCAATTCGGAAGGATGAGGAATGGGAGCTTCGTCAGGTTTGCTGTAGAACTTCGAATTCTCATCACCAGATTCCAGGAAAGGCATCTTGGAACCAGAAGGTGTGGCAGTCATATCCTCCTTGCGCTTCTCGAACATCTGAGCGGCATGCTTCTGATTCTCCTTGTAGCCATCCATGATCGCCTGAAGACGCTCGTCGTTGTACTTGACATTATCCATCTCTGACACAGGAGGAGGCGGGAGAAGAAGCCATTCATACATGTTCACCACGTAGATATCCACGGAATTGTCAAGCCCTTGAAGTTCCTTGGCATGCTCCTCAGCTTCATTCTTGGTTCCAAAAGCTCCTCGAATCTTGATCATAAATTCGGTGTGCTTTGCACCCTCTGCAGGACGCACCCATCCCCCATCGAGATTTCCAACAAATGAAAGGCATGCCCATGACACACCAGGGACAACGAGTTTATCTTTTGCAAGACGAGACATTTGTATTATATAAACTAATTTCTCCTTTAATTATAAGATGTCACTAAAAACTTTATTTTATGTGACCACATGGATAATACTTATTTTATTTATTAGCTTCACGAAAGAACCAGACAGTCTTGTGAAATTGCGTGAACGTTATGAGAAACTTCGCGAAGAATTTTCAAAACTTCCAAAGAGTCACAAGTTCCGCAAGTTGGAAGAACCCATCCTGTTGATGGGATATCATGGAATGAAGGGGGGACTATTGGGATTCAACACTAACAAAGGTTCTGAGATTGGTCTGTGCGTTGACGGGTGCCCCAATGAATTGATGCATGTACTTTTGCACGAGCTTTCTCACGCAACGGTCAAGGAGTATGATCATAGTCCAAATTTTTGGTCAAATCTTGAAGAACTCAAAAAATTCGCAGAAGGAAAAAATCTCTACAAGCCAATAGATGACCCCCAGGGATTTTGTGGTGCACACATTCATGATTAATTTTGTGATTCAATAGTAATATGGCCAACGCTACTGGTGTGGTACCTGCGCTCAATCCCGCTGAGGCTGTTTACTTCATCAGTCTGTATTTTTACAACTACTTTGTTCTCCAGTTGGTGAGCAAGATCATGAATCTCATGAACAAGACAGAACCAGAAGAAGGTTCCGATGAAGAACGAGTCGCAACATTTCAGGAGTTCTTCACCCTATTGTTCTACCTTCTCTCGGTACTCTCATTAATGTTCATTACCCTTCAGGCGAAGGGTTCAACTCGCCCAGCGACCTTCTCCGGACTGGTGGTTGCATTGATTGCCGTGCCGAGTTCACTGGGTCAATTTGATCTCTTCAATGATCCCTACTGGAAGTACCTGGTACCTCTCGGTGTCTCTCTGGTAACTAATTATTATATCGGGTAATACCAGTATGGCGGAACCTTACATTCCGACAATAAAGGATTTTGACTTTTTATTCAAGTTTATGTTTGCTTATTTCTTCCTCCGTGTCTGGGCAATTTTGGTTGGTCAGGATATCAAAGAAGAAGAGAAACGCACAAAGGAAGACTACGAAAAAACCGTTTCCAGGTTGGAAGCGAAACCCGAGAAAGAACTCACATTCTACGAAAAGATCGAACTTAATGCAGCAAAGATAGCATTGAAGCGGATGAATGAAAATCCCATCAGCGAAGACCAAGAAAAACTCAACAAACAACGTCGTAGACTGTTTATGTTCATATTCCTTTCATTTTCCATGCTAATGTTTGCATTTACAATGATTGGATTTTTGGATGTTCCAGTAGGGGAAGTTGTTTCCATTGCTATATTTATATTTATAACGGCTTCACTTTTGAAATATCTTTTTGAGTTTGTGGTAACGGACAATCAATTTCGTATGATCATTCTTTCAGGTTTTGCATTGTACGCGAGTTCGCTTCATGAAATCGTTAAACGCATCTCCGCCGAATTTTAAAATCCATGATAATAGTAATAATGGATGTATCAAGTCCAGGGTACATGTTGGGTTCTTGGGTCCTGTGGTCGGCCCTGATTCTACCTACCATGTATCTTAATAATAATAGCAATCCAAAGGATTCCAAGGATAAGATGTGGATCCGCGCCGCTGTAATATTTGGCCAGGTACTGTTGGTAGGTGGTTCCTTTGCTGCCATCCCGGCCGCCAGAGCACTTATTATGAACCCCATTCCACCAATCGTTATATCAACAATGTTGTATGTTCTCAAGTATACAGAAAAAATTAACCCATTTGAAAAGTCTCAAGTGGTCAAGTGGGTCGCAGTATCATCACTGTTCGCCACGATGATCATACCTCAAATGATTGCAGGTGTAAAGAGGGGTAACTTTGTTGGTGGTGAATTCTCTGGCATGAAGCCCGGGACCTTGACCTACACGGTTGCATCATTCTTTGTATGGGCAGTTCTCATCCTTCCGATGATCAAATCTCGTTTGGAAGATAAAACGTTAAATACCGATGAACTTTCAGATGCAGAAAAGAAGCTTATAGAATTGAAGGCGCAACTTGGAGAAGACAAAACCGGTATATTCGAATTTTTGCCAATTATTGTAAAACTTCTTGTCGTTGTAGCAGTGGCCTCGGTTCCATTTGTTCAATCTTATATAAGTAATCCCCTTTCGCCTGTGATTGCGATCGCTGTCTACGTTGCGCTTCGCTCACTTCGACTCGTCACGGACATCGAAGCCGCAGTTATCGCCGCTGTTGCGTTGATTCCACAACTTCAAAACCTTGTCCGAAATCCGATCCCACCGGTGTTAATGATTACTATGTATCTGTTCATGAAGAATATTGGCGTTGGTAATGCGAATATCATTGGCAACACAGGAACAATTTCGTTAATACTCGCGGTAGCATTCCAAGTGATTCAGGAAAGTCTTCCTACCATCCTTGGATTCAAGGGAAGCAGTCCAATTACAGGAACGTTTTTCTATAATAATCTCAGTTTACTGGCTTGGATAACAATTTCTCTTCCAAGCATCTACTTTTTCCTCCGTGGTCGCAATAAAGTAAATGGTGATCAAATTACACAAGTACCATACAATAAATCAAAGAAAGGTTTCGAAGAAATCAAAGATTGGCAGAAGGATACAGTTCAGATCATTCAATTGATTATTCTTTATCTGTTGGCATCTGGAATCCAATCATTCCGTGGTCTATTCATGAACCCAATTCCACCAATTGCCATGTTGGGGCTTCTTGCATTCACTATGTGGGTTCAAAATAATAACCCGGATGCGGACTATCCAGACAACGAAGGTCTAACCGCCATCATTGCCGGTTTCGGGTTCGGTGCCAACTTCACTCTGGCCGACCCAGTCATGAAAATGTTGTTCAAGAATGGTGGCACTAGCATCGGGAATGTCCAGATAGCCCCTCCTTCGGCTAATTAAAAACCTTAATTAGTAATAGATATGGAAGACAAAAAGTCAGGTGACGGTCGCGTAACCGCATTTGCGCTTTTGTTTGCATTTGCAGTGGTTCTCGCTGCCTACCTCTCAGGTCCCGAGAATAACTTTTGGATGGCCCCCGGTGCCATCATGTACATGGTGCTCCTATTGTCAATTGCAATCCCCAAGTGGTGGTTCCTCGGTTACGACACCAACCTCAACAAGAACCTCGGTGTTATTATTGCCCTACTCGTGATTCCTTCAATCATTTCGCCTTTGTTAGGTATCAAGACCAGCACCAACGTTTACAACTACTGGCGTTCCATTATGATACCGCTTTATATAGGTCATGCCCTACAGATGAGAGGTATGCCTGGCTCAGGAATTCTGTTCACCTTCTCGACACCACTGATTGTTATGCTCTCCATGATTTTCAGTATCAACCCGCTACCAAAAGTTAAAATCCCAGGGACCAATGTCACCAACGAGTGAAATTTTCATTCAGGCTCTTAAAGAATAAAAACACAAGGTAGGTACATTACAATGCCACCCAAATACGAAAAGAAGACCCTTCACGAGTCAATTCTCTTGCGTCCAGATTCGTACGTTTCGAGTTGTTTGCCAGATGATCGTGAAGTGTGGGTGCCACAGGGTGACAAGTTTGTCAAGCGTACCGTGCGTGTCTCCCCCGCACTGACCAAGGTTTTCGACGAAATCTTGGTGAATGCTCTGGATCAGAGTTCTCTGAATCCGTCCGTTACGAAGATATCCATCGACGTGGATGAATCGGGTAGAATCAGCATCGCCAACAACGGCGTCTCCATCCCAGTAGTGATCCACGAACAGACGCAGGTCTGGACGCCCGAACTCATCTTCGGTCACCTGTTGACTTCTTCAAACTATGATGACTCCGAGGAAAGGACCACCGGTGGGCGTAACGGCTACGGCGCCAAGCTCACCAACATCTACTCCAAGGAGTTCGAGATCAAGGTGGATGACCCAGAGACAAGGAAGTCCTATCACCAAGTATGGAGGGACAACATGCGCGTCTGTGCCGAACCCAAAATCAAATCCTTCGCCGGCAAGACAGCCAAGGTGCAAGTCAGTTGGGTACCGGACTGGGAACGTTTCGGACTGAAGGGAATTACCAAGGACGTCAGGGACATGTTCATGAAGAGGGCTCTGGATGCCGCTGCGTGGGTGCCGGCCAAGTGCAAGGTTCACTACAACGGCGAAGTCTTGGCGATCAAGCACCTTCAGGATTACACTTCACGCTTCACCGACCAACCCCTGGCGCAACTCAAGCAAGACCGGTGGGAGGTGCTGGTCTGCTCATCAGCTGGTGCGGGCTTCAAGCAAATCTCATTCGTCAACGGAATCTGCACTGAGAAGGGTGGAACCCATGTCGACCACGTGGTCAATCAGATTACTTCGGACCTAGCCAAAAAGACAAAACTCAGACCTTCACAGATCAAGCAGTGTATGCTGGTGGTCGTCAAGGCGGTTCTTGTCAACCCTTCATTCTCCAGTCAGTCCAAGCACGAATGCATGTCCCGGGTGCAGGACTTTGGGTCCAAGTTTGAACCCACACCTGCCTTTTTGAAGCAGGTCAAGGGCGTTCTGGAACAGGAACTCTTGGCACAGACCAAGGCGTCTGAGGTTCGTGATCTCAAAAAGACCGACGGCGCCAAGAAGAGCAGGATTTCGGGCATACCCAAATTGGATGACGCCAACTGGGCAGGGACAGCCAAGTCCAAGATGTGCACACTGATCATCACCGAGGGAGATTCTGCCAAGGCTCTGGCTATCAGTGGATTGTCAGTGGTCGGCAGGGACCAGTATGGCGTCTTTCCACTCAAGGGTAAGCCAAGGAACGTTCGGGACTTGGGGTCGAAAGCACTGACAGCCAATCAGGAGTTTTCAGATTTGAAGAAGATCCTGGGTCTTCAGCAAGGCAAGAAGTATTCCGACCTGAGTGACCTTCGCTACGGGAGACTGATGATCATGACCGATGCCGATGTGGATGGTTCACACATCAAGGGTCTGGTTTTGAACATGTTCGACTGCTACTGGCCCGAGTTGATCACCATGGGCTTCGTGGTGAGCATGATCACTCCGGTGATCCGAGTGAAAGGAGGACGGATCAATGAATCCTTCTACTCGGAAAGGGACTTTGTGAACTGGCTCGAGCAGACCCATCAAGGAAGGGTGCCACGCGGAGTCACCATCAAGTACTACAAGGGTCTGGGTACTTCGACCTCTGCTGAAGCCAAGGAGTACTTCAGGGATCTTGGACGATTGACCGTTGGGTTTGTGGCTGACCGAGAAAGTCAGAAGTCTGTGGGGTTGGCATTTGACAAGTCATTGGCCGATGACCGAAAGCGTTGGTTGGCCGAGCCATTTCGTGGGGATCCACTCCCGTATGGTAAGGTGACCTCGGTGACCGTTTCGGATTTCATTCACAAGGATCTGATTCAGTTCAGCCACGCGGACATTCGCAGATCCATTCCAGATGTTCGTGACGGTCTGAAGCCTTCACAGCGCAAGGTGATCTATGGGTGCATCAAGCGCAATCTGACGTCCGAAGTCAAGGTGGCTCAGTTGTCTGGCTACATTTCCGAGCATACTGCTTATCACCACGGCGAGATGAGTTTGCAGGGAACCATCGTGGGGTTGGCGCAGGACTTTGTGGGGTCGAACAACATGAACCTGTTGGAGCCATGTGGTCAGTTTGGAACTCGATTGGCGGGAGGTTCGGACCACGCAAGTGCCAGGTACATCTTCACGCGTCTGTCCGGTCACGCCAAGGTCTTTGATGAGAGGGACAATGCATGTCTGACCTACCTCAAGGATGACGGAAAGCCCATCGAACCGGAATACTACCTGCCCACACTGCCTATGATTCTGGTGAACGGCGCAGAAGGCATCGGGACGGGATTCAGTTGCAAGGTGCCTCCACACAACCCCATGGACGTCAAGGAAAATCTGAAACGGTTCATTTGTGGCGAGTCACTGAAGCCGATGAAACCCTGGTTCCGTGGATTCAAGGGAACCGTTACGGCATCGGACGAAGGCATCTGGACGCTAAAGGGTGCGTGGCAATCGAGTGGCGACAAGGTCGAGGTCACCGAACTCCCACCGGGCACGTGGACCCAGACCTACAAGGAGTTTCTGGAAGGGCTTGTTGAGAAGAATGTCATCAAGAACTACAGCAATCACAGCACGGAGGAGGATGTCCGTTTTGTGATCACTGGCTACAAGGGTTCTGCACCGGAAAAGGATCTCAAGTTGACTTCGACGATCCGAAGCACCAACATGTATCTGCACGGACCCAATGGGATTGAAAAGTTCGACACGCCCTTGGACATCCTAAGGACTT
>Ga0255763_1005198_pt1 | contig 10537 bp, 10 predicted proteins | sample 041ome_2_FD_179963 | JGI IMG/M metagenome (GOLD analysis project Ga0255763, IMG submission 179963) | Coastal salt marsh microbial communities from the Groves Creek Marsh, Skidaway Island, Georgia - 041406US metaG (version 2) | ecosystem: Environmental > Aquatic > Marine > Intertidal zone > Salt...
CAAGAAAAACCAACCCGAATGTTTACAATACCTCCTCGACAACGACTGCCCTTTACCAGATGGTTGGCGATACGAGCACGGGGAGTTACACGAGACAGAATCAGAATCAGAATCAGAATACTAACTTGTAATAACACACAAGAGAGAGACACGCACACAAACTAAATAAAGCGCTTCTTAAAAACTCACTCTTTTCGATAAATTACATCAAGTCCGAAGCAAAAAAACAAAAAGGCCCCTTCGTTTTGAGCCGCAGAAACACCAACCGCTTTTTTCGCGCGTTTTCACCTCTTCTTTCCAAGGACGAAGGAGAGCCACGAACCCGTGAATTTTTTTCACCTTTTTTCCATTTTTCAAGTGCACTTTCGCGTCACATTACCCGCACAGACTGCACCTACACTCACACACACTTACACGTAACAATGTTTTCTTTACAAACCATCAACACCTGCCAAAGAGTGGCCTCGTTCAAGCTCGCCTCCACGTCGAAGCGATCTGCTTCTTCTTCTTTGAGAGCAGTCGTCGAGCCGAAAGAAAACGGGTCCATGGACGAAACCGTCGCCGACGCCGTCCAATCCGCGGAGAAGGCGTTCGAAATGGCGGACGCGACACCGGCGGGTGAACAAGCGCAAGCGCCGAGAGCGATGCAAGCGATGATGTACGTTTACTCTACATTCTTTCACTCTTTGTCCTTTTCGTGTTGTTCTCGATGATGCGCATCTGATCTGCGCGCGCTTTGCACGGAAAGAAAGGTGAAGTGACGTGGACTTTTCCATTAATCAATTTCCGTGATGACGTCAGAGGAGCGTTTTGTGGTGCCTCGGTGGCATTTTTTCTCTGTGCTTCGTAACACTCTCAAGCTCTTATTCGTCGATATATTCCTCAAAAGACTGACCAATTTCACTTCTTTCCACTCGTATTTCTCCAAACATGTTCTTGTCTCTCTCATAAAACAGCGACCCCGCGGATGGTTCCGTCGCCGAAGCCGCGCCGCTCGGGAACGACACGCAACTCCTCGACGACGCCATGAAGGTGTTCACGAACCCGACCGCGATCGAGATGATCAACGGCCGCGTCGCGCAAATCGGCTGGATGGCTGCTTTGTACACCGAAATCACCCAAAACAAGTCTTTGTGGGGACAAGTGTTCTCCACGAGAACGTTTACGTTGGCTGACGGCGTTTCGGATACGGTTACGTACCCGGGCGCCGGTTTGTTCTTGGCGCCGTTTTGCGCCGTCGTCATCTTGGCCGCCTCGTTGGCGCCGGTGTTGAAGAAGTCCAGTCCGGACGGAGTCACCGCGCCGGGCAACACCTTGGGCCCGTTCAGACCGGAAGCGGAATTGACCAACGGGAGAGGTGCCATGGTCGGTTTGGTCGCCTTGGTGTTGGCCGAGAAGTTTACCAACGGCAACCCGTTGTTCTAAAAAATCTTCCGCGTAAACACGCACGGGAAGAGAGAAGGACAACAAAAAGCGCGTTTCGGCGCGATTCTTGCAGAGCGAGCAGAGAGAAAGGATATTTAGAAAACAAGAAGCATATATACATTTTTAGAGAGACAAAACTTGTAATTTAATATAAACATCATACTTACGTCGTGTATATATCTACAGTACCATATCTTTCACTTTGAGAAAAATCATCCTTCGTCACACAAAAGAACACGGACGACGAATACCAATACTCGTTAGAGATCGCTCGCTCGTTTTCTGATGGCATCAACAAAATCAACACTCCTTTCGTCGGGAGTTGCGGCCTCCTCCTCTTCCTCCTCCCGCATCATCCGCCGCTCTTTAACGACGAAAAACACGTTCCGAAACGTCGTCGTCACTTCCCGGGGAATACGACTCAACGCTTCTTCATCTTCTTCTCCTACGTCATCTAAATCGTCGAGAACATCGTCATCATCATTTGCAGAACAAGAGGAGGAATTATGGCTCGCGTTGGGATGATTTTGGACCCCCTCGGAAACGTTTCAATCCATTCCGGGGGTTCTTTCCGTGACCGTCGGGTACGCAGGCGCAGAAGGGAAAAACACCAACGAAAACATCGACAGAGCGGTGACGTATCAATCGGTCTGCAGCGGGGACGGGAACACGGAAGCGCTGAAAGTACGATTTGATACCACTAAAGTGACGATAGAGGAACTGTTGGACGTGTTTTTTGCCTCGCACGATGCCACGCGGCGAACGGCTTCGGCGCAGTACGAAAGCGCCGTCTGGCCGCAAAGCGAAGCGCAATACGAAAAGGTGCGGGCGTACGTCGAGGCGATGAACGAAAACGCGATGATGAAGCAGAGACGACCAATTGCGACAAAGATACGAAATCCGAGTAAAACTCGATTCGCAATTGCGGAGAGGTACCATCAAAACTACAACAAGAAGAACGCGTATCGTCTTTCGGCGGCGTTTGGCGTGTTTTTATTGAACTTGCAAGCTCCGGACTCGTTCTTCTTGCAAGAGCAGTTGAAAGTTCTCCTCGGCGCGGGAGTGGTTTTATCCTCGTTGGAACAAATGTTACCGTTTTACGATCGAGTGTTGGACGAGTTAGAAGGGAACGTAAACAACAACGGGAGTAGTTCCAAGGACGCCGACGAGTAAAAGACATTGTTCATCAAAGTTCGTTTCCGAACTCTCGCGCCCGCAAAGCCCGCTCCCGCGACGACGACGCATAGATTAGAAGATAGATTTAGAACCAAACCCACCCCAAAAAAAGAAAAGAGAAAAGAGAATAGAGAATGAGCTCTTCTCAAGGAGTTTCTGCTGCTGCTGCTCCTGCTGTTGCTCAGTTATAAAATGTATGCGTGTGTGACGTCTGCGTTTCAGGTCAAAGCGACTTAAAGAGTACATCTCTCTCGCTTCCGCGCAAGTACCGATAATAATTATATACATTTAATACTATTCAGCAATAACAGAACATCCAAAAGCACGTGATAGTCGTTCTTCAGCGCTCGTTGTTCCCATGTTGCTCGGCGACATGTTTGCAGCAAAAACTCAATTTTTTCTTCAATTCTTTTCGGGAAAAGAACTGCACAAAAAAAAGGTATTCTCTCGCGCTTGCTGCTTGCGCATGCACACGACGCCTTTTTAAAATGATCACTCACAGTTGGAGTTGTTCTTCGACTGTTGCATCTTCTCTCCTTTTACCACCGCGCGGGGCGAGGACGACCACGACCAGCTGTGCTGAGAAGTTTTCTTCTCCATCCGCTCAAAGGCTTATCTTTTGTCGGGAAAAACAATCGAGTGAATCTTTGTCGAGTTTTGGAGGAGATCGAGGGCGTTTACGAAGCAGTTTTCGGTGTCGTCGAACGCACCAGAAGTGCGAGCAGCAGCAGCGAGCGGGTTTTGTGGCATCCGCGGCGGCCTCGTCGTCGTCGTCGTCTTCTTCGATGGAGATGAAGATGAAAGATTTCAAGTGCAAATTGACCACCTCCATCATATCTTCGACGGTGTCTGAATGCGTCTCTGAAATCGAACACCTCGCAAAAAGGAGTAGTAATAACAGTCGTCCGGATATCGTGGAGTTACGCGTGGATTTTCTGGAGAAATCGATTCGGTCGGACGAGAGGAAAATGAAGGAAGCGATCGGACAGTTGGTGGAGGCGTGCGAGAAGGTGGCGAAGATTCCGTGCGTGGTGACGTTTCGACCGACGTGGGAAGGCGGGCAAGACGACGGCGACGAAGAGACGCGACTGCGATGTTTGTGGGAAGGATTTCGAGCGGGTGCGACGTACGTGGATTGCGAGTTGTTAGCCATCGAGCGGTTCGCGAAGGCGAAGCCGGACGAGAGAGACGGCGTTATCAAAGGACCGGGGCAGATGTTGATTTGTAGCAGTCACGAGTACGAGTTGACGCCATCGTTGGACGTTTTGTTAAAGGAAAAGTACGAGAAGATTCGAGCGAATGACATGTGCGACATCGCGAAGATCGCGTGCGTGTGCCAGGATATTAACGACGTTGGACGGTTGGCGAAGGTTTTAGAAAAAGCGAGAGGGGATGGATATCCGTGCGCGGTTTTAGGAATGAGCGAACACGGGTTGATTTCCAGATTGTTAGCGACAAAGCTCGGGAGTTATTTAACGTTTGGGAGTATTCGCGCCGGATTCGAGTCGGCACCGGGGCAGCCGACGTTGCGAGATTTGAGCGAGTTGTACAGGGTGAACACTTCGCAAACGAGGGAGACGAAAGTTTTGGGCGTGATGGGGAACCCGATCGCGCAGAGTAAATCGCCGCAGTTGCACAACAAAGCGTTGATTAGCGCAAAGGTGGATGATAAGTGTTACGTGCCTTTATTAGTGAAAGATTTCGCGGAGTTTGTCGAGAATGAGAGTTTGTTTAACAACAAAAACAACGATTGGGTTGGGTTTTCGGTGACGATTCCGCACAAGGAATCAGCTTTGAAATTTTGCGGCGAGAACGTCGACCCGGTGGCGAAACAAATTGGAGCGGTGAATACGTTGGTGAGACAAAAAGACGGATCTTTTCGCGGGTACAACACGGATTACGTCGCCGCGATTGGTGCGATTGAAAAGGCGTTGGATCCGACGATTCCTCGAGACGCGGCAGAAACGACAGATTCGAAGGCGTTGAAAGGAAAGACCGTGTTAGTATTAGGCGCGGGAGGCGCGGCGAGAGGGTTAGCGTTCGGTGCAAAGTTTAAAGAAGCCAACGTAGTCGTTGCGAATAGAAGTAAAGATAGAGCGGATGCATTGGCGGAGGCGTGCGGTGGTACGTCAATTTCTGTCGAAGACGTCGCGAGTGGGAATTTCGGGGATTTGAAAATAGACGTCATCGCGAACACGACGTCGTTAGGGATGGTCGGCGAGAGAGTAAATGAAACGCCGTGCCCAAAAGAAGCTATTAAAAAATCTGGCGCGGTCGTCTGTTTCGACGCGGTGTATAACCCGCTCGAGACGAGATTGTTGAGAGAGGCGAAGGAGTGCGGCTTAACCGTCGCGAGCGGGTTGGACATGTTCGTCGGCCAAGCGGCGAGACAGTTTGAGTTGTTCAACGAGGGTCAAAAAGCCGATTACGCCGGCATGCGCGAAACCGTCTTGAACGCTTCGAAAGGTAATTGATCTGGTGGCGGCGGCGGAGAAAATATGATCATTTGGAACGTTTTCGGCTTTTTTTTTGTTGTTGTTATACAATGATGATGATACAAGTATTAGAATTTTACATAATGACCTCGGCGACGATTGCCGACGAAACCATCCTTGGCGATTCGTTCGCTCCTTCTTCTTCTTTTCTGCTGCCTTCCCCTATTTCCTCTTCTTCCTCCTCCTCCTCTTCTTCTTCGGTCTTAAACCCTTCGGCCATGCGCGGTTGCGAATCTTCAATCGGTACTTTCCTTTGGTACTCTTTTCGCGTGGCTAATCGTCTCGCCGCTTTTTCTTGATCTTTTAGTCTCTTCTTCTCGTTTTGGAGTTGCTTTTTCATGGATTTCTTTCCTTTCGGTGCCGGCGTGGACGACGAAAGCGGTGGCGTGGTGCCTAACAACGCTCCTTTCGCGGTCGCCGCCGGCGTTGGCGGCGAAGCGCTCGTTATTTTCGTCGTTGGCGATGCCTTCATTTTCGTCATCGAGTGTTGATTGCTCGGCGAAGACGAAAACGCAGCCGCCCTCATCTTTTCTTTCTTCACCGACGGTTGCTGGATCGGTCGCGCCAAAGCTCGTCCGCTTGCCACGAAGCCGTTCGCGCCAAATCGTCGGTTCCCAATAACAACTCTCGCGCCGCCTCTTTTCGCGAAGTACTCGTCGTCGATGTCGTCGTAATACGCGGGGCTCTTGTTGTTCGATGACTTCATTTGATGATAGCGATGAAAATCTCGACGATCTTCTTCCTCGAACGAATCTTCTTCATACGAAGACCGTCTCGTGCCGTGCATCTCGTCCTCGTCTTTTTCCAAACCCAACCATTTCGAGCGTTTCAACAAACACAACGGATGTTCCCGTAAATCCAACTCTCCGCGAAGCTTATGCACGGACCCGTCCAACTCTCGATAGCACAACAAATTCTCAAACGGCACTCGACAGGACGGACACTTCGCGGCAAAGCTCGAGCCACCACCGCTGCCGTGACGATGGTGCTGATGATGCGTCGACGACAACCCGCGTTTTTTCCTCTGCTCGTTTTCCTCCTCCTCTTGAAAGTTCGCCCACCGAACGATGCACCTGGCGCAAAACGAGTGCAAACACGGGACGGTAAAACACGAGTTTTCCAACGCCGGCGCGGTGAGACAAATCGCGCACGACGGTAAACTCGATTCGTCGTCCTCGTCGTCCTCCTCGTCGTCTACTAATAAATCGTCAGCATTCTCTTTGTCTTCTTTGTCGTCATTATCATCGTCTACATCATCCTCTCCTTTACTCTCGTCAAAGTCTTTCCTCTTCGTCTTTGTCTCTAAAAACACCAACACGTCGTCCGAAGAATGACGAGAAGACGCCTCGTCGTGCGCCGAGGAAAACAACGCGCGCAGCTCCTGTTCCTCCTCCTCTTCCTCCTCCTCTTCTTCCGAGCGCGAAAGCTCCAGCCGAGAGAACGTCTCGCGCAAGTTAAAAAGAGACGGCGTCGCGGGCGGTGCGCATCCTTCTTCTTCTTCTTCTTCTTTCCTCGTCATTTTTTATCTCTCCAAAATCTCTTCTTCAACGGACGGAAACCACACGAAGATTTTGTGGGGGTACGTGTTTTCGCGGAGGAGGAGGAGGAGGAGGAGGACACTCGCGCGCTAAAAATCTCCCACTGAGAAAGAGAGAGAAGAAGAGAACGGAGAGATGCGCTTCTTTTTCTTCGCCTCTCTCTCGCCTTTTGCGAACACAAAAGCGGAGAAAAGAGAGATGAGAGAGGTGAGAGAGATTATATCTCTCCTGTGAGAGATGTCTGACGAAAAACAAAACGAATCATCGAAGAATATTCTCAAAGGCAAAAAGGAGCAAATTCATCGATCGATTTTTTTTAAACGACGAGTTAATTTTTTTTGGTCCGGTCTAAAAAAAAAGCGAGACCGAAAATCACGATGTTTTTTTCGCTTGACTCATAAAAAGAGTTTGTGTGTTTGTTTGTTTGCCCAAGAAAACAAGAAGCAGAGGAAAAAAATTTCAAAAGCAATTGAAAAAAAAGAGGAAAAAAACAACTGTTTGTCGTCTTTTCACACACGGAGGACTGCTGCGCGACAGATTACCACGACCACGTATCACTACCACCGCGAGACAGAGAGAGAGAGACGGAGAGACAGAGAGTTTTCGTTGTTGTTGTCGCGAAGAAGAAGAAGAAGACAACAAGAGGATTTGAGAGAGAGAGAAGCGATGCGCGAGAGACGAAAAGAACAGTGAGTGTTTGGGGAAACTCTATATAATGAACAGCGGAGATATAAAAACGAGGCTGAGAAAAGAATACGAAACGCCGTCGACGTGTACCACGCACTTGGCGTTGACTTTGGTGCAACTCATATTCGCGCTCATGCACACTTTGGCGAATCCTTCTTTGAAACATATTCCGTCGTTTGCGTTTTGTACGCTGAGATTGGCGATAGCGTTGCCGTTCTTGTACTTCTTTGGACGGATGGAAAAACCGACGCAAACGAAAGATATTTCCTGGAAGCAACGCTTTTGGTTCGTACCGATGGGGACTTTTTTAGGGATCGCGTACTTACTCGTGTTCGTGTGTAACGAGCGGTCTGGAGCGATCGCGGTCGCGAGCGTGCAGCCGCTGATGCCGGTGTGCACGGCTATGCTTTCGTTCGCGTTTGGTTTAGAGCGGATGTGTTTTTTGAAAGCGTTCGGGTGTTTGCTCGGTTTCGCGGGGACGGTGTTGGCGGTGAGAGCGCACAGGATTTTCGACGAGGTTGGTCCGTCTGTCGAGGACGTGTTGCTGTTACTGTTGCAAACGTGTTCGTATTCGTTTTACGTCGTGATGGTGGTGAAAGCGACGAAGAGCGGGATGAAGAATTACGGAATGACGTTTCTGTTTCGAGCGACTCTTTTCGCCTGGACGTGGATATTCTTCGCCGGAGGATTGAAGCAGATTTTCATAGACATAGATTGGGAAAACGAGGTCCCCGCGTACGCGTGGGGTGGCGTGCTCTTTTCCGGGTTCGGGAGCGCCGTCATCGCGCACGGCATTAACAGTTGGGCGATTACCCGAGTCAACGGCGTCTTACCGACGGTGTACTCGGGCGTCCAAGTCGCGTTCACGGTGCTCTTTGGGTTGACGTTTCTGGACGAATCGCTGGAAGCGATTCAATTTGCCGGCATCGCAATCACCGTGGTCGGCGTGTACTGCGTCGCGAGAAGTCGCGCGGAGGAACGCGAAGAAATTATTTCTTCAGCGACGACGACCGAAACGACGGAAACGGAAACGACGACCCCAACCGCCGACGCCCAACGACAAAAAGACGACGACGACGTCGAAGAACTCGTCGAACTCGTCGTCGCCGTTCCAGACGCGGTCCCGCACCGACCCTCGCTCGATCTGTAGAATTAGAACATAATAATAATAATAGTAATAGTAATAGTACTCCTTTGAGGTGAGTGACACCACTCCTAAAACCTACACCCTAAAACAGTAAGTTCGTTAAAAAAGAGGATAAGGAGCAGAAGGGCTTTCGGTCACTTTTTCTCCGTAAAGAGGTACTCCTTATTACACACACAAAATGCTTCGTCGCGCGTCGTCGCGAACGCTCCGAGCTTCATCTTCCCTGTTCTTTCGGGCAGGTGGTACTGGTGGTTCTTTTCCAACCGTTCCCATCGTCAACACCGCGACGACGACGACGAATAAAACCGCCGTGATGATGGTCCGGTGCATGGCCTCGGGACCCCCGAGAAACGCGACGGAAATCTCGGACGAGTTGTTGGCAAAACTCGGGACTTTATCCACGCAAGCTTTAATCGATGGGTTATGGGTGATGGGATGGCCAACGTCGCACATCATGGGCGCGAGGCCGCTGACGGAAGGCCAGCCGAAAACGATCGGCCGGGCGATTACCATTCAGTTCGTCCCGCAAAGGCCGGATATTATGAAGGATAAACCCGCCGGGATGGACAGTCCGGAATACGAAGCGTTCGAGCTCGCCGGGCCGAAAGAGGTGATCGTGATGAACTCGGTCGGGCCGTGGGAATCCGTCGGTGGGGACATTAAGTTTTTACGTTTGATGCAGAAGAAAGTCGCGGGTTTAGTCACGGACGGGTCGGTGAGAGATACCGCGGTGTTGCGAGGATACGGGTTCCCGGTGTTTTGCCACTCGACGACGCCGAGGCAAGGACCGCACGTGCACCAACCGTGGGCGTGTAACTTGGTGATTAATTGCGGTGGGGTCACGGTGAGACCAGGGGATGCGATCATTGGGGATCAAGACGGGGCGGTGGTCATACCCGCGGCGGTTGCGCAGGAGGTGTACGATATCGCGCACTCGAGAGAGATTATCGAGGACGTGGTGAAGACGGAGTTGGAGCAAAACCCAGGGCCACCGGGAAGATATTATCCGTTTCACTCGAAGATGATCAAAGAAGATTCGCCGTTGGGGAAATTATTGACGAGCAAAGGGATTACGCCGACTGGAGGTTTCATGAAAGGGATGCACTCCGCGGCGAGAGGCGGCCAAGAAAAGTATTTCGGTAATAATTATTATAGAGGAGGAACGAATGTCAGAAGCAGCAGAAACAATACGAGAAACAGTAACAACGCCATGTTTAAGCGCAACATGTCGTCGTACGCGAGATCGCAATCGGATTACGACGAAGTTTTGAAGACTATTCTTCAGCACAAAGCGTGCGCGGTTTTGCGCACGCTGCACGAAGGCAAAGTCGAGTTAGCCATGGACGCCGCCGTGAGAGGTGGGTTTAAACTCGTCGAGTTTACAATGACGACACCGGGATGGGCGGACGCGGTTGCAAACTTCGCCAAGCGCACGGACGTTATGATGGGCGTCGGGACGGTGCTGAGCGTCGACGACGCGAAGAAAGCCATGGACGCGGGCTCGAGATTTATCGTTTCACCGATTCTCATCCCGTCGGTTGTGGAGTGGTGCAAAGAAAACACCATCGTGTGCATGCCGGGTTGCCAAACGCCGACTGAGTTACACTACGCGTACACGTTGGGTGCGCCGATTCAAAAGTTGTTTCCAGGCGTCGCCGGCGGACCGGCGTGGGTGAAAGCTGTCTCTTCGGCGTTGCCGCATTTGAGAATTAACCCGACGAGCGGATGCGATTTGGACACGTGCCAAGACTATTTAAGAAACGGTGCGTCGTCGGTAGGTTTTGTAGCGCCGGCGTTTGACCAAGAGAAGATCAAAAACAGCGATTGGGACGGCATCGCGGCGACCGCAAAGGCGTTGACCGACGCGGTCAAAGCGGCGTAAGAGAGAATTTTGATTAAAACTGTAAAACTCGCGCTCGAGAATTCAAAAGAAAGATCCATTGTTAATAATAATAATAATACTATGAGAACGATATAATATCCATTTGCAGTGCGTCCACATGCGAACAATTAGATAGGCGCGCGTATCTTCTTCTTTTTTTAGTGCAAGCTACTGCTCCGTCGATGTT
>Ga0255763_1005212_pt1 | contig 10522 bp, 10 predicted proteins | sample 041ome_2_FD_179963 | JGI IMG/M metagenome (GOLD analysis project Ga0255763, IMG submission 179963) | Coastal salt marsh microbial communities from the Groves Creek Marsh, Skidaway Island, Georgia - 041406US metaG (version 2) | ecosystem: Environmental > Aquatic > Marine > Intertidal zone > Salt...
TACGTCCGGCTCTACTATTGACGGCTCAATAAATGCAGAAAACTCTCGCGTGAGGTTCACAGAGTCGGAGTTCATTCTTGACGAGGGCACTTTTTTCGGAATTCAACTAATTGATTCTGATTTCACGGTTAAAACTTCGTCTATGGGTGGAGGCTTAATAAATGCCTTGGTCGGCAGTGTTGTTCGAGCCGAAGACATGATTGAATTGGGGGGGCTAAATCTAGCGCATCGGGGCTTCGGATATTTAAAAAATGTCCCACTGACTAATGTAAACATCACCGGTAAACAGGGGTCACAGCTGATAGTCGCTAACGATCCCTCTAACACGCACAGTGGAATGAATATCTCTGGGATTGGTCAACTAGAATTCGAGGGTGCTTTCAAAGGTGAGGGGATTAGCATCAATGTGGGGCCGAATTCTTCGATTACCCTGACGGAAGGAATAGAGAATCCAAATTTCTTCATTAATGGAGGAGTGTCGCTATCGGCTACCGCTATGATTCTGGTGAGTGGCACGAGAACCGAAAGTTTTAACAGTAAAATAGCCGCGGAAGTGGACTGTACAACTCAGCCTATGAAGGATATAGGCTCAGGTTTTCTCTGCCCGGCGCCCTAAATACGCCTGAACTAAAGCCTGCGTGGAAACAATCACCCCAACGGGTGCGATTCCTACCATTCTCTATTCGCTAGGAACGAAGTTTCAGAGGCGCTGTCACATCATTTGTAAATGCCTCTGGAAACGCTTTCTCATGTATCTGCCAAGCAACTACAGATACGAAAGATCTTTATTTGCCCCCCCGCATCCTAGAGAGACCCCACCCCTGTCATGAAAGTTGTCACAAAAGTTGTCACATTGGCGTTATCGTGTGAATATGTGCTCTGTAACGTATTGTGATAGCAGCGATTTTTCTGGGAAGGTCTCAGGTTCGAATCCTGAAGGGCGGGCCATGTGCCAAAGGTGTACTCGACGCATGGGTTGAGCGATATGGTGGGAACACGGGTAAAACCTTATAACCCGAAATGTTTAACTCCCAGCCAACTTCACTTTATGTCCTTTGCCCTCGAGAAAGGCTTTGAGCTTCTCTCGCTGGTCACCCTGAATTTCGATATCAAAACCCTTAACCGCACCACCTACACCACAGAGCTGCTTCAGCTGCTTCGCGAGCGGTTTTAGCTCGGCTTCAGTCATGCCCAGACCGGAAACGATCGACACCGTTTTACCGCCGCGCCCCTTGGAGTTGCGAGAGATGCGCACCCAGCCATCTCCTGCGGGTGGCGCAGTCGGTTCGCACTCACACTGAGTCTCTGGGGCGCCGCAACTCGGACACAGTTTGCCGTGATCTGTTGAGAAGACGAGATTTTTTTTGTTTCGCATTCGGTTGATCTCAAATAACGATAATCGAGTATAGATTTTTGTCTCGCTTATTTTAAACCATAGGTGGTGACTCAGGCGAATGACCGCTATTATTCGATGTTTACTGCGTACACTTGACGAAAAATGACCGAGACACCTGATCCTAAACAATCTTACGCTAACGAAGAGTCGATAACAGATTTGCAGATGCGTTTGGCTTTTGCCGAGCAAGCACACGCTGATCTTGATGATATCGTCGCGCAACAGTCGGTCATGATTCGAGAACTCAAGCGCCAAATAGAAGAATTGCGTGAAGCTCTTGAAGACGCCAGTCGTCAATGGGGCGAAACACCATTAGTTGAACGTCCACCTCACTATTAATGATAAGTCTAAGGAGTCGATGATGAGCCAAGCAGCTCGAGTAGATACCCCTGAGCAAGCTGAATTTCGGCAGCACTGCCGGGACTGGTTAGCCGCAAATCACCCCGGTGAGCCACCGGTCAGGTTGCCCCAAAGCGCCATTGAAATCATGAACAAAGACCAGATGGATTTTCTGCAGGCCTGGCAAAAATCTGCCTATGATGCCGGTCTGGTCGGGTGCGATTACCCAACCTTGTGCGGCGGTGGTGGCCACACGGGGTTTCAGCGTATCGCAAACGATGAAATGGTAAGAGCTAAGACCCCAATCTTGCCCAATGTGATTGGCTTGGGTATGGCTGCACCGACTATCTTGAATCATGGTAGCGATGAGCTTAAAGCACAATTGCTTCCTAAACTCTTATCGGGCGAAGAGATCTGGTGTCAAGGCTTCAGTGAGCCCGGTGCCGGATCTGACTTAGCAAGCGTGCAAACCTTCGCCGCACCCACAGACGATGGTAAATGGGTGATTAATGGTCACAAGGTTTGGACCAGTTTGGCGCATTTCGCCGATTGGATGATCATATTGGTACGAACGGATAAGTCGCACAAGTACGATGGTTTGAGCTATTTCGTGGTGCCCATCAAAGCAGCACTCGGTAAAGGAGTGACGGTTCGCCCTCTGATTAAAATGACCGGTGAGCTCGGTTTCAACGAAGTGATCTTCGACAACTTGGTGATTGAAGACCGTATGCGTCTTGATGAACTGGGTAAAGGCTGGCAGGTTGCCATGACAACGCTCTTGTTCGAGCGCGGCGCCGGGAATCTAGATACCCCGCGTGCCGGCGGCATGACATCTAAGGCTTCCTTTACCTCATCGGTAGGCGCGGTTATGAAGCTCGCCACTGAGACTATGCGTAACGGTAAGCCTGCCTCGCAAGACCCAGTGTTGCGTGACAAACTGATGCAGGAACTCGTTAAAGAAGAGGGCTTTATGCAGACCCAGCGGCGCGCTCGCGTGCCCGCCCTTACCGATCATCCCATGCGCATTCCTCTGCAGGGTAAACTGCAGGTGAGCGAAATGCACCAGCGTACCGCTAACTTGGCTATGGAGGTCGGCGGAGCCAAGGGCTCTTTGTATCTCGCAGATCCCCAAGCGCTTGAGGGAGGGCAGTGGACCTTGTCGTACATGAACTCGTTCGGATTCACCATCGCGGCCGGTACCAGTGAAGTTCAACGCAACATTTTAGGCGAGCGCGTGCTTGGCCTACCAAAGTCGAAATAGGAGGTAAAGTCATGGCGCAACCTAAGAATTTTGGTTATGACGAAGACGCTGCGGCGCTAAAGTCGCAAGCGGAGAAGTTTTTCTCGGATCGCTTACCGGTAGATCAGTTACACGCATTAGTCGCTCATGATTCGACACCAGACCGCGCTCCGACAGTAGACTGGAAGCCCGAACTCTGGAAGGAAATGGTCGACCTGGGCTGGTCTATTTTAACCGTGCCTGAAGACCAAGGTGGTCTCGGTCTACCGCTTGTCGCGGTGGCGGGTCTTATCGAGGCGCAGGGCAAAGCTGCGTGTCCGAGCCCGCTGCTCGAAACGCTTAATGTCGGTTTGGTGCTGACGCATTGCGGCCAAGCGGGTGCCGGCTTTGAGGCGATTCTCGAGGGCAAGTCTGCCGCGCTTGCTTATTCAGATGAGCACGGTAGTGTCGGCCCGGCGGGTACTCAGGTAACCGCAGATAAGGGCACACTCTCTGGAAAAGCCTACTTTGTTCAAGAAGCGGGAAAAGTCGATGCCTTGCTTGTAGCAGCCCGTTCAGAAGGTGGCGTAGCTTGGTACTGGGTTGATAAATCAGCCGAAGGGGTGTCCGTGCAACAGGACGCCATTATTGATCTAACGCGAGATCAAGCGACGGTGACTTTTGATGGTGTCGCCGCGACTTGCCTGGGTTCAGACGCAGAGGCCGCTTTTGCGGCGGCGCAGCCAGGGATTCTGGCGCTTCTTGCCGCGGATATTGTGGGTTCGGGCACGTGGTTGTTGCAAACGACGGTTGAATACGTGAGCGTTCGCAAGCAGTTTGACCACCCTCTGGGCTTTTTCCAGGCCGTTAAACACCCCTTGGTAAACGTAATGTTAGCGATCGACGAAACCAAGTCTTTGGCCTACAACGCGGCTTGTGCTTACGATTCTGAAGAATCGGCCGCGATCAAAGCTGGGCATGTTGCTAAAGCGTCTGCGAGTGAGACAGCCGACTTCTCGGCATCGCGCGCGGTGCAAATGCACGGCGGAATTGGGTTTACTTGGGAGTGCTATGTCCATCTATACTTTAAACGTCAGATGCACAGCAAAGCGCTCTATGGCGACGCGGTCCATCATCGAGCTGCATTGGCTAATATTGTTTTGGGGCCGATCGCGGCTTAATTTTAAGGATCTAGCATGACTAAATCGACGTGGGCGCTTGTCGCCCTCGCACTGCTCGGCGGGTTTTACGTATTGTTTCAAATTGCGACGCGGACCCCTGAGCCACCTTCGCATCAAGTGTTTATTGGCGGTGCCGTTTTGACTATGAATACGGAGCAACCGATAGCTGAAGCCGTTTCAGTGCGTGGTGATCGCATTGAGGCCGTTGGTGCGACCGATGAGATCATGGCTTTGGTTTCAGAGCAGACAGAAGTCACTGATTTAATGGGGCGGACTCTTGTTCCTGGGTTCATTGATGCGCATGGGCATTTCCCTGGGTCTGGCTTGTACAGTTTGGTTGCCAATCTGTCGAGTCCACCCGTGGGTAGCGTAGTTGATATGGATATGTTGGTAGAACGCCTGAAGGAGCAAGCTGCTCGAACGGGGGAAGGTGACTGGATCATCGGCCTCAGCTACGACGATACCGCGATCGCGGAAGTTCGCCATCCTTCGAGATCAGATTTGGATCGAGTGTCTGAAACCCAGCCTGTGGTCGCACTGCACAGCTCGCTTCATTTCGCGTCGGTGAACAGTGCTGCTTTAGAAAGGCTTGGGATCAACCGAGCCACGCCAGACCCCGATGGTGGTGTCATTGTTCGTGATGAGCAGGGCGAGCCAACGGGCGTATTGGAAGAAAACGCGATGATGAGCTTGATGGGAGAAGTCCTAAGTTTTGGCGCTTTTGACGGCTTCCTCATGGCGAAGGCGGCCGTCAAAGATTACGCACAGCACGGTGTTACAACCGCCAACATGGGGGCCGGCTCTCGAGAACAAATGGAAGGCATGAGGCTGATGTCTAAATGGGGTGTCGTACCACAGCGTCTCACCGTCATGCCCCTGCAAACGGATTTCGATCAAGAAATTAAGGCCGGAACCTTTGATGAAGTTAAATGGGACGCAGATCGTTTTGACACGGTCGGGTTCAAAATTGTCGCTGACGGCAGTATCCAGGGCTACACCGGTTATTTGAGTCATCCGTATCACGTGCCTTTTAAGGGTGACGCCTCCTATCGAGGGTATGCGCGAGTCGCTCGAGAAGCGCTATTTGAACAAGTTCGAGAAATTTTTAAGCACGGATATCACGTTGCGATACACACCAATGGGGATGAATCGATCCAAGACGCCCTAGATGCCGTTGAAGCGGCTTTGACTGAATTCCCTCGAGAAGACCACCGCACCATTCTGATTCACGCTCAGATGGCCCGAGAGGACCAAATTAAACGAATGGCGAGCTTGGGTGTCACGCCTTCGTTCTTCACCGCTCACGTGTATTTTTGGGGCGATCGCCACCGTGACATTTTTATGGGTCCTGATCGCGCAGAAAACATTAGCCCCTCACAGTGGGCGATCGAAAATGGGGTGCGTTTCACCACCCACCTAGATACACCCGTAGTGCCAATGCGGCCATTGCGTGCTGTGTCAGCCATGGTGAATCGAAAGACCAGTTCGGGCGAGGTATTGGGCGACTACCAAAAGACTGACGTTATGACGGCGCTGCGTGCGACAACCATTGATGCGGCATGGCAAGTTCGTCGGGAAGCCGATCTGGGATCAATCGAAGTCGGCAAACTGGCGGACTTGGTGGTGCTCTCAGGCAACCCACTCGATAACGCTGAGCTGGTTCACGATCTCAAGGTAGAACGCACCATTATTGGTGGTGTTACGATTTACGAACGTTAGTTTGCGTAGGCTTCGCCCCGTTGCACAGCCTATTTACAGTGCTTGGGTCAGATTCGAAGAGTCTGACCCATCCGGCGTAAAGTAAATTGGCGATTTAATTCGGATAACAGCCGAGCCGCCTCGCTACACAGCCTATTCACGCGGAACGCTTCAAGGCCATCCATGGCACGCTCGCGCACACAACGTCGTGTTGTGTGAGCGCCCGCTTGGAATAGGCTGTCTCCGCTCGGCTGATATCGTGCAATACGGCGGGTTGAGCGCCCTTTTTCAACATTCAGCGTTCGGCGTTCGGCATCGGGCCTTAAGCGGATCTGATTGTGACGACATCGCTCGTAGTTTATTTAAACGTAGCTATGCAGCTGCGTATTTCGCCAGCTAGGATTTCGGGTTGCTCCATCGCGGCAAAATGCCCACCCTGGCTTGGCGTGCTCCAATAGCGCAGGTCAGTGAATCGTGATTCAACCCAGCGTCTGGATGCTTTGAATATTTCTTTGGGGAAAATACTCATGCCGGTTGGACAATCGATCTGGGGGAGCGCTTCGGTTGGGTGAAAGCTTTCCCAGTACAACCTTGCCGAGCTGGTGGCGGTTTCAGTAAACCAGTAGAGCGATACGGTATCGAGTAGTGCTTGGCGGCGGACCGCATTTTCCGGCAGAGCGATACCGTCTTTCTCACAGTCGGTCCAAGACCAGAATTTTTCAGCAATCCAGGCCAGCTGGCCGATGGCGGAGTCGTTTAGCCCATAGCCAAGGGTTTGTGGGCGCGAAGCTTGTTGCTGTGAATAACCGTTGTCCCAACGTGCGTAGTGCGCGCCTGCATTCATAGCGTCAATTTCTTCGGGCGTGGGTTCGGCTAGGTATTCCTCTGGTGGCTGTACGATGGGAAGTGTGACATGTATGCCACGCGCGCCTGAATTGGGTATCAAGGGTAGTGTTTGGGTGATCACGCTACCCCAGTCACCGCCGTGCGCGAAGTACTCGCTGTATCCCAGCCCTTTCATCAGCGTATCCCACAGCGCCGCAATCGCTACTATACCCGTACCCTGGGTACTGGGTTTACTCGAGAAGCCATAGCCCGGAAGACAGGGAATGACGAGGTGGAAGGCCTGGCTTGGGCCGTTTGTCAGAAGCGGTATCAGGTCTGTGAATTCAAGTATGGAGCCCGGCCAACCGTGAGTGAGCAACAGCGGCTGTGCGCCCGATTCAGCGCTTTGAATGTGAAAGAACGCGATGCTTTGGTCTCCAATCTTTGTTTCCCACAGTTGCGTTGTGTTGATCCATGTTTCACATTCGCGCCAATCGTAATTATGTCTCCAATCGTGAGCGAGCTCCTTTAGATAATTGAGAGGGACCCCTTGAGTCCAATCGCTCACAGTTTCTTGCTCTGGCCAGCGGGCGTGGTCTATACGATTGTGAAGGTCTGCGATGGCTGCATCAGAGACAGCGATGGTTTTGCGGTTTACGGTTAAGGGATTCATGGGATTCTCCTGTTATTCTTCTACCCATACCTCGCGTAGGGGTTCGCCAAAATCATCGTAGATGACTTTTTTCTTCGGTCTGGTATGTTTCTTGGGCTTAGGTTTCGTGTCTTTCTGACGTCGGGATTCTAGGTCAGCCAGCACGTGATCCAGCGGTGTACGCTCTTGCTTTGGGCCGTTGAATATCTCCGTCATCGAACGTTTTTGGGGGTTCAGGGGATCTTTGCCTGAAACGCCCGCGGCAACGCGCTGCACAGTACCCCCGGAGTTCAAGTACTGAGAAATCTCGCCGTTCAACTCTCGCCGAAGATCGGCTTTGGTAGGTATCTTTTTCATAGAGACGGTGGCACCGCAACCTAATGCATATTTAAACGCAACCACGCAGTGTGGTCTTTTGGCTTTGAATTGTAAATAGCGTAATGAGCATCTGTTTAAATCGAGAGGCTTTTGGTTTAATAGCGCCTTCGATTGTTGGGGGTTTGTTTTGCTTAAAATTATAAGATCGCTGCTTGTCTTCGCCTACCTAGTAATTACTTTGATTCCTGCTGCGACAGTTTTGCTACTGTTGTCTGTGTTTGGCCGAGGGGAGTTTATCTACTGGAAAATCGGCGTCCCTTACCTGTCAGGCGTTATCGAGGCTGCTCGAATCATTGGTGGCGTCCGCTATCGTGTACAGGGTCAAGAAATATTGAATCAGCTTTATGAATCCGGTGAGCGCGTTATTTTGTGTCCAAAACATCAGTCGATGTGGGAGACATTTTTCTTACCCTCTATCGCGCCCAATCCGCTTTCTTATGTGTTTAAGAAAGAGTTACTGTGGATACCGCTGTTCGGTTGGGCGCTGTATCGTCTGGATATGATTTACATCGATCGTTCCAAGCGTAAAGAGGCGTGGAACAAGGTAGCTGACCAAGGGGTCAAGCTCATGGATAAAGGCAACTGGGTCATCATGTTCCCAGAAGGCACCCGAACTGTCCCAGGTGTTGATCCCGCCTATAAAACAGGCGCTACACGTCTCGCAGTAGCAACGGGAGCCAAAGTGGTTCCCATAGCGATTACCTCAGGCCGCTGCTGGCCTCGAGCCTCTTTCGCGCTCACTCCGGGTATGATCGATGTCTGTATTGGTGAGCCGATCGACAGTGCAGGTCGTAATCCCGACGAGCTGATGGGAGACGTAAAGGTCTGGATCGAAGGGAAAATGCGCGAGTTGGATTCAGAGGCCTACCAAAAAGCCTGATGGGGTGGTTTGCTCTCCTGAGCTTCTGAGCTTCTGAGCTTCTGAGCTTCTGAGCTTCTGAGCTTCTGAGCTTCTGAGCTACACAAGGTCTGGGTGCTAAGGCCTCATAAGGGTTCGAACCGATTCGCACTCAGGTTTTTGACCACCTCGCCCGCCTTGAATAGACGTCCGTTCATTGCCAGGTAAGCGCCCGGGCTTGCGGCCTGCAGCGCGCCCAAGGCACATCCGATATTGAAGATGGCATCCGAATCGCGGAACGCAGCGGGTTGAAGCGCGCCGGTAAACACCACCGTTTTATCCGTGAGTGTTCCCAGGTAGGTAGCCGACAGCGCCATGGTGTCGGTGCCGTGCGTTACTAAAACCCGAGCGCCAGCGGGCAAGGCCTTGATGGCGTCAGCCAGCATTTGTCGATGTTCATCCGTCATATCTAAGCTATCCACACGCATCAGTGAGTGAATCGCGTAATCGAAGCTTACGTCCATTTCGTTTAACAGACGTTCGATAACGGGGGAGCCGATTTGGTAGTCACTTTTGGCATCAAAATAGACTTTGTCGATTGTGCCGCCGGTGGTCAGTATGTGAATATGCATGGACATCATAAAGAGGTTCGAAGAGGCCATTGTAGCCTACCCAAGGAGATTGTGCTGACATGAATTTTTACGAGCGTCGCGTTTTACCCCATGTGATCAACTGTGCGTGCGGCACCAAAGCGTTTCACAAACAACGAGAAAAAGTAGTCCCGTGTGCCCATGGGCGCGTTGTTGAGATTGGTATTGGCACGGGTTTGAATCTTCCTCATTACAACGGTGACCACGTATCCGAAGTCATTGGCATTGACCCCAGTGAGCGCTCGTGGGAATTAGCGCAGGAACGCGTAGCCCAAGTGAGTTTCCCAGTCGAGTACCGAGCACTCTCGGGTGACAAGTTGCCGCTAGAAGACGACAGCATGGATTCCGCGGTTATTACCTACAGTTTATGCACGATTCCGGATCCCGTTGCTGCTTTGGTTGAACTCAAAAGAGTGGTAAAGCCCGGCGGTGAGATTTGGTTCTCGGAACACGCTTTGGCGCCCGATCCCGACGTGCAAAAGTGGCAGAACCGTATCAACCCGCTGTGGATGAAAATCGCCGGTGGTTGCCACATCAATCGCAATATCCCAAATCTCTTCGAGAAAGCCGGTATTGCTATCGTTGATTTAAACTCTATGTACCTTCCCAAAAGCCCTAAAATTGCCGGTTTCAATGTGTGGGGCAAGGCTCAGGTAGATTGATCGCAGATTGGGTTTTAGACGTAGTACATTTTTTTGGACTGCGGACTTCAGCCTGTAGTTGGTACGTAGCCGTTGCTACGAGGGGGTCGGAGTGCACTCCGGCCTCAAGGTATCCGGATTGCGGACTTCTGATTTCGATTTTGCGATTGTCAGCCTGACTTGTCTTTTATTGGCTGCCGGAATAGATGAAGTCAATCGGTTTGTGCACGACAAGATAAGCCGATTTGAATTATTGAGAGGTAAATGAATGGATCCAGTAACGCAGGGCGCGCTGGGTGCGGCGGTCGCTGTCTCTAAGGCTCGGCCACAGCAAATTGCTGGTGCTATTTTGCTTGGCGCTCTCGCTGGGATGGCGCCAGATTTGGATGTCGCGATACGGTCCAGTTTGGATCCGCTGTTATTTCTGGAATACCACCGCCAGTTTACGCACTCACTGTTGTTTATTCCTTTTGGTGCACTTCTGTGTGCATTGGTCTTACATCCTTTGTCGGCTCGCTGGAGCGGCTTGTCTTTTAGACAGGCCTGGATGTTTTGTTTGTTGGGTTATGCGACTCATGGCTTACTGGATGCCTGCACCACCTATGGAACCTTGCTACTGTGGCCGCTCAGTGATGCTCGCATCGCTTGGAATGTCTTGTCTATTATTGATCCGCTGGTGACGCTGCCCTTGATCGCTGGGTTGGT
>Ga0255763_1005217_pt1 | contig 10517 bp, 9 predicted proteins | sample 041ome_2_FD_179963 | JGI IMG/M metagenome (GOLD analysis project Ga0255763, IMG submission 179963) | Coastal salt marsh microbial communities from the Groves Creek Marsh, Skidaway Island, Georgia - 041406US metaG (version 2) | ecosystem: Environmental > Aquatic > Marine > Intertidal zone > Salt...
CAACACAAAGAGACCACACAGTGCATTGGGCTACCGCCCACCAGCTCCTGAAGCCAAAATAACCATGGATCAAAGGCCAATTATGCACTAACAATTACCATGGACCAGTCAGATGAGGCTGCTCAGTCAGACTGTATAAACTCTGGAGAGCCACGCATTATGGATAGATCAGTTAGAGTGAGCCTCCATTAATCTTGCGATTATAATAAATTATGATGTATCAAATTTAGTTTATTGACAGTTCACGTCCATTGAATACTTTTCCCATAAAGTTTGGCTAAATCACTTTTATTCTTCATAAAAGTCGGTGGGACTTTTTCTTCCGCAACAGCCTCATACGCACCACAGCCAGCCAATAAAGTTGTACTCAGTCTGATCGCAACATGTTTCATAGCGAGGTCCTTTTCATGTATTAAGCCTCAATACGGTACTAATAATGCGAGTAAAGGGGAGGACATATGCAACAATCACATGAGCCTAGAGTCTCGTTGTGGGCATCGCAAACTCGTTTCAGTCAAAGAGTTTATCAATAGGTTAAACCCTACTGCCAGTAACTGCTTAAATTACCTATTATTAACATTAGGCGATGGTGCCATCATATTCATACAAGTAAAAGCTATTAGTTGAACTAGTTCCGGTACTATCGTTCCAAGTTGTATGCCAGGTTACAAATTCTAGTTTTCCATCATTATCATAATCACCCCAAGCAATAGGATTACCTGCAATATCTGATTTTTTTAAAGTTGCGTTTGTGAAATTTCCTGCACCATCATTTACAAAAACAATAGGAGATTGATCTTTAACACTAGTCCCGACTAAATCATCATCTCCGTCATTATCTATGTCGACGAGTTCCCAAAAATTTGACCACTGTAATCTTTCACCGAAGGTATCTTCGAATTGGTATGGATCCACTAGTTTATGACTAGTTACGTCGACAAATACATTTGGTTCAGATTGCTCTAAATATTGAATGTACGTTCCGCCGTAATATGGATCATAGCGACTTTGAAGGATGAGAATATCTAAATCCCCATCACTATCTAAATCTGATGAAAACGTTTTCATATGGAGGTTATTGTCAACGCCATACACCGATACCGGCAAGGATACAGAATTACTTTGATCGAAATTACCTTTCTGGTTGTTAAAGAATATTCTGCTGTAAGCGGTTCCGTGACCCCAGCCCAGTAACAGGTCATCGAAGCCGTCGCCATTAAAATCGGCTAGATGACTGTCTATAAGCAGAACATTCGTCGCATTTGGTAAATCTGGATCTCGATAATTCCACCCTAAGTTAGATGTAAAGCTGTCAGTGAGATAAGTAAAAGGACCATTCTGGGTCTGTAATAAGAAAAAGCCTAAGTTAAATTCACCGACAAAAACATCATCTAGCCCATCTCCATTCACGTCTCCAACAGCTAATGAGTGAGCATGCACTGCACTATCCCGGCCAGTTTGAAATGACTTTGGCAAAGTATTAACGGGGATAAGTTCAGAACTAATATCCGTAAAATCTTTTAAGTTCGTAAAAGTTAGATCGCCCATACGCCATGGTATGTCGTCACGAGTTTCTGCTTCGATTGCAGTATCATGTGCAACAGTCACAAAGACCTCGCTGTCTAATCGCTCAACATTTATTACCTCAACCCTTCTCGCACCAGTTACGAAAGGAGTGATATCCGTCAATTCTGATGAAAATTCGAGTTTGCCAGCATTGTTTTCCAGGACCGTAAAGTGATGTCTGGTATCTATGCCTGTACGGTAACCCTTGTTTAACGGCACAATGACATCTAGATCCCCATCGGCACTAATATCTACAATATCTACAGCTTGTGGGAAGTAACTTACTAACTGAGGTTGGTTGTACTGCCCTGCATACCACCATCCATCCGAAAACTGACTTTCTTGGAATGAATATAGCAAAGATTGTTGCTTTGCAGACGGTGGATTGGAGTTTCCGGACGTTTCATTTTGCTCGCCGTTACCCTCTACATCACCACCTCCACCACAAGCAGCTAAAACAAAAGCCATCTGAGACATGATAAGTGGGTTCTGCTTCGTTAGATTTTTCTTTAGTGTTTCGTGGTTCATGTCCAACTCCGTTACTTCACAACACTAAATCAAAGACATCAAATCGAGTCCAATTTTATCTCAATTCGATACGATTTAAAGCCTGAAAGTAATTTGTTATTTCGCAGTTCAGTGTGGATACCAGCGAGGGCTGAAGCATCCTGTCATTTCAAATAGGGTCTGAAAGAACTGGGGTAACATTCAGGCAGATTTCTGGTTCATCAAAACCTTCATAGACCGAAGATGAAACAGAAATCAGTTAACCACATGGATAGTGCAAAAATTATTCGCTACAGAACGCGCTGCATTTATTGAGCCAAAGGAAGGATCCCAATAGTTTTCGTTGTACGGTGCAGCTAAGAAAGTATCGCCATCTTGAATCGTTGATTAGGAATTTCTGAAAACTGTTAATACAATCATAGGAAAGAGTTTTTCAAGGTTTAACAGCGCCTTTGTCCTTTCAACACAGAACGTAATCCACATCAATTGAATGGAAACCACTGCGGAGGGCAGTCTTAGTTTGTAAAGAGGGTTTAGCCAATCTGATCAGCTGATATTGATTAGATCCACTTGAATTCAATCCTATATCTGAATTCTATGGTTTATGGGTTTTTTAAAAGAGTTGCACCGCCTCTTTGCCACTAAATGATGTATCAATACTTGTGTTTAAAATGATTGAGAAATTTTTTGCTATCGTACGTAAGCAAAACTAAAATTGGGGCTTTATCAAACGAGAGTTTTTCACGAATCGTTTTATAATCGCGATAAGTATTTTAAGAATTTAAATCATACCGAATACTAAAAGAGGTGAAATTGAATGGTGGAAATCCCCAAAACATTATTCCAGATATGGATTGGTGATCGCTCAGCGCCGCTAGAATGGATGGCAACCTGGAAGAAAACACATCCAGACTGGGAGTACAAATTGATCGATAATTCTGTTATCTCACAGCGTAGGTTTAGAAATCAGAACTTGATAAATGAATACATAAAGCGCCGCGAGTTTCCTGGTGCAGCAGATTTAATCAGATATGAGTTGCTACATGAATTTGGAGGCTTTATGCCAGGAGCAGACACAATAAGCCTCTGCTCTACAAACAAACTCTGGACTAGACCAACCGCATATACAGTTTATGAAAATGAAATCGTCCGACCCGGACTTGTTTCCCCAATTCTTGCCTCTAATCCAAATAATGCATTTCTTCAAACTATCATTGATACACTTCATGAAATTTCACCTAACAAAATTGACAAAGCTTGGCGTACAACCGGGAACCAATTTGTCGCAAAAATGCTCTCTGAGCACCACAATGACGTCGTCATTTTTCCATCACACTATTTCATCCCTAAGCATTTTTCTGGGCAAACGTATTTTGGAAATGACACAATTTACGCGGAGCAGTGTTTTGGGGAAACAGTGAATGCATATGCAAAACTTTCGTTAAGAAATAAGCTATACAGACTTATTGGCCGTGCCCGCTCAGCCTATTTTAGAAAAATTCGAGGCTAACGTGCTAGACATTCGCTACTCCATAATTATTCCGACCTATAATCGTTCAGGAATATTAATGGATGCGATAGCATCAGCCAAAGATGGCGCACCACCACAATCGGAAATTATTGTTGTTAACGACGGCGACGCATTGCCAGTAAAGGTTGCGGAGTTCTTACATGAAAAGTCTGTGATTTATTTAGAAACACAAAAGGCAACAGGCGCTGGTGCGGCCAGAAACTTAGGGGCAAGAACTGCAAGAGGTAAATGGCTTTTCTTCTTGGATGATGACGACATGATCATGCCTCATTACTGGACCGCAGTGGCGAGCTACATTTCAAAAAACTTAACTGATAGAGATGCGGCTTACGGTTTTTGCCACTATAGATCATTTAAGACCCGGACTACCATGAGGGAATATTGTGAAGAGAAGAAGTTAGATTTTTCAATTAACCGCAGTAACAGAGTAGGCTTTAGATCAAAGCTTACGGGACTTGGCGTTGGCTTTTGGGTATCAAAAACGCTATTTACTGGTGTTGGTGGTATAAGTGAGAGCCTAATGGTAAATGAAGATACTGACTTTTGTCTTCGCTTGCTTGCGCAAGGAGCATCTTGCCACTCAACAAACAAAATTGGTGTGTTAATATTTTCAGGATCACACGATGTGACTGCTGCAGGATCCACGACTAGAAGTTCAAATTCTTTAGAAAGAATGGGATATTTCCAGACGATTATAAAGGCGCACGAAAGTCTACTGCACAAAGATAAAAAAACTGCATATTGGCTTTTCAAACGCTACACCTCGATGGCCGCTAGAGCAAACCAGCCAAATGCTATAGCTGTAATTTGGCGAGCCAACCTACTAAATTATGCCCAAAAGTCATCTCTAGTTTCCTATTTTCTATGTTATTATGTGATGTATCTTCTTAAGCGAAATATTGGTTTAGTTTAGCAGAAGAATAAAACCTCACTGCAGTTCAGCATAAGGCCTGTTGATCATATCAAAATAACACGATACCACTCAATGAGCACAGTTTGAAGTTTTTGATTAACAACATAATTATGAGGCGATTAAGTTAGTCGCGTATCGGAGCCTAACAATGCAAAAAATTGTAAGTAAATGAAATGTGGCATTGCGATGATGATCTAAAGCCACCGTTAAAAGATAAATCCTACGTTCGTTTACCAATCTCAGCATTTGCCTGACTTAATATAATAGGTTCACCTAATCGTGAGGGATTAGTCCTTCTGCGGATAGAGTTTGGTAACGTCGTGAAATTCTTAGCCGACTAACCGCAGGTGTACACGATCCAATTAAGCCAAAGTTTCGGTGCATTCACTGCGCGCGGAAGAGCCCCAATGAAATTTATTAAGTGAATTGCTCAGCGTTTTTGGCCATCCTTATTTACCTTTCAAATGCAATTGGGTAGCGTGCAACAAAATCGAGAGTGAGCATCATGACGCGTTTCCTGACACTGGCACTGATTCTGGCGGCCTCCGTGGCAAGCTCACTATTCGTGCGTGACTTTCTAACCGCTTCGGACTTAAACGGCGCAACCCTATTGCCCCTGGGCGTGGCCTCCCTAAATCTGCAGTACACTATTAACACCGGGGTCAATTTTGGGCTGGCCGGTGAGGCCTCGACGGCGCGCCAACTCCTCCTGTCAGGCGCGGCGCTCTTCATCTGCCTTGCAGTCATAATCTGGGGCATGCGCAGCACTCAGAAGTGGGCAGCCCCGGCGGCAGGTCTTTTCGCTGGCGGCGGCCTCGCCAACGCCTACGAGCGCCTCGCCTTTGGCGGCGTCTTTGACTACCTGAATTTCACCACAAGTTTCTTTGACAATCCCTTCTCGTTTAACTTAGCGGACATTTACATTTTCTTAGGCCTGGTCCTCTTCCTGCTCGCGCCGCGCGAGACGCACGACCCCGCGGACGGACCCATCCAGCCAGGCGCCGTCAAGGCACTGGCAAAAACTCTTGGGAATTTCGGGCTGATACTCGCCCTTCTCGTCTCCTGTCTCTACGTATCCTGGCAGGTCCTTTCGCAGGCGAACTTCCTCTACGACCAAATATATGAGCACAACAACCTAGAGGCGCATGTGGACAAGTTCGCATCCGTAAATCGGAACGGTATGGAGAGCTTCGCGCTCACCAGCAAGGCGGAACGCGTGCGGGTATTTAACGACATCGCGCGCGAAATAAATGCCGGCGGCGGCGGGCTGGGTTCAATCACCTACACCCCAGAAAGCGCAGACGCGGCCACAACATTTTTAGTAGAGGCTGAGCGCAACCACCTCCAGGACGTAGCCAACTTAGTATCCAGCCTAAAACCCATCGGGGCGGTAGTTGCAAGCCTTCTCATCGCCTTCTACGGCTTCTGCTGGTATTACAAAGTCAGCCGCTACCAGTACTTCTGGCGACCCCCAGGGATCTTCGTATCTCTCTTTCAGATTGCGACGGTCGCCGCGCTCTTGGTCGCAGTTACATTCATCCTTGGCCCGCAGCAAACCTTCTACCATCTCCATGAATGGGCCTTCTCAGACAAGTCGCAGTGGCACTTTCACTTTGAGGATTCGCTCATGACCACGCTCATGCCTGAAATTGTATTCGCAAACATCGCAGCGCTGATTGGAATTTTTACAGTCCTGACTTGGCTTGCCGCGAACTTCGTACTCCGCCGCATTCTGACCTAGACGCTCATGAGCCCACAAGTCATAATCTGTAACGCACGTCAGGTATAACAATTTACAGCGTGCATAGCCGGAGTTGGACGCCCTCGGCTTGGCAGTAATGTTAATGACTTTTATGTACTAACAATTGACAGGGAAAAGTTAGGCAACCAATCCAAAATTACTTACGTGCCACTGGTCAATGTCGAGCGCGTTGCCCTGCAGCAATGCCAATTGAGAAATTTGTATGCCAGTAATGTTTCCTTCAGCGTAAAACACAGACTGGCCCTCTCCCGTATCTTGGCTTGCCGCCGACACAATAATTGAGCGGGCTCCATTTGGGAGAGAGAGAGATGATAGTGACCCCTCTATCCCCAAGGCAGTTGCTATATCTTCAGAGGTTTCAAGGGCGTCACCCACGACACGCAATACACCATCACTGAAATTAGCCAGCGGCGCGGCGCCCGCAACAACCAACGGCAAGAGCTGCGCGCCTATGCTAAGTAAGCCACTTAAATCAAGAACATCACCTCCGACACCCTGCGCAAAGCCATAAATAGTATCAAAGCCCAGATCAAACAGGGAGGCATCCACAGCGACCAGATCCCCCACCTGAACTACCTCAGAGAGGTCAATACGGTCTGACCCAGTACCGGAACGAATGACATCCGCACCGCCACCCGCAAAAATAGTATCATCCCCGGACCCAGTGGCGATTATGTTGTCCAGATCTGTCGCAATGACTGTATCGTTGCCCGAGCCGGTTTCCACATTCTCGATATCTGAGCCGTGAGAAATTGTCAGCTGGTTGGCACTCGTTATGTAGCTCGACTTACTTCCAAGGTGGTTGTGTGCGCCGGGCCGTAAGTCGAGCGTTACATCACGCGACGTTTCAGTAGCACTGATTGTGTCAATACCCGCACCATCAATGATAAACGTGCCGCCAGAACTCGAAAAAGTATATGTGTCATCACCCGCTTTGTAAGTGGATTTCACCCCATAAAATTTCGTAAGGGCCATCCAGTCAAACGGTCGCGGCAAACCATTGAAAGTAACAACATCATCAGTATATGACATCACCGTATTTACAGTATTGTCTTCTTGAATAGTTAATCTGGAAGTATTCAAGCCATCTGGTTCGAACGGATGTTTTAAACCCAGTGCGTGACCAATCTCATGCACGAGTACTTCATAATCGTAATTGGTTATAACTGAGTTATTATAGTCAGGACTATCAAAATCTTTAGAAATAAAAACATCCATACCCAACTGATAATAAGTGTTTGGATAGAAACTGTACCCTGCCGTCCCAAGCTGTTCACTACGCGCGATTGAAATCACATTTGTTGCCATAGGATCCGTACCTTCAACAAACGACACATCCAAAATAATTTCCAGCTCAGAGAGAATTTGTCTTGTTGCAAATTTCATTTTTTCAGAGGCCGGTGCCCAGCCAACAATTTCTTGGTGCTCATAGTTTGGCTGAGAATTTGGAAACGTGTATTCAATGACACGATCAAAGTCTTCAAGCATAGGCGTCAGGAAAATTTCGTATTGATCCATTTCCAATGCTGCTATCCAGTATGGATCTGTTTGAGGTGTTTGCAAAACTTTAAAATATGGATCAATTTCCTCAGGAAAATCAAAATCTGATCGCGGCGGATTATAATTGACAAAGCCACGAAGTTCATTCGTTTGGTTTTCCGTTTCACTCCCACCACAACCAACAAGGACAAATGCATATAGTTGCATAGATCTTTGCTTTGACACCTTCCGTCTGTTACTTGAAGCTCCGATTAAAAATGCCATGAAAGCCTCTATTGATGATTTTTTCTAGGAATTAAGTGATCTAAAGCAATAAAGATTTCAAGATCTCCACATTTTATTTACTTATCCTTAATTTCACATCTTTAATACAATGCTGTTTTAGTTTATTTGATTTCGAAAACCGGAGCATAAGCATGGCTAAAAATAATAACGAGCGCAAAATAACGATCGGTGACGTGGAATATAATGTCGATGACCTAAGTGATAATGCGAAAGCGCAAGTCGCAAACATTCAGTTTGTTGATCAGCAAATCCAACAGCTGAATAACGAGTGGGCTGTCGCGGATACTGCGCGTATGGGTTACACCAACGCACTCAAAAGTGAGCTGGCAAAGATGAACGACGGCGATAAATCGTAATGTCAAAAAAAATCAAATTGGATGGTGAAGAATATCTTCTAGAAGATTTAAGCGACCAAGCGCAAGCGGCTCTGAAATCGCTCCAATTTGTAACGACAAGAGTTCAAGAACTGACCAACATGCAAGCGCTATTGCAGCGGGCAAAAAATAGTTATGTTGATAGTTTGAAAAAAGAAATGCTTTCGAGCAAAGGAGGGTTTCTCCTTGGAGATGATTAGGAAAGGTTTAAAATGCCAAAGGTTACAATAGACGGTATTGAGTACAACACGGAAGACTTAACCGATAATGGGAAGGCCCAGCTCGCTTCTTTGCAGTTTTTAGAAGTGCAAATGAGAAAAATAAAGTCCGAAATTTCAGTTTATCAAACTGCTAGAAACTCATACGTCGCAGCGCTTAAGTCTGAGTTGGAAAAAAGTAAGTAAACAACTTTTGCAAAGATAAGTCTCCAGTGAGTCTAATTTTTGCGGGGGATTTTGTTTGAGGTAATGAGTTAGAATAAAAAAAGCCCTTCAACTATGAAGGGCTTTTCTGTTGTTAGGTTAGGCTATCCGTAATCAGGCGACGTAAGATGGCACAGTTTCCAGATCCGTACCCAAATCACCCATGGCCTCCGTAAACGCGCCAAGATAATAATCAAGCGTGTTATAACCATCTGGGATTTCAGTGTAGTTCTCAGAGACATCACCGCGAAGAACACCCGTCGCGTCAATGTCGGTCAGATCGCCTATGAAGAGGTCGATGTTATTGTCATACGTAACTGCTTCTGCAGTCGCCGTGCCACTGACAATATCGTCAATGTAGACCCAGGTTGGAACCTCATCTCCAGACCCCTCTCCAAACACAGCATAGTGGAGGATGTTATAAGCATCCATCGCTTCAACCACACCGTCTGCATCAAAGTCCGCAGCAATAATTTGGCTTTGACTATAGCCTGTGTCATCGGTTGCGATTTTCAAAGCACCAAGCGCGTCTGTCGCGCTGATCGCATCGATATTTAATCCAGGGTTCAGATATACACTCTCACCCAACAGAACAACATCCGAGCCATCACTCACCTCAAAGGTTTGAGTATTAACATCAGCACCATTTACTGCTATTTGGTTAATCGTGATACCATCATCCACATTCCAGTCATCACTGAACGAGATCTCACCATTCGTGAAGGCCACGAACTCAGCCAAGACATAGCGTCCATCAAGGCCCTCGCCCTGAAGATCCCCAAGAGCCGTAACGTCGATGTGAAGATGATCTGTCACATCAATGGCTGCAAGAAGACTTGTATCACTGGAATCTTCTAGAAGCGACATCGCAGCGTCAACTTGGTCAAAGAACTCAGTCCCAGAATATCCGCCGGCCGCATCGCCAACAGTGACTGAATTACCAGCACCATCAGTTGCAGCAATCGCCGCAGCTGAAACGGCACCTGCTCCATCACCTCCAGCTTCAAACGATGTGATATCGATCAGAGAGTCTGTAAAGATATGTGCGCCGTAAATATCAACCGATTGGCTCGTATCGATCGTCGCCTCCGCATCCATTGTCATCGGCACTGAGACATTAAGGACGAGTTGGTATTTGACCAACCTTCCCATTTGCTCAACAGCAACAAGAGACAGGCCGTCTGTGACCGTATCGCTTGAGACATAGAGTGTCGCATCAGGAGCTTCCTCTCCAGAGGCGGTGATCATATCAATGTTAATTGTGTCTTGATCATAATCGTACCTAAATGTCTGGGCAGCTGTGAGGATGTCATCAAGCGGCGCATCGGCAGTCGTATAGTTAGACTTCGTGAGGTCAATAAAATTTTCCACAGCGTCACTTTGGTCAGTCCGCTCCAACATAAATGTCGCAATTAGATCACCTTCGCCATAGGTGACTGGCGTCGAACCAATAAAGGTTTCAAGATTGATCCGCGTGGCCTCCCCACCTGCGTTGTTCAGGGTAAGACCAAGTGTATTTAAATCTGCGCTTTCTGTTTCTGGATCTAGGTCATTGTTTGGGGTCGGCGCGACATTCTCAAAACCACCCCAGTACTCATATTCGCCATCTTCCCAATCAATTTGGAATGAGCCCGATGCTAAGTCAATCGAATCTGTC
>Ga0255763_1005227_pt1 | contig 10507 bp, 6 predicted proteins | sample 041ome_2_FD_179963 | JGI IMG/M metagenome (GOLD analysis project Ga0255763, IMG submission 179963) | Coastal salt marsh microbial communities from the Groves Creek Marsh, Skidaway Island, Georgia - 041406US metaG (version 2) | ecosystem: Environmental > Aquatic > Marine > Intertidal zone > Salt...
TGGACTCGGCGGTGGCGACGGAGGCGGACTCGGCGATGGCGGAGGTGGACTCGGCGGTGGCGACGGAGGTGGACTCGGCGATGGCGGAGGTGGTGGGGGTGAAGGCACGACAAACCCAGAAATTTCCCATTCCCATAAGCCGTTGTAGTTTTTGTTCGGTGAGTTCGGGTGCGGATACACGGTTATTCGAAACCACGCCGAAAATGCTGGATCAAAACTGATTTCAATTTCCTCTAGCGAAACGTACGTGACATCGGTTGCAAAACCAGCAGAGCTCGGGTTTGAAACACCAACGAAAGCACTTCCATCCCAGTACTCGATTGTGATATCGCCTTCAAAATGGTTCGCTCCCGGCTGAGTAAACTTCATCGACGTCACCAACTTGCTACCGGAAGCGAAATTGTACGTCCATTTTGAAGTCGGACCTGAATTGGTGTGTGCCCCATGACCCCAATCCGATGTTGAAGCGTCGAATAAGTTTGAGGGACCACGAGCTGACCATGCATTAGTATAAAAATTCCATGCGTACACGCGATCGCCGTTGCTTAGTTCAGAATAAGCGTTTGGCAAATCGTCGCCAGATTGGACGACGAATCCATCCGCAGTGCTGTAGGAAATTTCCAGCTGATTATTGAGCGGATCGTTATTTGACAGCGAGGAGGGGACTGGCGAAAGACTCGGTGGTGGAGGAGGACTCGGTGGTGGAGGAGGACTCGGTGGAGGAGGCAACGGAGGCGGTGATGGAGGCGGTGATGGAGGCGGTGATGGAGGCGGTGAAGGTGGTGGTGATGGAGGCGGTGAAGGTGGTGGTGAAGGAGGTGATGGAGGCGGTGAAGGTGGTGGTGATGGAGGCGGTGAAGGTGGTGGTGAAGGAGGTGATGGAGGTGGTGAAGGAGGAGGCGTGTATCGATATTTCACTCGTAATAGTCTCTCTCTCAACTCCGCCGCCTTCTTCCTCAATTCGGTCAATCTCTTTTCCACGTCTATCTCTTCCTCGCTCTCACCTCCTGCAATTAATCTCTTACTCACGACCACATTATTCGTGCTCGCGTTTGCGTACGAGATGAGTTTTGCGCGCGTGCGCATCAAATCAACACCAACGTGTATTTCTTTTTCGTCTTTTGATACGCGAACAATTTTCTCGTCTTTGCCGTCGGCATGGACAATGACCGCATTCATCGGTTTCGGTTCTCGCACTTGAGCCGCATTTTGTTCGATGACGAAACACCCGTCGAACACGCACTCGGCTTCGTAGGAGAGCTTCCCGTCCGAGCCGCAATGCGACTGTTTTCCCGACGATGCCAACACAAACCCTTCGGCGCACGTCGGTCTGCACGTGTGACCTCTTGGCAAATTTGAAGTACAATTCCCAACAGCACCGTTCTTCGGTGGTTTCGATGCGTCACAGGATGTCGGCGAAGAAGGAGGCGATCTAGTAGCGATTTCGCCCTCTGTTCCACCCACGAAGAAGAAAAAGAAAACGAAGAAAACCAACAACGAAATCTTCTTGCTCGTCGAAGAAGAAGAAAAAGAAGAAGAAGAAAAAGAAGAAGAAGAAGAAGGTTTCATCGTCGCCGTCTTCCTTTGTACAATAAAACCTCGTCGTTCTTTGTCTTTGTCTTCTCGTTCTTCTGCCTCTCTCGTGACGATCCCGATGATGTGGTTGTTCCTTAACGATGACGATCGAATCATCTCTCCGAAAAAGAAACTTCTTCTTTCGTCTTTTGAGAAGAAGAATGATAATAATAACACGGAGTGTGTTGTTGTTGTTGTTGTTGTTGTTGTTGTTGTTGTTGTTGTTGTTGTTGTTGTTGTTGTTGTTGTAAAGAGAGATCGCGCGCAACAACTCGTGTTTAAATTAATGGAGAGTGGAGATCCAATAATTATTCTGGACCCTAGCGTTTGGGCCGAGAACGTGAGACGATTTCGCAATAAATGAAAACCTCCTACACACATCGGAGAGAGAGAGCAAGAAAGAAGAGGCACTTTCTTTCCGCAGGTACACGCGTAGTATCGGAGAGTTTGTTATCGGCGTTTTCATTACACACACACACGTAGTATAATATAATATAATATAATATAATGTACTACAGTAGGAAGCTGGTAGGTGCTGGTAGGTCGAGGTAACGCGAGTAGTACGAGTACGAGTATATACTAGTATACTATTTTAAAACGTCGTCGTTTATGTGTCAAGACTTCCCCATTTGCTTCTTGAGCGCTCGCAACATGTCCTCGACGGATTCATCTTTCGTGGCCACTTTCTTGTTCGCTTTATCATCACTCTTCGGCGGTATCGTCGCTTTACTACTTGCACTACTACTACTTTTACTGTAACTGCTGCTTTCGCGACTCGCGCTCGAATTCCCGCCGCCGTTCGTACTGTCGTCGTTCCTCGTTTTCTTCGCCTCTTCTTCTCTGGCGTCGTCGTATTTTTGGAAATCTTTCCTCTCGTTCTCCTCTAAAAACTCCACGAACTCCTCGCCGAGCGTCTCCAACTCTTCCCATATGCTCTTCGGCTTGGACGGGTCTCTTCCTTTGCGTCTTTCGCGCTCTTCGAACTCTTTCTCCACGTCGCGGAAGAAATCTGAAAAGCCGTAAAACGTTTCTTCTTCCTCCGCTTTCTGCCGTTGTTGTTGTTTGGGTGGTCGCGCGTACGACGAAGACGACGACGAAGAAGAAGCGCTCGTCGTCGTCGTCCACGGTCTACTACTACTCCCATTGCCGCCGCCATTCTTCTTCCAAAAAAGTCTTTTCCTATCGTACTCCTTTCTCAAACGATCGTCCGAGAGCGTGTTGTACGCTCGCTTGCACTTGTTAAACTCCTCCGAAGCGTTTGGTTTCTTGTTCCTATCCGGGTGCGTTTCCAACGCTCTCTTTCGAAAGGCGGTTTTGATATCTCTCTTGGTCAATGATTCGTACGGTTGAGAAAGGTTGAGAATCTCGTACAAGTCGTCCTCTGAATCGTTCGCGTCGAATGGAGCGTTCGAAGAAGAAGATGACGCCGCAGTCCTCGCGTTCCTCCTCCTCCTTCCATCATCATCGTCATCAACCCGTAGGGAGACGAAACTCCGACGAATCGTCTCCGTTCTCATTCGGTCTCGCGTTCGAAAATATCTTCGTTCAAATCGTCTGTTGTTGAAGGTGTTGGTGTTGTTTTTCTCGACGCGTGTAGCGTGAGCGTGCGCGTAAAGCGTTCTCGTCGTCGTCATCTCTCTAAACTTCGCGTATTCTGCGGCATTGTCCTCATAAAAAACGCGCATTTAAGAAGTAGTGTTGTACCATTTATTCATCTCTCTCTCACACACACACACTCTCTCTCTCTCTCTCTCTCTCCCTGTGTGTGTGTGTGTGTGTGTCTGCGTGCTGCTGCTTTTAAAATGAAACGAATTTCGCAAGATGACGACGACGTAAACAACGACGACGGAGAAGAAGAAGACAACAACAACAACAACAACAACAAAGAGGAGAGAAAAAAACAGTTGAAAAGAACGACGACGACGGGGAGGAATCAGATTGCGTCGGATTCGCATCTCGATTTATTCGCACTCGCGAGTCATCGGAGCATAACGCCGGTGTTTTTCGAAGAGTTGGGCGCACCAGCACCGGCAGGAGCAGCAGTTAAAGCCGCGACTGTGACTCCAACAGATGATGCGAAGACGAATAGGATACAGATTGTGACTTCGAAACCGAGAGTGCTGATTCTACACACCGGTGGAACTTTGGGGATGAGAAACGATAGTTTTGAAGAGGAAACGGCAACGGTAGGGGTGATGGAAGGTATCGTTGGACACGGCGCACTTTCGTCGCCGAAAGGAGGTACGAGTAATAACACCTCGGGGCTACCGTCACCGATGATGTCGTCGCAAGGGGGAGCGGTGATATCGGGAGAAGAACAGGTCGGCGCGTATCAGAGACGCGTGAAAAAAGGAACCGGAGGTAATTACGATAACAAATTAGGTCCGCGGTCTTTATTGACGGATATTTTGAGTGCGGTGCCGGAGCTCTCGGCGTTTGCAAAGTTACGAGTTCGTGTTTTGTTCAATAAAGACTCGTGCCAGATTGTTCCGAGCGACTGGGTGTTCATAGCGAAGGCGTTACACGAAGCTCGAGAGGAATACGATGCTTTCGTTTTGGTTCACGGAACAGATACGCTCGCGTACACGACTTCGGCTTTGTCGTTGATGTTGGCGAATTTCGGGAAACCAATCATCGTGACGGGAAGCCAACTCCCACTCGCCATGCCCAGGTCAGACGCTCGACAAAACCTCATCGACTCAGTCTCGTGCGCGACGGCCGGTTTTGTGCCTCCGTTCATTTCGGTGAACGAAGTTGCGGTTTGTTTTGGAGGGAAATTGATGAGAGGGAACCGAGTTAGGAAGGTATCCGCGACTATTTATTCCGCGTTTAGTTCGCCGAGTTTCCCGGATTTGGCGCATCTCGGCGTCGGCATCGATTTCAATCCGCAGTTACTGCTAAACGTGAAAGATAAAGAATACGCGCCGAGATTTAAAATAAACCCAAACGTCATTCGAATCTCAATCATTCCTGGATGCGACCCGAATAAAGCGTACGGGGATTTGTACGAAAGAGGCGTTCGAGGTGTCGTCTTGGAGGCGTTTGGCGTCGGTAATATGCCCAACGACGAATTTTGGATTCCTTGGTTACGAGTTCAACGAAAGAAAGGACTCGCAGTGTATCTCTCTTCGCAGTGCGAGAGAGGCACTTTGCATCCAGAGTTGTACATGGCGGGATCGTTCGCTTTAGAAATGGGCGTAAAAGGTGGTCCGATGATGTCGCCCGAGTGCGCCGTCGTGAAACTCATGCTCGCGCTGGCAAACGACGACGTTGATTTAACCGTCCCGCTCGCCGGCGAGTTGTAACTAGTGCGTGTATGTTTAATTATAGCGTATGTTTAATGACCATCTCATTCATATCCTAGTAGTGTATAAAATATTATGAACGTTTCTTTCCCATCTTCTCCGCGGCTATCCGCAACGCGTCTCGAACTTCATCTTCTGGCGCAATCGCAAACAAACTCGCCGGGTACACGCTACTCCCCCATTTCGGATGCATCACGATCTTACAACACCCAACGTTTGTGCACTCGTAGTTCAACAGCGTCACCAACGCGTCCACCTCCCCGTACACCCTCTGCGAGTCTCGATGTATCATCGATAACCCAGAACACGGGTCGATGTAGTCGCACCAAAAGTTCTTCTCTCTCAACACATTCGTCGCAATTTCCGCGAACTTCAAAAACCGTTCCAGGCATAAATCCTTCTCCTCGTCCACTCTTTCCCCGGTTTTGATGATATCCACCGCGGTTTTTTGGCACGTCGGGACGACGATCAATTTCGCCACCTTCTCGTCATCGTCTTCGGTAAAATTGAACATCGCTTGCGCTTCCGATTTGTGCTTTTTCGGGCACAAGTGTAAGGAGTATTCCAGCTCCGCGTAAGAATGAGTCGCATTCGTCTCTTCTTCGTCTTGTTCTTCTCGAAGGCCGACGACGACGGTCGTGATCATGTTGTTTTCTGCCCCTAACATTACACCTATTTTTGTTCTGTGATATGTGGTTGTTTGTTCGCTTAAAAAAAATGAGAGAGAAAAGACTGTCTGTCTGTCGTTTTTTTTTCCCGCCAAATAAAAAATTCAAAACTTTCTTCTAGCTAGAAAAAACAACAACAACAACAACAACAACAACAACGAATAACTGAATGCGCGCGAGGGTATCGTCGTCTCAAATCGCGATGATGATGAGAGCAACAACAACAAGAACAACAACAAGAACAACAACAACTGCCGCTCTGGAAGGAAGAGGATTTCTTCGTCTTTTCTCCGAGAAGAAGAGCGGCGAGAGGGAGGAGAGATTTTCGGGGCAACGGGGAGGAGGAGAAGATGTTTTTTTTACGCGAGGAGGACGAAGAGGAAGAAGAAGAAGAAGAGGAAGCGAGTTACGACCGTTCGCGGCGCGCGGCGATGGGGGGCAAAAAGGAGTTCTTTCTTCGGGCGAGTATTCTTTTTCGAGCGCGGCGATTGCGCGAGAAATAGGAGAGGAAGATGCGGAGGAGGAGTTGCAAACTTCGGACGTTGATGAAAGCGAAGAAGACAATTGCAGCAGCGCAGAAGCGGAAGCCAGGCACTATAAAAATATGCTCAAAGATAGCGCGAACCGTCCGACGGTAAAGAATATGCTTCGCAGGATAGATGCGACGGATCCGTTAGGCGTCGATATGACGTTGCGAGGATGTTCGAGCCGACTCTACGACGGCATTTTGGGGAAGAAGAAAACGAAGACGAAGACGGGCGGCGCGGGGGGTGCGCTGACGGTGTACGACTTTGCGAGACAGACGCAGGAGAAACATCCGCAGAAAATTTTATTGATTAGAGTTGGCGATTTTTACGAGTGTTTCGGGTGGAACGCGGTCTGTTTAGTCGCGCACGCCGGGTTGAATCCCATGGGGAACACCGGCGTTCCTCGTGCGGGGTGTCCGAAGAATAAAGTTCAAGAAACTTTAGATCGGTTGACGTCGCACGGGCACTCCGTGGTGGTGTGCGAAGAAGTTCCGCAGATGGTGAAGTATGGAACATTGAAAGCGCCGCCGAAGGATAGATTCGTGAGCGCAATTGTCACGCCCGCTTCTCCGATGTACGTTTGTGGTGCGGGAGATCGAGGCGAGGATGTTAATTTCGCGGACGAGCAAGCGTTGCCCCTCTGCGCGGTGGCTTCTTCGTCGTTAGGGTACACTCTCGTTCGCGTTCTCGTCGATGAGCGAGTGTGCCGAGTTGATTACGGTTTAACGGCTGAGGGGTGTGCGGCAATCTTACGCGCTTCTGGGTGCGCGGGGAATAAGTTGTATAAACACAGATCGTTTGGCGCGAATCACGCGAGTAAGAGTAACTCCAGAGGCAATTCGGGTCAATCGCGACGTTTGCGATGGGAGGTTGGTGCCATAGAATCCGTGGTTTCAGAAGACCACTACGATGTTACCGAGATCGCAGATGAAAACGACTTTTACAACGACGAAGGGAAGATGATAAATAGTGAAGATGACCGCCGTCGGCGGCGCCGCGGCCAACGCCGTCTCAGATACGACGGAGACGTCGTTCAAGGATTTTTAGATTTAACGCGTCGCGAACACGGATTAAAACCAAACGAAGACTTTCGAGTCGTCAACATCTCGAACGACCCGCGTTTGGCAGAAGCCGAGAGAGGTTCCGTGCGACCTTTGTCTCTGAATACTGCGCAACAACTCGGCGTGCTCCCTAGTCGAGGCGTTCCTCCTTTGTTAGCCGCAATCGTGAATGATAAGGATGTTCCGGCGAGCTGTCGCTCGTATTTGCAAGAGCTGTTATTATCGCCTCCGCCGCACGACGTTGCCAGGTCAATTCAGTTGGCATGCGAAAAATTCAAAAACACGAACGCATCCATGCCGAACTTGGAAACGTTGCCCGTTACAAAAATTGCAACGCTTCTGAATTCGCGGGAAGCTAGTCATGTTTTCTTCGCAGACTTGTTTGCCATGGCAGATGCATGCGAGCGATTTCTCGAGCACGACGATGCGGATTTACGAATCGCGGCTCGGAGTTTGTTGGAGAAAGCGACCAGCCGTAAACTTGGAACGCGAGCGTATGAAGATGAAAAGAAATTAGCAGAAACATGCAGAAACGTAAAGCAAATTATTGAAAGTATCATTTCGTCGGATGTATTTGATGAGTATCACTTAGGATATTCATCGAAAAGCGCAACGTTGAGTGGTACGATAACACTGCGCGATGATGTCAGTAATGATGATGGTGATGACGATGCGACAGATGATGATGACGAGAATGATTCCACTTTGGGCGAAGATGACGATGAAGTAGACGACCGCATTGTCCGTTGCGACCCTCCTTCTTCGTCATTTTTACGCTTTTTCCCGCGACGATTTGCTTTTGAGAATGAACGCTGGAGAGGCAGAGTCCGAAGAGACACAGTTGCCGAGGCTATCGATAAAGTGGATGCAGCGGCAACGTCGTTACACGATGCGATTGTCGATGATTTACTCCCTGTCCTCGAAAAATCGGACGTGACGCGCAAAGCGCGCGCAAAGCGCTGCGAAATTGAACATTGCCAGCGGAATAATTCGTTGTGGTTGCGCGGTGTTTCTAAAACTGCCGTTTCAGATTTTGAATCTCCTTCATCTTCTCCTACTACATCTCTGATTCATCCTCGCGACCGCTTTGGACGCGAGTTGAGCGATCGATGGACGACTCAAAACGTAGAAGATAAGCTAGAGAGATACCGACAAAGCTGTCGGGAAGCGCAAGCGGCTGTTGCTGGACAACTTCGAATGCTATCTACTTCGCTTCAACCATTCGTTGGTGCATTAATTGCTTGCTCAACTTTGTCAACAATTTCTCTCGCAATAAACGCGCACGTGTCCAAAACGCAATCTAAAGGATGGACGATTCCACGCCTTCTCGATCCAGAAGATTGCAAAACTCCGTTTCGAGTGGAAGACTTGGAGCCTTTCTGGATGGACAGCACCGCCGATCTGAACGTTATCTCAAACACGGTAGACATAGATGGAATGATAACATTAACGGGTCCAAATATGGCGGGAAAAAGTACAATTCTTCGTAGTTTGACTTCCGTGGCGTTGCTATCGCAGTGTGGGTTAATGGTACCGGCGCGAGGAGAGTGTATCGTTCCAAGATTCGATTCAATCACTTTGAGAATGGCGTCGTCGGATTCACCGAGCGAAGGCCTGAGCGGATTCGCCGTGGAGATGATGGAGATCAAGTGCGTTATGGAAGAGTCTTCCTCTTCTTCTTTTGTTTGCGTAGATGAGCTCGGAAGAGGAACAGAAGCGGCGCACGGCACTGCTATCGCAGCGGCGGTTATAGAGAAGCTAGATTATTTAGGCTGTCGAGGTGTTTTTGCTACACACCTTCACGGTGTCTTGGACTGCGATACCCGCTTGTCGCCATTCGCAAAGAACATGCGCATGGGAACAACAACAACGCCAGAAGGTAAGATGAGCCCAACTTGGAAAATAGAAGATGGGGAGTGCAGAGAGTCACTGGCCATACAAACCGCCGCAGACTGTGGGCTCGAGGACGACGTTTTGAGACGTGCGCAGACGTTTTTACGGCAGAATATTACCACTGCAAAAAATAGTATTAGTGTTAGGAAAGGAGACATGTCATCCTCCCCTCCTGTTGTATCCTCCTCAAAAGTTGAGAAAAACAGAAACAGCGGTATTTCCGACCTAGCCTCCGGACTTTTAACCGCTCGGAGTTTCATTCTCGCCGAAGAAGGAGAAAAAGACGAAGAAGATGCTGCCGGCGTGTTCGTAGTGTTACGAAATGAACACCCACCAGCCAAAGTAGCGCACGGCTGTTCCGTCGTCTATGTCATCCGCGACGCCAACGGTTGGACCTACGTCGGCGAAACCGAAAGTATCGCCAACCGTTTGAATTCACACCGCCACAAATATGGCTCCGACATCGACTGCGCGTTCGTCACCGTCGCGCAAGGTAAATCAACCGCCAGAGCAATCGAAACGGCCACCATTCGCGAGTTCAGGAGGAAAGGCGTGCCCTTGAAGAGCGATTTCGACGCATCGCACGAGAATTTCGGCGGCCTAAGCAGTCGGAACAGTAGCATCAGCAGCAGTAGCAACACAACTCGATGAAAATTTTAGAGTTCCGCGCGTTGTAGCCTCGCTGTGCAAACGAGAGAGGAAGAAGTGCAAACCGTGCTCGCCTTCTTAGTCCGCGGAGGAAGGAAACTGATGTTGTTTAGGGTAGGGTAGGGTGTTAGAATGTGTGACAACCTACAGTCACGGTGCTGATTAAGCTAAACAAGTTTTAGAAGAGAGTTGATTCGTTCTTTGATAGAAATAAAACGCTATAAAAAGTCTGGCAAAGGCCCTAACTGGTCTGCCTTAACAAAATGTTACCCTAAAATCACACATAGAATCGAGTTTTAGATCTAGGTTAAGATTTTGTCTTTTGTGAGAAAAAAAAATCCCAAGAATCAATTTTGAACCATTCCGCAAAACAAAAGCACGCACAACACACACGCGCGCAGACACACACACACACGCACAACACACACACGTAAGCAAAGGAAGACGGCGACGATGAAACCTTCTTCTTCTTCTTTTTCTTCTTCTTTTTCTTCTTCATCGACGAGCAAGAAGATTTCGTTGTTGGTTTTCTTCGTTTTCTTTTTCTTCTTCGTGGGTGGAACAGAGGGCGAAATCGCCGGCTTGGGAGGCATACAGAGAGGTTCGAATCGCGTCGAATACGCGGACGGCGCGTTCAACGTTCGAAGCGGAGGAAAAGGAGGGAGAGAGTTACAAATCAACACGCACCGCGTGAAGACGAGATCGGAGTGGCAGTTTTGGGAGCAAGTTCAGTGTCGAGAGAAGTTGTTCTTGGGGAAAGACGAAGACAAAGTCGAAGTTGGCGAACGATTGGCGACGATATTTGCGAAAATGGAGAGTTTGACCAAAGA
>Ga0255763_1005246_pt1 | contig 10476 bp, 10 predicted proteins | sample 041ome_2_FD_179963 | JGI IMG/M metagenome (GOLD analysis project Ga0255763, IMG submission 179963) | Coastal salt marsh microbial communities from the Groves Creek Marsh, Skidaway Island, Georgia - 041406US metaG (version 2) | ecosystem: Environmental > Aquatic > Marine > Intertidal zone > Salt...
TCTGAATAACATGCTCCTGTTGGGTTAGATGGAGAATTTAAAATAATCCATTTAGTTTTTGGAGTGATTGCTTTATCTAATTCTGATGCACTTAATTTAAAACCTTGTTTTTCATCACATTCTAAAATTATAGGAGTTCCACCTGCAAGTAAGACCATATCAGGATATGATACCCAGTAAGGTGCTGGAACGATTACTTCATCGCCCTCATTCAAGGTAGCCATCATAGCATTGTAAATAACATGCTTCCCACCTGCTCCTACTGTAATTTGATCTAAATCATAATCTAAATTATTTTCTCTTTTGAATTTTTCAACTATTGCTTTTTTTAATGCAGGAGTACCATCTACAGCAGTATATTTTGTATCCCCATCTCTAATAGCTTTAATTGCGGCTTCTTTTATATTGTCTGGAGTATCAAAATCAGGCTCCCCAGCTCCTAAACCAATAACATCTTTGCCTGCAGCTTTTAGTTCTCTAGCTTTTTGGGTTACAGCTATAGTTGGAGATGGTTTAATTTTATTTAAGTTATTAGATATAATGCTCATTGAAATATAATTTTATTAAACTAGTTTTATAGATAATGCAGAATACATATCAAGATTTAATTACAGAGATACAGAGCAAAAATCCACAAATACACTCTAAGCTAGAAGGTGGAAAAAAATTTAAATTTGCCTCAGATTTTAAGCCTGCAGGTGATCAGCCAAATGCAATTAAACAGTTGGTGGATGGAGCAAATACCAATAAATTAAATCAAGTATTATTAGGAGTAACTGGTTCTGGAAAAACTTTTACCATGGCAAAAGTTATTCAAGAAACAAATCGTCCAGCATTAATACTTGCCCCAAATAAAACTTTGGCAGCCCAGCTTTATGGAGAAATGAAATCATTCTTTCCCGAAAATGCTGTGGAATATTTTGTTTCATATTATGATTATTATACGCCAGAGGCTTATGTGCCAAGATCAGACACGTATATTGAAAAAGAAGCGTCCATAAACGAACAAATAGATCGGATGCGGCACTCCGCAACAAGATCTCTATTAGAGAGAGATGATGTAATTATTGTTTCCAGTGTATCTTGTATTTATGGTTTAGGCTCAGTTGAAGCATACAGTAAAATGACTTTAAGTCTTAAAAGAAATTATGAATATAATAGAGAGCAATTAATTAAATCATTAGTTGCTTTACAATATAAAAGAAATGATCAAAACTTTTATCGAGGAACCTTTAGAGCAAGAGGTGAGTATTTAGAAATTTTTCCATCGCACCTTGAAGATAGGGCTTGGCGACTAAGTCTTTTTGGAGATAAGTTGGAGTCTATTGAGGAGTTTGATCCTCTAACAGGTGATTTAATTAAAGAATTGGATGTAATTAAGGTTTATGCGAATAGTCATTACATAACTCCAAAACCTACTCTGGAACAAGCTGTTATCCAAATAAAAAAAGAGCTTGAAGTAACCTTAAAAAAACACCGTTCAGAAAATAAATTACTCGAAGCACAAAGACTAGAAGAAAGAACAAAATTTGATTTAGAGATGATCGAAGCTACTGGTTCATGTGCTGGTATCGAAAATTATTCTAGATTTTTATCTGGAAGAAAACCTGGTGAGCCCCCTCCCACCCTGTTTGAATATTTTCCTGACAATACTTTAATTTTTGTTGATGAATGTCATGTCACCGTTCCACAGTTAAATGGTATGTACAAAGGAGATAGATCAAGAAAAAGTACACTAGCTGAATATGGTTTTAGACTACCTTCATGCATGGATAATAGACCTCTTAAATTTGAGGAATGGGATGCAATGCGAACACAAACAGTTTTTGTATCTGCTACACCTGGTCCTTGGGAATTGCAGCAAGTAAATGGAAAATTTGTAGAGCAAGTAATTAGACCCACAGGATTAATTGACCCTCCAGTTGAAATTAAATCAGCAAAAAATCAAGTAGATGATTTAATGCATGAGTGCATAAAAACTGTTGAAAAAAATTATCGAGTATTAGCCACTACTTTGACCAAAAAAATGGCTGAAGATTTAACTGAATATCTGCACGAAAATGGCATTAAAGTCAGATACCTTCACTCTGACATTGATACTCTTGAAAGAATAGAAATTATGAGAGATTTAAGATTAGGAGTATTTGATGTATTGGTTGGTATTAACTTGCTCAGGGAAGGATTAGACATTCCAGAATGTGCATTAGTTGCAATCTTAGATGCTGATAAAGAGGGATTTTTAAGATCTGAAACATCTTTAATTCAGACCATTGGAAGAGCTGCCAGAAATATTGATGGAAAAGTAATTCTCTATGCTGATAAAGAGACCAAAAGTATAAAAAATGCAATCAAAGAAACAGATAGAAGAAGAGCAATCCAACTAGCCTATAATAAAAAGCATAATATTGATGCTACAACCATCAAAAAAGAAATTTCTGATGTCCTGGAAAGTGTTTATGAAAAAGATTATGTAAAAGTTGGAACAGACGAAAATATTGGGGGAAATCTTAAAAAACATCTAAAAGTACTTAACAAACGAATGAAAGAAGCTGCAACAAACCTAGAATTTGAGGAAGCAGCAAAAATAAGGGATGAAATTAGAAAATTAGAAGCAACAGATCTTGAAATTGTTTTAAATCCAAAAATTAAACAATATAACCTAAGTAATAAAGTATATCCTAAAGGAAGATCAACAATGGGCTTACCAGGGACAAGAGCTCAAAAAGGCAAAAAAAAATGGAAGCAAATAAAATAATTATTACAGGAGGAGCAACAAGAATTGGCGCTGCGATTGCCAAAAAACTAGCTAAAGAGGGAGTTGAAATTGTAATTCACTATTTTAAATCTAAATCTGTTGCTGAAAAATTAAAAAACGAGCTAACTAATAAAAAAGCTAAAATCTTTTTAGTTCAAGGAGACTTAAGTAAAGAGCCAGATGTAAATAAACTTATAAAATTTGCTAAATCAAAAATGGGTTATTTTGATTGCTTGATTAATAATGCATCATTATTTGAAAATGACAAATTAGAAAATTTTACTACAGACAGTTGGGGCTATCATCTTAGAACAAATTTAAGAACACCCGCTTTACTCTCAAAAGAGTTTTCAAAAAATATCAAAGGAAAAAATAATAATATAATTAATATTATCGACCAAAGAGTATTTAAATTAACTCCATTTTTTTTTTCATATACAATAAGTAAAACAGGCCTTTATACACTAACCAAAACTAGCGCAATGAGTTTAGCACCTAAAATCAGAGTAAATGGAATTGCTCCAGGTCCAACTTTAAAAAATAAAAGACAAAGTGATAAACATTTTAAAAAACAATATCGTGCAACCTTATTAGAAAAACAGGTTGATGTTGAAGAAATTTGTAATGCTGTAGAATTTTTTATAAAAAATAAATCAATTACTGGGCAAGTTCTTGCAATTGATAGTGGTCAAAGTTTGAATTGGCAGACTCCAGATATAATTGGAACAAATGAATGAAAAAAAATAATTCTCTTAAAATAGTTAAAATAGAAAAAGATAAAAACTTATTTAATTATGAAAAAAAAATCCTAATTAAAGAGTTATTATTAGAACTAAAACTTGGATATTATGATTTTGAAAAAGAGAAACCCCAAAAAGTAAAATTTAGTCTTGAAATTGATTATGAAGATAAAAAACCAACTAATGATAAAGATATTAAATCAATAGTAAATTATGGAACAGTAGTGAAGTTAATCACTAAACTGGTTAAAAAAAAACATTACAACTTCCTTGAAACACTGGCTGAAGATGTATTTGATGAGTTATTCAAAGACAAAAGAATTGGTAAAATTCTGCTTAAAATAGAAAAGTTAGAAATACTAAAAGAGTGCGCGTCTGTTGGTATTCAAATTACCAAAAAAAGAAGTCATGAAAAGTTCTGATTTAGGAAAAGAAGTAATTAAAAAAGAACTCCCACTAATACCTAAAAGCCCTGGTGTTTATAAAATGCTAAACCACAAGGGTGATATTCTATATGTCGGGAAAGCTAAAAACCTGCCTAACAGACTAAAAAGCTATGTTGCTGAAAAAAACCATATTATTCGTACTGAAAGAATGTTGTCACAAACATTCAAGCTGGAAATAACCACAACTGCTAATGAGAGCGAAGCCTTACTTTTAGAGGCTAATTTAATTAAAAAACATAAACCAAAGTTTAATATTTTGCTTAAAGATGACAAATCTTTTCCATTTATATTCATAAGTAATAAAGATAATTGGCCTCAGGTTACAAAACATCGAGGCAAAAAAGATAAAGAAGGATTTTATTTTGGTCCATTTGCATCCGCTGGTTCTGCAAATTGGACAATAAAAATGTTACAAAAAGTTTTTCAACTCAGAATCTGTGATGAAGGCACTTTCAAAAACAGAGAGAGACCATGCATTCTTTATCAAATAAAAAGATGCTCGGCTCCATGCGTTAACTACATTGAGCAGGCTGATTATAAAAAATCTGTTGAAGATGCGATTCAATTTGTATCAGGAAAATCAAGAGAAATTCAAAAAAGCTTATCTAAACAAATGGAAGAAGCGAGTGAAAAATTAGATTTTGAAAAAGCTTCAATTTTTAGAGACAGAATTAAATCACTCAATATTATTCAATCTTCTCAAAGAGTGAATGAAGCAAATCTAATTGAGGCTGATGTGATAGCGGCATATAAAGAGTCTGGAAAAACTTGTATTCAAGTATTTTTTTATCGAGCCAAACAAAATTGGGGAAACCAATCTTATTTTCCAAAACATGATCCGGATCAAAGTGTTGAAGAAATTATGTCCTCTTTCATAATGCAGTTTTATGAAAATAAAAGTGTTCCTAAATCAATCATCATTAATCTTGATATAAAAGATAAAAAACTAATCGAGGAAACTTTAACTCAAAAAGAAAACAACAGTATTATCATCACTATTGCAAAAAAAGGTTCTAAAGCAAAAGTAGTTTCATTAGCAGAAAAAAATGCAAAAGAAGCTTTAAATAGAAAAATTTATGAAACAAATAATAATAAAAGTCTCTTTGAAGGTGTTGTTAAAAAATTTGAGCTTAAAAATAATTTAAATTTAATTGAAGTGTACGATAACAGTCATATTCAAGGAACAAATAGTGTTGGTGCAATGGTAACTTTTGGGGAAGAAGGTTTTGTTAAAAAAAGATATAGAAAATTTGATATAAAAACTAAAGGTGCTGAGCAAGATGATTTCGCAATGCTCAAAGAAGTTCTAACAAGAAGGTTCAAACGAGCAATGCTTGAAAGTGGAAACTATCTATCTCTACCAGATTTAATACTAATTGATGGTGGTAAAGGGCAGTATTCTTCGGCAAAAGAAGTCTTAGAGGAATTTGGGCTTCATGATTTACCCATGATAGCTATTGCTAAAGGCAAAGATAGGAATAGTGGCAACGAAACATTCTTTTTTAATGGTAAAACTTTTAAATTTGAAAGAAATGATCCTACTTTATTTTTTTTACAACGACTTAGAGATGAAGCTCATAGATTTGCTATTACTTCTCATAGATCTAAAAGATCAAAAGGTCTTAAAAAATCACTTCTAGATCAAATATCTGGCATTGGAGCGATTAGAAAAAGAGCATTATTAAACCATTTTGGCTCAGCTAGAGCAGTTGAGTCTGCTAGTTTTGATGAAATAAAATCAGTTGAAGGTGTTGAAGAAAAAGTTGCAAAAAAGATATATAACTTTTTTCACGAATAATTATGTTAAAAAAAATTCCAAATATTCTCACTATTGGCAGAATAATAATTGTGCCTTTTTTTGTATTAGCTTTCTATCTGCCAGGTTTCTATGGTGATTTAACTGCTTTAATACTTTTTATTATCGCATCATTTACTGATTTTTTAGATGGAATGTTAGCTAGAATGCTTGGTGAAGAGTCGAAATTAGGAGAGCTACTTGATCCAATAGCAGATAAAATCATAGTTGCTACAGCTTTAATACTGTTGGTAATGGATGGTACAATCCGACACTATGAAGTTATTGCAGCAATTATTATTTTAACTAGAGAAATATTAATTTCTGGACTTAGAGAATTTTTAGCAAAAGGTAAGATTAGATTACCAGTTTCTAATTTAGCAAAGTTAAAAACAGTTTTACAAATGGTGTCTATTGCACTTCTGCTCTCAGGGGAAACAGGCAATAAATTAATAAATTTTCAAGACTACAATGCACAGACTATAGGAATAATATTATTATGGCTATCTGCTGCTTTAACACTTTTTACAGGTTATGAATATATGCGTAAGGGAATTGACCACGCAATTTCTGAAGACAATAAAGATTAGGCTGCTTTTTTCTTTCTCACTAAGGCTTGATAACTTTCATTAAGATCAATTATTGTATTACAAACTTTAAACTTATATTCAGCTATCATGGATACAGGAGTAACTTCAGCTGCTGTACCTGTTAAAAAACATCCTACAAAGTTAGATAATTCTGTCGGTTTAATTTTTCGCTCATTAACTTTAATATTTTTAGATCTAGCAATTCCAATAACAGTCCTTCTCGTTATACCGTCTAAAAAGGAGTCTGGAATTGGAGTGTGCAATTCTCCATTTTGATCCTTAAAAAAAATATTAGCTCCCGTCGCTTCAGCAACATTACCTTCATGGTCTAACATTAATGAGTCTGTGTAACCTTGTTTTTCTGCTTCATGTTTTGATAGTGTACAAATCATATAAAGACCCGAAGCTTTTGTATCCCAAGGTATCGTGTTTGGCGCTGGTCTTCTCCAGTTTGAAATATTGAGTTTTATTCCCTCTACCTTTAATTTAGGATCAAAATATGACCCCCACTCCCACGTTGCAATTGCTACATGGATTTTTGTTTGTTGGGCAGAAATTGCCATCATTTCACTACCTCTCCAAGCAACTGGTCTTACATATCCGTTTTTAACATTTTGGGTTGATATAATTTTATTAGACGCAGTATTTATTTCATCCTCTGAATATGGAATTTCAAAACCCATTCTTTTTGCAGAATAAAAAAATCTTGAAGTATGCTCTTCAAGTTTAAATATAGAACCATCATAGACTCTTTCACCTTCAAAAACACAACTTGCATAATGTAATCCATGACTTAAAACGTGAACCTTAACGTCTGACCAATCGACTAACTCGCCGTTGTACCATATTTTACCAGATCTTTTATCGTAGGGTATCATGTGTGAAAAATTTAAATTATAATCGAAAATTATCTTTGTATCTGCAATATGTCAATATAACTTACCAATAATGAAAGAACTTTTATATCTTAAGGATGATCAGTTAAAAGACTTAATTGAAAAATTATTTGTTAGTTATAGAGAGACATTCTCAGACTCTAAAAAAGTACTTGATAAATATAAAATTGGGATTGCTCATCATAAAGTAATTCACTTACTTTCAATGTATGACGGTATATCCATTTCTGATCTTCTAAAACGTCTCAAAGTTACAAAACAAAGTCTTAATAGGGTGCTTAAAGATCTTATAAAACTTGAGATCTTAAATTTTAAAAAAGATGAACAAGATACTAGAATTAAACATGTCTATTTAAATGAAAATGGAAAAAAGATTTTTAATGAAATTTTTGAAATACAAAAGAAAAGAATTTATAATGCTCTACTAAAATCAAGCTCTGAAGAAGTGATTAATTTTGATAATGTTTTGAATAGAATTATCAATGAATAAATTTATTGCACATATTTTAGTTGTTGACGATGATGATGGTATTAGAGGGTTAGTAAAAAAATATTTAAATGAAAATAATTTTCTGGTTACAACAGCAGATAGTGCAGAAAATGCCTCTGAAAAAATAAAAATAATTAAGTTTGATCTAATTATTCTTGATATAATGATGCCAGGTAAAAATGGTTTAGAATTTATAAAAGATAATAAAAATAAACTTGATACACCAATAATACTTTTAACAGCTAAGGGTGAGGCATCAGAAAGAATTGAGGGGCTTGAAATGGGTGCGGATGATTATTTACCAAAACCATTTGAGCCAAAAGAATTAATACTAAGGATTAAGAATATTTTAAATAAAACTAAAAAGAGAGACCTGAAAAGAGTAATAGAATTTGAAAATATTAAAATTGATCTCAATAAACTTTTAATTTTTAAGAATAATAAAGAATATAAAATTAATAACACCGAAAAAACTATACTTGAAAAAATGATTAATAGTCCTGGGACTACTTTTTCAAGAGAAAGTATTGGTTCGTTAATTAATCTAGATAAAGAAAGATCAATTGATGTGATCATTACTCGTTTAAGAAGAAAAATAGAAATAGATCCAAAAAATCCTAAGTACTTACAAACAATTAGAGGAGCAGGATATGTTTTATGGATTGAATAAATTTATAAAAAATTTACTACCCAAAAGATTATTTTATAGAGCCTTATTAATTGTAGCAGTTCCAGTAATTGTTCTTCAATTAGTAGTCACTGTAGTGTTTTTTGACAGTCTTTGGATAAAAACAAATAAAGGAATGACCAGAGCATTAATAAATGAAATCAGCACATTTGTTAAAGTTTATGATCAAGAAAAATTTAATAAAAATGATCTGACAAATCTTTTTTCTTCCTACTTAGATTTAAATATTGAATTAATTGAAAATGAAAAAATTGAATATGAATATTCTGAACGTTGGTTTAGTCCAATAGACAGAAGTTTAAGAAGAGAGTTAAAGGAAAAATTCGGTGTTGGAAAATTTTGGTTTAGCACCACAAATTATAAAGAACTTATTGATATAAGAATTCAATATCAAACTGGTTATTTTAAATTTTTAATTCATAAAGATAGGGTAACCAGTTCTACAGCAAGAATATTTGCCCTATGGATTACAGTCCCTGCAGTAATAATGGTCATTATTTCTCTTATTTTTCTTAAAAACCAAACAAGACCAATTACCAATCTTGCTCGCGCAGCAGAAAAATTTGGAAAAGGTGAAGAAGTTGAAGAATTTAAACCTTCAGGTGCATCTGAAATTAGACAAGCAGGATATGAATTTGATAAAATGAGAAAAAGAATTATTAGACACTTAAATCAAAGATCTGAAATGCTTTCAGGCATTAGCCATGATCTAAGAACTCCTCTTACCAGGATGAAACTTCAATTAGCTTTTGTTAAGGATAATGAGATATCTAAAAAGTTATCAGAAGATATTAATGAAATGGAAAAAATGCTTAATGAATATTTGCAGTTTACCAGCTCATCTTATAAGGAAAAGGATGAAATTTTTGATCTATCAGAACTCATAGATGAAATTATTAAAAAATATAATAATAAAAATATATCAAAAAATCTAATACCAAGAGTTTATTTAAATGGAAGAAAGAATTTAATTCGTAGATGTTTAAATAACCTAATAGATAATTCTATCAAGTATGCAAACAAAATTAAAATAGAATTATTGAAAAAAGAAAACAGCCTTTTTGTTAAAATAGATGATGATGGACCTGGAATCCCTAAAAGTGAATATGACAATGTATTTAAACCATTTTATAAAATTGATAAAGGTAGAGCAGATGCAAAAGCTAGCGTTGGTCTGGGTTTATCCATTGCCTCTGATATCATAAGATCTCATGGTGGAAATATAAAATTAGAAAAATCAAAGATGAATGGACTTAGCGTTAAGATTTTTTTACCCGTTTAGAATCTTTTTTCTTTTTAATATTTGTCTTTTCAATAATTTTTTCTAAATTTTCAACTCTTTTAGCCAGTATATCAAATTCATCTTTACTAGTTAATTTCATCTTAAATACTATCTCATCTCTTTTAGACTTTAGAATATTTAACAATTCGGTGCCTACATCTTTAGAGGACATCAATCCTTGCTCAACTAATCTAGCGAGTTTATCAATTACAAATTTAGAGTTTTTCATATATTTATTTATAAACTTCATATACTTTATAAGTATTATTTAAAATGTTCATTAATAATTTTGACCCAGTTGCTTTCCATTTTTTTTCATTTGAGATACGCTGGTATTCTCTTGCTTATATCGTTGGTATTTTAATTGGCTGGTTTTTGGGCAAAAAAATATTTATTTCTGATATTAGTGTAAAAGAAAAATTTGATGATTATATCACCTATCTAATTTTAGGAATAATTATTGGTGGAAGGTTGGGATATGTATTTATATACAATTTTGATTATTATATAAATCATCCTATTGAAATAATTAAAATATGGCAAGGAGGCATGTCTTTTCATGGTGCCGTTCTAGGAATCATTATTTCAAGTTTGCTATTTGGAAAATTAAATAAACACAACTCCTTTTACTATATGGATATAGTTGCATTAGTGGCACCAATAGGTATCTTTTTTGGAAGAATAGCAAATTTTTTGAATTCAGAGCTTTATGGCAACACAACTGCTGTTCCTTGGTCAGTAAAATTTATTCAAATTGATAATCTTAATAGGCACCCATCTCAACTCTATGAAGC
>Ga0255763_1005274_pt1 | contig 10447 bp, 10 predicted proteins | sample 041ome_2_FD_179963 | JGI IMG/M metagenome (GOLD analysis project Ga0255763, IMG submission 179963) | Coastal salt marsh microbial communities from the Groves Creek Marsh, Skidaway Island, Georgia - 041406US metaG (version 2) | ecosystem: Environmental > Aquatic > Marine > Intertidal zone > Salt...
GAAGACCGGATAGGAACCTACTAATCCGGAACCAATACGAACAAACTCCTGCGCTTGTGTGGCCCCAGCAGCAAGAGCCACTGTTGCTGCGATTGAGAATAAAAAATTTTTCCGAAGCATTTTCATCTCCTAATTTGTATGCGTATTAACCACACGGTACGCGCACGGATACCGGCAAGTCACTAGGGATATCCCTACTACTGTCACTAAGGCGCAAAGTCTTGGTGCACCAGCGCTGACCCCACCTGACTAAGTGGAATATTGTTGCAGTAGCCCCCGAATATGTCCCAAGTATCCGCAACAAATTTGGGAGTGCCTCGCTGATCCGACCAGACTTTGATGATGAAGGCTTTTGCAGACCTAAATTCCGCGCAATAACTATTGACCTCATGTTGCCGTGTTTCAAGGCCTGACCTCACTATGTCGCAAGTAGGGGCTTCCCCACACGCACCTCGTGTGCTAAGGTCAATGCCCAGAGGTCTTTCTTGGGGATCATCATGAAAGTGTTTTTCCTTGGCAGCTACAGCTCGATTGGGGTAGCTGGCCTAATGGACAGCAGCTATGCCGCACGCAAAACAGCGGTCAGTACCCTGCTCTCGAAGGTTGGCGGCAAACTTAAGTCGCTGCATTATCTGTTTGGCGAATTTGACGTTCTAGCGGAACTGGAAGTGCCAAATCTCGAGACCGCTTCCGGCCTGCGGATAGCGCTTGAGCAGTCTGGCGCCTGGTCTGAAGTGGTCATACTTCCGGAGTTTGATTTGGACAAAGCAATTAAGGCTCATTCCCTAGGGACATATAAGGCACCAGGCCAAGAGGGAAAGAAAGCAAAGCGATGAACCTGTCCTGAGGTTCACTCAGACACAGACTCCACTCATAACCAGCAGGAGAACGAAATGGGAATGTTCATGGTCCGGGCAACTTATACCTCTCAGTCCTTCAAAGGCATGATGGACAAACCAGGCGATCGAGAGGCCGTCGCGAAGGCGATCTTTGCGGCGTCTGGCGCCAAGGTCCTCAATTGGTGGCACACGGTGAACAACGGTGGCTTTATGTTGATCGCAGAGGGAACATCGGCGCAAATTTCAGCCGTCAATATGGCTGCTATGTCAACTGGCTTCGCAGAGAATACAGAGGTGCTTGAGCTACTGGATACCACTCAGCAACAAGCCGCGATGATTGAAGCCGCCAAAATAGCCAGTAGCTTTCAGGCCCCGGGTAAGTAATTTTCTGCGACTATAAGCGGTCGATAGATGGGTGGCTCCCCGAGCAGGGCTCGAACCTGCGACCTGCGGATCAACAGATGAGCCGCCCGTCGATTTGTTAAATTATTTCAATGGGTTACGTGCCCAAAAGCCCGGTATGTAACAAACTGTGTAATTGCTCTGGCATTCTGGCAATTCCCAACCTTAAACAGTAAGGGTGTGAGTTTTTGGCTGATTGGGCCAGAGTTTGGCACCGAGAGGCAAAAGGGACCTGCCCCTCCGGGATGCGCAGCTATCGGCCAGTGGTAATGCGGGACGCTTCGCTTATCTAAACTAACCTTAAGCGCGCAGCACGAAGTCAAACTCAAAATCAGTGCCCACACCCTTCATCACCAGTCGCTCATCGAAGAGGAAATCTGGCTCATTTTTAGGGTGACCGGGAAAATAAAGCTGAGTGGTGAGCACCGGCCCCCTGCCCCCTTTGATGCGAACGTGTAGGTGCGGGGTTCGTCCAGGGTATTCACCTGGCACCACGGTTTCAAGTAGAAAAGCCCCGTTGCTATCAGAGAACTGATGCCCGCGCAGCCGGTAGCCCTCGTTGTCATAGTTCCCCGATCCATCGGCCTGCCAAAAATCCAATAACGCTCCGGGAACTGGCCTGCAGTCCGCGTCCAGTACTCTGCCACTTAGCGTCATTCGGTTTCCGCCGGTATCGCGCTCAATGAGCGAATTTCGAAGTGGCGATCGTGGCGTAAAAAACGGCCCCATCATGGCCGGAGGGGTGGCAATACTGCAGTCCGCTGCCCCGGCCTGCTGGGCAAACGCCTTCTGGCTCGTCATGATCGGCAGTCCAGCTCCACCCAGCAATAAGACGAGCCCACCCTTATTAAGGAAGACCCGTCGCGGTGATATCTTGAATTCTTCGACTTCTTTCATCTTTAATCGATCGTTTCGGTTCTAGCCATACTTTCCAAAGTGACGATGAGACACACCCTTATTTTGAATAGGGCTGGGCTTTGGTTTCCAGGCAAAGCAGATACACCATATATCTACGAGATTCGGGCGGGTGCGCGTCTCTTTTTTTAGTTCTTCACTTACTCCTTTGGCAGAACAATAATCTGTCCGGTCCAAAAGGGCAAATCCAGCTTGCGAGGTCAGGGAATTAGTACAGTCGCACCAAGTGTTTTCCCAGACTCTATGGCTTTATGTGCTTCCACTGCATCACAAAGCGGATACGTGTAGTTGATATTGGCGTCAATGATTCCGTCCTTAATTGCCTTGAAAAGGTCGCGGGCCGTCCATTCCAAATCCGAGCGTTTGGCGACATAGTGCATGATCGCAGGACGCGTAATAAATAAAGATCCGCGTCTTCCAAGGTCTTGGATGACGTCTACAGGGTCGGGTGGGCCTGAAACATGGCCATAAGCGGCACAAACACCCATCAATCGCAGGCAGTCTAAAGACTGCTGCAGTGTCTCTTTTCCGATTGCCTCGTAGACCACCGCGCAACCCTCGCCATCAGTCACCTCACGCACAACCTCTACGAAGCTCTGCTTTGATCTGACTACAGCGTAGTCGCAACCAGCGTTGCGCGCAACCTCAGCCTTCTGCGCGGTGGACACGGTACCCACTACGGTTGCCCCTAACGCCTTTGCCCACTGACAGAGAATCAGCCCCATGCCACCGGCAGCTGCATGCACGAGGATGGTGTCACCCGGCTTAACGGCGTACGTGCGGTGCAGCAAATAATGCGCGGTCATACCCTTCATAAGTAGGGCTGCGACTTGCTGATCATCAAGGCCATCGGGCATGTGAAGCAGCTTATCCGCGGGGTAATTCCTTGCCTCTGAATATGATCCTAATGGCGGAATGCCATAAGCGACTCTGTCCCCTACGTTGAACCCAGTCACGCCATCTCCCACACCCTCAACGACGCCAACCCCCTCAAAGCCGATTACCACGGGCGGCGCATCAACTTTCCATGGATGCGAGATCCCGCCTCTGTGATACGTGTCTGCAAAGTTCACGCCCACTGCCGTGTGGCGGAGTCGGACCTCGCCTGGCGCTGGGTCGGGCAAGTGCCATTCTTGCCACTTCATCACCTCCGGCGGCCCTAAGCTGTGGATTACCTGCGCTTTGTTCATTAGGTCTCCTTCTTGCCCGGCAGTGATTATGACTCTCACCTACGGGCAAACTTGAAATGACCACTCCCTGTCGCAAAAAGCGCGCCTTACGCAGCACATCACGTGCACAAACCGAACCAGCAGGTACTGCAGCACATCAAGCCCGTACTAAATTGGGTTTCAGGTCACAAAGATCAACGATGAATCATGCGAGCTTCTGGGGCATCAACCCCTCAGACTCCATCGTCAGGCGTCCTCTCCAAGCCGTGAGACGATCGACATCCGCCACCGTCAGATTGGGCTTGAGGGTTTCAAGGTAGTGCTGTCTTAGCTCCTCACACCATTTGTCAGGGTCCACCAGCCCTTACCCACCGAGGCCTATTTTTCTCTCATGTACGCCCGCCACCACTGTCCACCATCTTTAAGTTGCCCGAAATCAACCACCTGTCCAAGCAGCGGAGTAACAATATTTACTCCCCGTGCCAGAGACTCTTTGTAAACCCTCTCGGGCGGGTCATACCAATCATGCATCGCCAATGTGAACATTCCCCAGTGAATTGGCATCAAGACTCTCCCTCCAAGGTCTGAAAACGCGAGCACAGCCTCCTCGGGCATGTTGTGTACCGGACGCCATCGCTCGTTGTATTGACCGGCATCCATGAAGACCAAGTCAATAGGGCCATAGCGCTCACCAATTTGTCGGAAGTGCGGGCCATAACCGGAATCGCCGCTGAAGTAAACCGACTGTTCAGGTGTCCTTACCAACCACGACGACCACAAGGAGCGTTGTGTTTTGTATAGACCCAGACGCCCAGAGAAATGCTGTGCCGGAAGGCAGACAAACTCTACGCCCCCAATGCTCATTTGATCCCACCAATCAAGCTCAAGTATCTGCCGATGCTCAACACCCCACCGAAGCAGATGAGGACGAACACCAAGTGGCACAACAAATTTGGCTCCTTGAGCACCCAAGTGCGTCACCGTTTCCATATCAAGATGATCATAGTGATCGTGTGAAATCACTACAACATCAACTCTCGGGAGATCTTCTAAAGGAACAGGTGGAGGTTGGAACCGGGTAACCAACCAATCAACCGGAGCCGCAGATTTGGAGAAGACAGGATCGAAAAGGACCGTAGTCCCCCCTACCGAGAGCAAGATAGTTGAATGTCCAAGCCAGGCGAACTTCAGGCCCTTACTATCTGAAAAGCGGCTCTTAAACTTCTGTGATGCGACTGGCAACCTCTCAATTGGGCGCGTCACTTGTTGGTTAAAGAAAAAATTGTTTGTCAGACGGCCGACTGGATCATCCCAAAATGAAACACCATCGCCCATGTTTTCAAGAATGCCAACCCTTTGATTAACAAACTTTTCTCGATTTGAACTAAATTGAGGTGATGTTTTGATTTTCTCTAGGTAAACCCCAGAAGGAAGCTCACCAAACTGCTCACATGACCGAAGCGTAAAAAAAAGGACGAATCCAGCAATAAGTAAAAACGAAAAAATAATCCGCTTCAAAGTCAACCGCTCCTCGTCGCTATTTGTCTTGCATGCGCATCACGCCATCCCAGTCCTCGCTACTCCACCCATCCCGAAGCAGTACTTCACAACGCTGTGCATATGTTTTAAAAACTGCATCATCGGGAAACAGAGAGCGCAAGACCTTAAATTCAGATAATGCAGCGGTGAACTCTTTTTTTCTGTAGAGGGTGAGAGCATGCTCATACCTCTCTAACGATTCAATTTTTTGCTTATGAGCCTGTTGATCGTCGGCATTGAGAACTTCGAAGATCGAAACGGGATCAGATTTACCTTTGACAATCACCCGGTCAACAAAGCGAAAGTTCAGGCCATGATTTTTCGCCCGCGATGCCGTTTCATCAGAGACAAGGACTCGAGACCCATAAACCTTAGTAAGACTCTCTAATCGTGACGCCAAATTCACAGAGTCACTAATGACAGAGCCCTCCATGCGATCAGCTTCACCCAAAGTTCCTAGCATCATTCGACCTGTATTAATGCCGATACCAATAGTAATGGGGAAACCCCCACTCGCCACTTGACGCTCGTTGAAGTTCAGAATCCTCTGCTGCATATCAATTGCTGCATTGATAGCATCTGCCGGAGATTTAACAAAGAGTGCCATCACACCGTCCCCCAGAAATTTATCGATGTATCCACCGTGTTGCCGGATAGATGGGCCAATCTCTTGGAGAAAGTCATTTACAAATCGAAAATTCTCAGTGGGGCTTAGTCGCTCGGATATGGAGGTAAATGACCGAATGTCGGCAAAAAGTATAGACATTTCAGCTTCAATTTGATCCCCAAGCCCGACATTCAAAATACTCTCTTTACCAAGGTTGGCCAATAGCTGGGGGGGGACAAATCTTTGATATGCTCGCGTCAGACGGATTTGATACTCCATCGCTACGGCCTTGATATCTTCCATTTGCTGGGCCACAGCGAAGCCAAACGTTATAAACATCGCCAATATCAATATTCCGACAGCCCCACTCACCCCAGCCCACATCACCGTAGAGAAACCGAGTGTGAGATACATTAAAACGGCTATCGGAAACCCTAACAGTGGCAGCGCAAATGACAGAGCCAGATATTGCGCGAACCTGCTACCTTCCCGCCATTGCTTTACTGCGACATAAGCTGCAGACAGCATATAAATCAAGATTGGCGGAAAAACATACATCGCTTTGATCAGGCCGGGACCTCGCTGATCGGGTGGATACGTAATCAAATCGAAGTGTGAGGGATCCGGCCAAAAAAAGGAAGAAAATGAATTGGCTAGGGCGACAACGAAGTAGTAACCGATACCAAATTTGAATAGAGCCGCCGCCTTCTTGTTATAGGTTTGTAACTGCAGCGATGAGGAGAAAAACAACAACAAAAAAATGCATAGGAGCGATAAATTTACAAGACTTAGCTCGCTGTACATCACCCATGGGCTGAAGTCAAAGACTGCTGCAAGCCTTCCGTGGGCGGTCGCGATGATCGACAGCCACAATAAGCTCAACCCAAGCCAAAGATAGGCTCCACGCGAAACTACCCATACGAGAAAATAGTACAACCCGAAGGCTAATGCGGTAGCCGCAAAAATGAGGGTGAATCCTAAGGCTCCAAAGGTCAGCGGTTGAATTACCTCCCAGGCGCCGATGGACATTCTGTCAAGGCCAGAACTGACACCCATGTAGCGGTCGAAAGGTCTCTGCCGAAAGAAGGCATACACGACAGCAGTCTGGCCCGGCTGGATTGTGAGACGGTGATCGCTCAGAATTCGATCACTATCAATCCATGGATCGACGCCTTGACGCCAGTACGAAAACTTTTTTTTGTAATCTGACGCTACCACATACAAGGCTTTTTCACGGTTGTAATTAAAGGCCAAGCCTAAATATGGTGTCTTTAATGCGTTGTTAACTCTAAACCTGACCCAATAACCCTCAACTAAGGATTGGGCAGAAGGCAAATTGGACAACCACTCACCCCTCTCCAAAGATAAAAGCGATGCCTCTGGATCAGAATTAAGCAAAAACTCGAGTTTTGTCGCTGGGATTGTCTCTGGGTAAGGCGCTTCGACACGTACAGCGAATCCATCGGCCCAAGCGGTTCCAAGGCTTAGTGCCAACAATACCGCCACGAGGTTGTGCAAATATTTAGTCCAACCAGAGTTCAGCACGAGATAGCACAATATTCGCATCGTGCGCTGGAAGGCTGTCACTGACCAACCTCGACGGATTCTCTCCTTGCGTCGAAGATGAGTGCCGCCTTTGTTATATTCCCCACCATTTGCGAGCCGTCCAGTTATGGGATGAATACAGTCGCTGTAGCGTACCACATCGGATTACAAATCGAAGTGGGTCGGTTCCTCACCCTCTCCCGGGTCGGAAGTAATCTCTGCCTCAGTGAGCTGTTTGTCATGGCGGGGCTTCTTTCAATCTAAAAACTCTAGTGCGCACTTGTACTGATTTAGCCGCTCCAAATCTCGCGCCTTTAGCTCTGGTATCCGATGCACATTCAGATTGTCCTGAATGTCAGCGTACTTCAAGCGCCTGCCTATCGGATTGGCTTTGGCGCGGCTGATGACGGCTGGTGAGGTCTCTAGTTGTGGTTATTAGAGGGCAAAAATCGTCCTATAACTAACCCCCGTTCAATCAGTGCGCCCCAGCAAACCCCATTTTCGAGAGGCGCACCTAGCCTTGCTCAGGTCAACAGGTTTTGAGCAGAAGGCGGTTTGAGCAGGGTTTTGGGACTGTTTTCGGCAGGACGAGGTCAACAGCCCAAAGCAAAAAGCCCCGCGTGGTGCGGGGCTCCGGGCATGCTCATGTTGCCATGAGCAAGTTAGTACAGGTAATTTTGGCGGGGCAAAAGCAAGTGTACAAATAACTTGCTCAGGTCAAAAAGCATCGTTTTTGGGTGACGTCGGGGATTCTAACTAGGCAGAGCCGGCGAATCCCTCGCTGAGGCCATGCTCCCAGGCCAGCATTGCGATCTTCCGTTCGGTGTTCCATCGGTACTGTCCGATCCCTCCAGACTCCTGGATAACGCGATGGCAAGGGATCAAGTAACCGATGTCGTTGAGCGACAGCGCGGTGCCCACCGCACGGTGAGCACGTGGGTGTCCGATGCGTTCAGCCACCTGGCCGTACGACAAGACTTGACCCGGACGGGTATGAATCATCGCCTCCCAGACCTTGATCTGAAAATTCGTCCCTCGCAGAACAAGGTGGATGCACCCGCGGCCGGGGGTCGCTGGAAAGATTTCATCTAGCCATTCTCGGGCTTTCTTATCATCACGTTCAAACCGGGCCCGTGGCCAGGCTAAAAACAAACTAGCCTCATAGTCCTGCGACGACTGATCAAGAAAAGCAAAGTAGCAAATACCGCGTGGAGTCCAGGCAAGACATACCGCCCCGAAGGGTGAATCCCCCATGCCGAACCCCACGTGCAGTCCGTTACCCAAGGACTGGACCTCACCGGGCGTCATGGCCTCGGACGTCACCATCAGGTCGTGCAGCCGGCTGCTGCTGCTCATGCCCAGGTCATCGGCAACCTCCAACACGGTCCTGGATCTTAAAAGCGACGCCTTGGCGTGTTCTTTGGTGACGTGCTGCAAGAAACGCTTGGGAGAGAGCCCAGCCCACTCAGAGAAAACGCGTTGAAGGTGAAACGGGCTCATGTGCACTGCTTGAGCAATCTCCTCAAGCGTCGGCTGCTGTCGCAGGTTGTTGCGGATAAAACCGATGGCCCTTTCCACGGTCTGGTAGTGCCGAGCACTTAGATCGCGCGCCATTATGTAGTTCCTTCCTGCTTGGTACGGCCAAACAATGCCATCGGCGAGAACCCCGTGACCATGGCAGTACCCAGGACTACCAACAGCCCGCCGACTGCGGTTGCCCATGTGACCGGCTCGCCCAGGAGCCAAGCACCCCACAAGGTGCCGAATACGGGAATAAGAAATGTGACCGTGAGTGCTGAGACCCCACCGAAATCTGCGATCAGGCGGAAATAGATCAGATACGCAAAACCACTGCAGACAATCCCCAAAGCCAGCACGGCCAGCCCTGTCGGGACCAGTGGAACCTCGGCCGGCACAGGCGTCGCCAACGCCACGGGGATCATGACCAGGGTCGCCGCCCACATGCTTCCATGCGCGTTCGAAAACGACTCGACATTGGGCGCCACCTTGGTGTAGTTGGTTGCGATGCCGTAGGAGAGCGTTGCGGCAAGACCAGCAGCAATGGCCCACATGCCGCCCGTAGGCAACGTCATCGATTCAACACCGGCCAATACGGCCACGCCCGCTAGTCCAATACCCATCCCCACCCACTTGGACATCGAGAGCTCTGATTTGAGCCACACCCTTGCGATAACCGCGGCCCACATCGGGGCGGTTGCGTTCAAGATGGAAAGCAGCGATGCAGAGATACTTTGAGCCGCATAGGCAAAGAGGAGGAATGGCAGCGCCGAGTTGAAAAACCCGAGCACAAGATAGTGCCGCCAGTACTTTGATGCCTGTAGCCCCTTTTTGAACCACGTGGCGACCATCCACAAGAAAATAGCCGCCAAGCCGACACGAGCCAAGATCAGCCATGCTGGGCCGACCACTGATGCTGCCATGCGCATGAACAGGAATGAGCCGCCCCAAAGGGCAGCTAAAAGCAAAAGTCGAGAGAAGCCAATCAGAGTCATTTGGGTCACCATTTTCTTTTAAGTCTCTGTGACTGCCCCCGCTGACTCAAGCCGATTCTTGCGATTCCAGTGCTCGACCCACAACGTGGGTATCAGCTTAGCTCCAGGGGCCCCCAGTTCTCTGAGAAAAAGCGCTCCGACCGTCGGTATGAACCTTTATGAAATCAACACGTAAAGACCTCGATGCACAAGCCCACGGCCACCTCTCTTCAACAACACCACGGTCTGAAGGCCCCCGTGACGTGCTGGATGTCCTGAACAGCAGCATCGACAAGACGTCGGCCAGGGAGTCATTGTCAGAACCCCATCAACGGGAGTCAGAAGTCTCGACTGAACCCCGCCGCGAACTCCTGACCGAAAAAATGCTCGCCGATCGCTGGGTGTGCTCCGTCGCGCGCCTTCAGCGCTGGCGCACCGTCGGCGAGGGGCCACCCTATTTGAAGATCGTGGGGAAAGTGCTGTACCGAATGACAGACATTGAGGCCTTCGAGGAAGCCAGCCTGGTGAGGAAGGTGCTGTAGAAGAGCACCTCGAAAGCCTCGAACGGATCGGAAATTGTTCGAACGACTTGGAACCAGTTCGAATTGATCTTGGCGGAGCACTCCTTTATCTCTAAGGCGAAGGACTTCAGTTCGATGTTCTCTTTAGAGCCTGTTGTCTCCCACTTCACCCCTATTTCGCCCCATTCTCCGCCGGATACCTCGTCTAGAACATTCCCTGCCATTGCAACAATTGCGATTTCCGCCAACTTTCGGTCTTGGCAAACGCCCAAAACCAGGCATCCCATAGGCTTCTTTCAGGAAGTTGATCAGCCCAGGGGGAAAACCTGTCTTCACACGGGAGGGGTCAAAGGTTCGACCCCTGTACCACCCACCAGTAATTAGTTGAATAAATCAAGCGCTTACGGGAAATCGTAGT
>Ga0255763_1005293_pt1 | contig 10422 bp, 10 predicted proteins | sample 041ome_2_FD_179963 | JGI IMG/M metagenome (GOLD analysis project Ga0255763, IMG submission 179963) | Coastal salt marsh microbial communities from the Groves Creek Marsh, Skidaway Island, Georgia - 041406US metaG (version 2) | ecosystem: Environmental > Aquatic > Marine > Intertidal zone > Salt...
ATTACCATGTTTAGCTATTGGCACCCCAACAGATGAAAGCAAGATAGCAACTGTAGTTGAAATATTTAGTGTTTTTAGTCCGTCACCACCAGTGCCACAAGTATCTAGACTATTACCATAAGTTTTTATTTTATTCGAGTTAGAATAAATATATTTTCTAAGAGAAATCAAAACTTCTTTTGATTGTATTTTTTTTGTTAATTCATTGATAATTATTGCCTGGTGAGAAATATTTTCGGTGTTAAATAAGTAATTTATTGCAAGATTTAAATTTTTTGGATTAATGTCAGTATTGATGTTGAAATTCATAATATGTTTAAAAAATTATCAAGGATTGTGTTACCAACTTTTGTTTCGATGCTCTCTGGGTGATACTGTAGACCATAAATTGGAAAATCTTTATGCCTAAAACTCATAATAATATTATCATCATTTGATCTAGCAGAAATAAGTAAATTATTTGGAAAATTTTTACTGTCTAAATATAAAGAGTGATATCTAGTCGCCATGAAAGATGAATTCAAATTTTCATATAATTTAAATTTATTCTGAGTGATTATCTCAGATACTTTTCCATGCATTGGATTTTTTAAAGTCTTTATTCTTGCTCCAAAATATACACCTAGTATTTGATGACCTAGGCAAACCCCCAAGATTGGCATAAAAGAATAAATCTTATGAACTAATGAAAGGCATTCACCTGAATTAAAAGGTGTGCTTGGTCCGGGTGAAATAACAATACCTTTGCTTTTGATAATTGTGTTAAAGTTTTTAGAAACTTGATCATTTTTGATTATTACTACTTTTTCTCTCGAGCTTAGGTAATGATAAAGGTTATAGGTAAAGCTGTCATAATTATCAATTAATGTAATCATGTAATTTTATGGGCTATTTCATATGCCTTAAATAAGGCATTGGCTTTATTAATACATTCTAGGTATTCATTCTCTGGTTTACTATCATGCACTATTCCCGCTCCACTTTGGGCATAAATTTTGTTATTTTTTATTAATGCTGTTCTTAAATTAATACAACTATCCATATCACCATTAATATCAAGATAGAAGACGGATCCAGAATAAAATTCTCTATTTATGTTTTCTTGTTCCTCAAGTATCTCTAGTGCTCTAATCTTAGGGGCACCAGAAACAGTTCCAGCGGGAAGACCAGCGTATAAAACATCGATAGGTGAAAAACCTTTTTTTAAAACTCCCGTTACATTACTAACAATATGCATAACATGAGAGTAGTATTCTATTATGTTTTTTTCGGTGACTTTAACCGAATTATCTTTTGATATTTGACCTACATCATTTCTGCCCAAATCAACAAGCATTAGGTGTTCAGCGAGCTCTTTTTTGTCATTTAAAAGATCATTTTTTAATTTTAGATCCTCTTTTTCTGTAGATCCTCTTTTTCTAGTGCCAGCAATTGGTCTTAGAGTAACTTGTTTATTTTTAACATTTATCATTGTTTCAGGACTAGAACATATAATTTGATAATTCTTTAAATTCAAATAGACAAGATAGGGAGATGGATTTATGGATCTTAAGGCTCTATAAAATTTAAATGGATCAATTTTATAGATTGATGAAAATCTTTGTGAAAGAACTGCTTGAAAAATTTCTCCTTTAGAAATTTCCTTTTTTATAGAATTTACTTTTTTGAAAAAATCACTTTTTTTCATATGGTGAAAAAATTTTGATGGCGATCCTATTTTTTTTTCAAATTTAACTTTTTTGTTAGTAAAAATTAAATTTTCTATCTTTTTAAGAGAATTTTGACTTTTTTGAGACTTGTTTTTGATCTCTATTAGGTGAGTTTCATTTAATATATTGTCAAAAATTATCAAATTAGTAGGTCTTACAACATGAGCCAAGGGAATATGAATTTGATTTTTAGATATATCATATTTCAGTTTAGGTAATGTAAATTTCGACAAATCAAAACTCATGTTTCCTATTAAAAATGGGATAGGGATGGGTAAATTGTAATGATTTTTTACCTTAGACAGTTTAGAAATTTCTTTTAAATAATTATTCGGGGAAGAGATTTTAACTTTTTTATTATTCTTAACGGCATAATTTTCATAAATTTCAACATTTTCAACTATATTAAAAAATATGATTGAATATCGACCTTTATTTTCACCACCTATAACTGACTCAAGAATAGAAATATCTTTAAATGTTGATTTGAGCTTATAAAAAATTGTTATTGGATTTTCTGTATCGGAGAAAATTTTCCGACCATAAATATGCATTTTTATAGATTGAGTATTTCTTGATTGTTAACTTCAATTTCATAATTATTCTTTATTTCATTAATAATTGTAGAGTAAATTAAATTAACAATGTTTTGTTTTATATTTAGGGGGTCTATTTTGCTTACTTGTCTAATTTTTAAGTAAATAACCTCGTTGGGCAAACTTAATTTTAATAAATTATCTTCTTTAATAGTAACTACTTTTTCAAGATCTTTTTCAGATAGGAAGAATCCCTTGACGTTTAAAGAGTCAGTAAAGTAATTTACTTGAACGCCCCCAGTTTCTACTAAATCTTCTTCGATATGAGATTGGATATTATCTTCTTTGTACATATCATAAGACTCTATAAATTTCGATTTCATATCACTAGACAATTCCGTGATATCAGAATTTTTCACACTATACTCAATTAATTTTTTCTCATGAATCAAGGAATTATCAAAATCATTAAAGTTTATAAAATGAAATTCGTTTGGAATATTTTCTAAAAAATTAAATGTATTTGAATAAAAAATATATGAGTCTTTATACTTATTCATTTGATCTGGAATATTATTTGTATCAAAGGTATCTATTTCATTTTGGATTAACACTTCACTAATCTCTTCTTTTACTTCATCAAAATTTTTAATTTTTTGCTCTCTTACTTCATTTAACTTTACATAAAAATATTTTTCTCCTATTTGAATGGGAGGGCTAACTTCGTTTAGATTTAGTACATCTAATTTCTCCTTAACTTTAGGAAGTATTAATTTTTCATCCACAGCCTCAAAAAGTTTAAATTGATTTTCTTGATTTTCTTTTAATGAGTTAAAATTATTTTCATTATCATTAGCTGAAATAATTTGTTCATAGGTGTATCTTTTGGGCTCGATAAATTCTTCTGAATTTTCCTCAAAATATTGATATATAATCTCCGGATCTATTAACTCTTCTTCAACATATTGCCTTAAGTCATAATTATTTAATTCAATTTTATATATTTCATAATTTTCAAAAAATTCTTCTTCATAAGATTTGCTTGGGAGGTAATCTCGAATGCCAATTTCATAAATATCTAAATCTTTTTGGGTAAGTAATTCTTCAAAAATATCTCCCTTAACTAAATCAGGAGCATTTAGAGAATTATTGAAAATATCTGCATGAATTCCTTTCTCTATCTCTTTTAGTGAATTTTGTAAAATCGTTTCATCTAAGTTTCTAAATAACTCTTCATTATTCAAAGATTTTTTTAAAATAACTTTTTTTGAGTTTTCGCTTACTTTTATTTTTTCATTTAAAAATTCTTCATAGGCTAATTCATTGATATATTCATTTAAAAATTGAATTTTTGCATAGAGGTCTTGGTCTTCAGATAAATTTGAAATTTCATTTTCTACTTTGTAGCTATCAAAAGCTTCATTAAATTCATTTGTAGTAATTTTGGTATTTCCTAATTTAATTACATGTTTGGTTGAAACATAGGAGCCAAAACCAATAAATAAGAAGCTGATACCAAGTGCGGCACTAAAGAAAATTATAATAAGCTTTTTCATTTTAAATATTATTATTATCTGATATCAGTAAAATACTATGAAATATATAATATTTAATTGGAAATCATATTTAAATCTTAAAGAGTCTGAAAATTTATCAAATATTATTTCAAAAATAAAAAAGAGTAAAAATTATAAAATTATTTCTGCTCCAAATAATTTTTTTCATTTATCATTATCAAAAAAATTTAAGGCAAATACATTTGCTGCTCAAAATTTTGATTTAGATGGTAGGGGAGCCAGTACTGGTTCACTTGATATATCTCATTTAATAGAAAATAATATTAAATATACATTAATTGGTCATTCGGAAATGAGGTCAAACCACGGTGAAAATGATAAAATTATTCATAAAAAATTGGAGTTATCTATTGAGAATAAATTGATACCAATAGTCTGTATTGGCGAGTCTTTAAAAGTTTATAAATCTAAAAAAACAAAAAATTTTCTTAACAACCAAATTAAAACTATTTTTAAAAAATCTCATATGTATGAAGATATTATCCTCGCTTATGAGCCCTTATGGTCCATTGGTACTGGATTAACTCCTGATTTGTCTGAAATTAATGAAATTTGTAAATTTTTAAGCAATATTCTTAAAAAATATTCTTTCAAAAAAATTAATATTTTATATGGTGGTTCGGTAAATTTAAGTAATGTTTCGGATATCTTAAATTTACAATTTGTAGATGGTGTTTTAGTTGGTTCGGCGTCAACTAATTCTTCATTTATTAATTATTTTAAATAAAAAAACACATGATTAATTTATTTCTTATTATTAGTGCAATTATTGGGGCAATTCTGATTTTAATAATACTCTTTCAAAAAACTGAAGGCGGCAGTTTAGGTTTGGGTACTCAAACATCTTTAACAGGGGGAATGACTTCTAACAAATCTTCTTTTTCAAGTATGACTAAAATTACATATGCTCTTGGTTTTGGTTTTTTATTTTGGTGCTTATTTATGGGTGCTGTTATTACAAAACAATTTTCTGTTTCGAATGATCTTGAAAATATCGCTGATAAAATCATCATTGATGAATCTATAGAGGAACAAATTCCAGAAGTGCCCAATCAGTGAAATTAATTTTCGTTACCGGAGGTGTTGTATCATCGCTAGGTAAGGGAATAGTCACCGCATCACTAGCTTCACTCCTTCGTTCAAGAGGTATAAAACTTAAAATTCGTAAACTGGATCCTTACTTGAATGTGGATCCAGGGACAATGAGCCCTTATCAACACGGTGAGGTTTATGTAACAGATGATGGATATGAAACAGATCTAGACCTAGGCCATTATGAAAGATTTACTGACATAACCTGCTCCAAAAATGACTCAATTTCTTCAGGTAAAATTTACTCCTCTATTTTATCCAAAGAAAGAAAAGGTGAATACTTAGGGTCTACAGTTCAAGTTATTCCTCACGTGACTGAAGAAATAAAAAATTTTATCAAAAAATCTACAAATAAGGATGATGTAATTATTTGTGAAATAGGGGGTACTGTGGGAGATATAGAGAGCCTTCCTTTTTTAGAAGCAATTAGACAATTTAAAAATGAAAATCATCTAGATACGCTTTTAATTCACCTTACTCTATTACCTTATATTGAAACATCTGGAGAGGTAAAAACAAAACCTACTCAGCATTCAGTAAGAGAATTATTAAATTCTGGAATACAGCCAGATATCATAGTTTGCCGTAGTAATAAAAAAATAAGCAAAGACGAGATTCAAAAGATAAGCCTTTTTTGCAATGTCCCTTCAGATTCAGTTATTCCTTCCTATGATGTAGAGAGTATTTATCAGGTTCCAAATCTTCTTTCCAAGTCAAGATTAGATGACCTTGTTATAAAAAAATTACATATAAAATCTCCCAAAAAGAAAGATTTAACTAAATGGATAAATTTTGAAATCTTAGAGTCTCGTATTAAAGAGGATATAAATATTTTTATTATAGGAAAATATGTGCATTTAAAGGATTCCTATAAATCTTTATATGAAGCTATTTATCATGCTGGTGTTCACAATAAAGCAAATGTGGTTATAAAATGGCTGGATTCAGAAACTATTAATTCTAAAAATGTTTCTGAGTTACTCAAATCTGCATGCGGAGTTTTAATTCCAGGTGGTTTTGGTAATAGAGGTATTAATGGAAAAATTGAAGCTATAAAATTTGCAAGGGAGAATCAAATACCTTTCCTTGGGATATGTCTTGGTATGCAGTTATCAATAATAGAATTTGCAAAAAATGTTTTAAAAATTAAAAATGCAGGAAGTTCAGAATTTGGAAATTATAAAAATAATTTAATTTCTCTTATGACCGAATGGGATTTTCAAAATAAAAAAATTAAAAGAACTAAAGATGTTGATTTAGGAGCAACAATGAGATTGGGTTCTTACCCTTGTCATATAAAAGATAATTCTCTAGCATCAAAAATTTATAAAAGTAAATTAATTAAAGAGCGACATAGACATAGATACGAGGTTAATCCAAAGTTTAGATTTCAACTTGAAAAAAAAGGTTTGATATTTTCTGGTTTCTCCAAAGATAAAAAGTTACTAGAAATAATAGAAAATAAAAATCATAAATGGTTTTTAGGTGTCCAGTTTCATCCAGAGTTAAAGTCTAAACCTTTCAAACCTCATCCTATATTCTTATCTTTTATTAAAAACAGCTTGGATTTTAAAAATGAATAAAACTGTAAAGTTAAAAAATCAAATTATTAAAAATGATACTGATAAACTATTATTTATTTCGGGTCCATGTTTATTAGAAAGTGAAAAATTAGTCAGATTGATTGCTAAGAATTTGATTAACTATACAAAAAAAAATAATTTTAATTTAATATTCAAATGCAGTTTTGATAAAGCAAATCGTAGTTCTGACAAAACTGTAAGAAGTAAAATACCTCTTGATAAATCAATAGAAATTCTGAGAAACTTAAAAAAAGACTTTAACATTAATGTAACTACAGATGTGCATGAAACTTCGCAAATTGATCATTTATCAGATTTAATAGATGTTTTTCAAATTCCTGCTTTTTTATGTCGACAAACAGACTTAATTAAAGCTGCAGCCCAAACTAAAAAAATAGTAAATGTTAAAAAAGGTCAATTTTTATCACATAAAGAAGTAGAGAATATTATTTTAAAAATTGAAAACGAAAATAATACAAAAATTTTAATCACCGAAAGAGGAAATTCTTTTGGATATAATTATCTAATAAATGATTTTAAGGGTATCTATTTCATGAAGTCTTTTGGATATCCTATAATTTTTGACGCTACTCATAGCGTTCAATTACCTGGGGGAATGGGCTTAAAAAGTGGTGGTGCAAGAGAATATGTTATACCACTAGCTAAGTCTGCAGCTGCATTAAGGCTAGCAGGTTTTTTTGTGGAAACTCATCCTGACCCGGAAATTGCTTTGAGCGATGGACCAAATATGATGTATTTGCATAAAATCCCAAAGCTACTAAATGATATTAATAAAATTAATAAGGCGGCAAAATAAATGAAAATACAAGATATTAAGGCTAGAGAAATTTTTGATAGTAGGGGCAATCCTACAGTTGAATGTGAAATGATGGTTGATGGAGTAGGGTATCCATTTAGAGGTTTGGTTCCTTCTGGGGCATCTACTGGAAAGTTTGAAGCAATTGAACTTAGAGATGGTGATAAAAATAGAATGAGTGGAAAGGGTGTATTGAATGCCGTTTCAAATGTAAATGAAATTTTAAAACCACAATTAATTTCACGTGAGTTTTCAAATTATGAGGAATTTGATAATTTTATGATTAGTTTAGATGGTACTTTAAATAAATCAAAATTTGGTGCCAATGCTATTCTTTCACTTAGTTTGGCTTTTTACAAATCATGGTCTTATGTAAATTTTGGATCTGTCTTTTTATCACAAGGAAACTCAAACTTATCCATACCTGTACCAATGTTAAATGTTATTAATGGAGGTCAACATGCAGATAATGACGTTGATTTTCAGGAATTTATGATACTTCCAATTGGATTCCCATCTTTTAAAGAGGCTTTGAGCGGAACTCATTCAGTAATTTCCAATATTAAAAAAGATTTAAAAAGTCAGTCTCTTAACACAAATCTTGGTGATGAGGGTGGCTTTGCTCCAAATTTAAAATCTCATTTGGATGTTTTAGACTGCATTTGTGAATCCATTATAAAAGCTGGCTATGAATTAAATAATCATTTTAAGATTTCTCTTGATGCGGCTTCAAGTGAATTTTTTTCAGATGGAAAATATAATTTTGAAGGAAATACCTATACGACTGATGAAATGATAGGTGTATATGAAAATATTTGTAACAAATATCCCATCTTTTCAATTGAAGATGCTTTAAATGAAGAAGACTACGAAGGTTGGACCAAAATTACAGAAAAGTTAGGTCATAAAATAAAACTAGTTGGAGATGATTTATTTGTGACGAATTTGGAAAAACTTAAAACTGGTATAGAAAAAAAACAAGCTAATAGTATTTTAATTAAACTTAATCAAATAGGCACTGTTACAGAAACTCTTCAAGCTATCTCTTTAGCTAGTTCTAATCAATTTGCATCAATCATGTCCCACCGCTCTGGCGAAACAGAAGACTCTTTTATTGCTGATTTAGCAGTAGCATCATCTTGTCCTTTGATCAAAACTGGATCTCTGGCAAGATCTGATAGAGTTGCAAAATATAATCAATTATTAAGGATTGCTGAAAATCCTAATATAAAAGGTTATGCGGGAGAACTGAGTGAAGTTTTTAAAAGCTAACAACTTAATTAATTTCTTTTTTGCATTTGTTATGATTTATCTGATCTATCATACTATTTATGGTAAATTTAACGTTGGAAACTACCTTATCTACAAATTTGAGAGTAAAATGTATGATCATCTAAGTTCGGAACTCCAACAAAATATGATAGACTTGAATGTAGATTTGCATTCTTTTTACTCTAATAAAGAAGATTACATAGATGAGATATCAAAGCAAAAAAACCCAATCCCCCAAGATGGAGAAATCATAATAAAGCTCGATTAAAAAATATGGCAAAAAAAATTAGCAATTCCTTTACTAATAAAGAACTTTTGGGCTTTTATGAGAAAATGTTTCTTATCAGAAAATTTGAAGAAAAAGCTGGCCAGCTTTATGGTGCGGGCAAAATAGGTGGCTTTTGTCATTTATACATCGGCCAAGAAGCTGTAGTTACAGGAATATTGTCTTCAATCCAATCTGAAGATACGGTGGTGACCTCATATAGAGATCATGGGCATATACTAGCTAGAGGAGTTGACCCTAAATTTGTCATGGCCGAACTTACTGGAAGAAAAGATGGAATTTCTAAAGGGAAGGGGGGTTCCATGCATATGTTTTCTAAAGCAAATCGATTTTATGGTGGGCATGGGATAGTCGGCGCCCAAGTACCAATTGGTGTTGGATTAGCTTTTGCTCACAAATATAGAGGTGAGAAAAAAATCAGCAGAGTCTATGTTGGAGACGGTGCGATGAACAATGGTCAAGTTTTTGAAGCTTTTAATTTAGCATCTTTATGGAATCTCCCCGTCTTGTTTATAATAGAAAATAATCGATATGGAATGGGTACAGCTGTTAATAGATCAGCTGCTGGGAAGGAATTATTCGAAAGAGCAACTGTATTTGGTATTAAAGGTGAGAAAATAAACGGAATGGATTTTTTTGAAGTCAGTCAAGCTGCTATAAGAGCAAGAGATCATATTTACGAAAATTCCAAGCCTTATGTTTTGGAAATGGATACGTATCGATACAGAGGACATTCAATGTCAGATCCAGCAACATATCGTAGCAAAGATGAAGTTAATGAGATGAAATCCAATGACCCAATACTATCTATGAAAAATAAATTATTAAAAGATTATAAAATAAATGAAGATGAATTAAATGATGTTGAAATAAATATAAAAAAACAAATTAAAGAAGTTGAAAAATTCTCATTAGAGTCCCCACTTCCTAAAATAAACGAATTATTTACTGAGGTTTACCTATGAACATTCTACTCCCAGCTCTTTCTCCCACAATGGAGCAAGGAAACCTCGTTAAATGGTTAGTTAAAGAAGGTCAACAGGTTAACTCTGGAGATATTTTAGCAGAAATAGAAACCGATAAAGCTACGATGGAGCTCGAGTCACCTGATGATGGAATTATTGAAAAAATTATTGTTGAAGAGGGTTCTGAAAATATACAGGTTAACTCTCCTATTGCTATTTTAAAAGTTGATGGAGAGGATGAAGTGCCAAATTCAGACTTGGTTGTGAATGAAAAATCTTCAGAAGCTGAAGTAAATATTCCAAATGATATTCAATCAACTTCTGTAAGTATTTCATCAATTTTTAATAATCAAGTAGCAGATGATAAAAATTGGAGCGAAAAAGAAATATCGATGAGAGAAGCTCTTAATGAAGCTATTGCTGAAGAAATGGATCTAGACAAAGATGTTTTCTTGTTAGGTGAAGAAGTAGCTGAGTATGATGGGGCATATAAAGTAACTCAAGGACTTCTTGATAAATTCGGCTCTAAAAGAGTTTTAGACACGCCAATTTCAGAACACGGATTTACAGGACTAGCTATTGGTG
>Ga0255763_1005303_pt1 | contig 10409 bp, 9 predicted proteins | sample 041ome_2_FD_179963 | JGI IMG/M metagenome (GOLD analysis project Ga0255763, IMG submission 179963) | Coastal salt marsh microbial communities from the Groves Creek Marsh, Skidaway Island, Georgia - 041406US metaG (version 2) | ecosystem: Environmental > Aquatic > Marine > Intertidal zone > Salt...
CCTATAATAATATACCAATATACGATATTACATCGTATATAAATATAAGTTAATTTTGATTTCCTAAAAATTAATCATCTAACAAATTTGAATCATCTAAAAAATCACCAGTTTCGCTCATTAATTTTCGTTTTGATGAAACTCCATTTACATAAGCTTTAGCTGCATTTTTAGCACTTCTTGAAACCGAAGATTCATTTTTTGATAACGCTTTTTGATTCTCTTTTGCTCCTAAAGGGTCTCTACCATATGGATGTTTATCCTTCCCATAAGTATTTCCTTCTCTAGGTCTACCACCTTTATCTTTTAAAGATGATTTTAATTCTTCCAATTCATCCTCAACATCAGTTGGTTCTGATTGCATTGCAGGGTCATTACCCTCATCCTCAATCATACGATAACGATATCTATCTTTGATATCATTGATAAGATTTGTTTTCTGATAATCAATTTCATCATCACTAAAGTTGAAGATATTTTTGTATGCCCATTCTTTAGAAACCATATTCAACTGAGTAATATCAGAAACTAATCTAACTTTCTCACTCCATAGGTTTACTTTTTCTTGCTCATAGATTGTAGATGGATTAACCAAATTTAATTCAAAATCTACCATTTCCCGTCCTTCAATACCTTGAGCTGCTAAGTGAGTTACTGCAATCTTAGTTAATTCTGAGATAAGAGTTCTTTGGATTCTTTCAATTGTTCTTGCGAATCTCACATCTTCTGCCGCAAGAGTTGCTTTACCATTTACATTCTCATCGTATCCCAAATATGCTTTTGGAATCTTTAATGCTGCAAACATTTTGTTTTTTAGGTAATCAATATCATCAATTGCAGTATATTCTAAACCACCCAATGAATCAATTTGAGTACCACTATCACCACCCCTAACAGGTAAGAAGAAATCTTCAGTTAGGTTTTGGATGTTATACTTTAAGTTGTAATCACCAGTCTGCTTGTCCACAAATGGAGTTTTCTTCATTTTGGTGATAATCTTTTGCATGTAGTTATCAACCTCTTGTGGTGGAATGTTACCAATATCAATTTTGAAAACTCTCTTATCAGGTGCTCTCATAATTCTATGAATCAACATAGCATCTTCCATCAAAGAAACTTGCTTCCAAATTCTTCTACCATTCTCAATCATTGCCTTTCCGTAAGGAAGGAAGTTTGTATCTGATAGTAATCTGAAATGAACAATCTCATAGTTCTCATATTCACCTTTACCATTGGGGTCATGATTTACTTTGAACTTAATGTAGTTTGGATTGTTTGGGTCAGTATTTTCTAATCTTTCAGTTTCGTAAACTGGAAGTGGTTTTACATTGATAATACCAACATTTGGTTGAATCTCTTGTAATAGGAAGAAATCACCATACTTAACCATATTACGAGTCCAAGACCAAAGGTTGAACTCAATATTAAGAATATCATAGAAAAGGTTTTCTAAGATATCTTTTACTTTTTCATTTTTTGATTTGATTTGTACAACTTCTCCAAATTCGTTTTTAAGTGTACATTCATCTGCATAGATATCCAATGCCGATGAAATAATTGGGTCATTATCCATTGCATCATAATCTCTGAATAATTCCCTTCTAACTTGATGGTAAGCCATTGATTGAGCTGCCATCTGGTCTCCATAAAAAGACCTTTGTAGTTTGGTGTATCTATCTCTTAAATTCATTAAGTTAGTACCACCTTGCTGTCTATCATCAACATCAACAACTTTTCTCTTTCCATCCTTGTCAACCTTTACGATTGCTTGGGTAGAAAAGAGTTTCGTTAATCTCTGAAAGAATGAACTATTTTGTGCTTCTGCCATTTTGTTTCTTTATTTTATAACCTTTATTCTTTTATTTTAATAATGAGGTTTCCCTCACCTTTAATAACTCTGTGGAAAGTTTCTTTTGGTATTTCTACCACATCTCCACTTTCCAAAGTTTTTGGTAGTTCGTTATCCATTTGGAATTTCCATCCGTTTGATTGAACAACTTCAACTACTCTATCTTTTCTGTCTCTGTGCCAAACCAATTCTTCAGATTCTACATCTTCCGAAAAGGTTCTTACAATAACATCATTTTCAGTAACTTGTTTATATGGATTCATTACCAATAAAAGTTACCTTGTGTAACACCTAAAGATTTACCATAGCGAGGCATGTTACAAGCCCAATACCCAGCTTTGGTTTTATCTTTTTTATCACTACAATTGTGTCTATCTGCAAATGCCTTTCTAGCATCTTTATCAGAAATCTTTGCGGATAACCCACCTTTTGCATCACCAAAGTTTACCTTAATAACATTTCCTTTATCGTTCTTAACATAAACTTGGTATTTCTTTGGACCTGAACTTCTTTGAGGTTTGTTAAGTTTTACATCCTTACCTTGATACTTAGCTTCATTTATTGGGAATGGAAAATCTAAAAGAACTTTTTTTCCTTCATAGATTCCCCACTTTCCTAAGTCGGATTCCAATAACCAAATATCATCCTCATTTAGAGAATTCAGTTTTCCACCAATATATAAAGAACGAGCCTCATTGTATAATTCAAAGTAACCTTTCGAACCATATCTGAATACATTCTCCACTAAAGGAGTATTAGTATCTATATGATATTGTAGTGCCTCCGAAAGGTTGCTTTCGTTACATTCCAATATGATATTATTACTCAAACTATACATATACTATATAAATATTAAAAAGTAAATTTATAACCATTTTGATAAGTCCTCAACCGAATCTCCAATCTTCATTTGCCAAGGATTTTCATCCATATTATTACTCCCATATATTCCACTATAAGTATAAGATGAAATACTATTGATTGCCTGTTTAGTTAAATCAATACCTTCTTGTCTCAATCTCAGAGCAGTATCTCTTACCCAAAGTGAAATAGCCAAACTCATAGTTAAATCATCATTATATCCCCTCATTGCCTCCGCTCTACCATTCATCCAAATGAATGTAAACAATTCATCAATAGTTCTGATAGAACGAATTATAATGGATTTTTCTCTAACATATTCTTCTAACTTTGAAATTATTAAAGGTCTAGTTCTTGAGGTAGTAGAGAACCCAGCTACCATTCCTCTTTCTTCTGCTCTATATCGATTGTTAAGTTGATGTTCTACATCCACATATTTTAAATCCTTACTCATGTAGTAAAGATTAGAATAATTTCTATCGATTACCTGTTGAATACAAGCCCAACCAATGTTAGCGTTTTCAATCACCAACAATGCGTTGTTATATTCGGTTGCAAGAGATACTAAGAAGTTACCAAAATCTTTGGTATCCAACTTACCCCTATATTCAGCTACTTGTTCTGATGCCTCAACATCAATAACATGAGCAGCAGAATAATCCGAAGAATCACCTCTCGCAACATCGGCAACTACCATATAAGATTTTGAATAATCAGGATATTGCCATCTCCAAAGGTTTCCATCAAACCCACCCTTTTCAATTGGGTCTTGAACATAAGTTTCTTTGTAGAACTGAAGTACCTGTGGTTCAATAACACTATCACCAGAAGAAATGAAATCACAATCACATTCTTGTGCTGCTCCTTTAGGTCCCAATAGAACCTCTTGCTCATCTCTCCAACTTTGGTCTCTTTCTGGGTGAACACTCCAATGCAATCTAATGTTATTAAAAGTATTAGTTCCATCTTCAGAACCTACCCAAGTTTTGTGGAAGAAGTTACCCACACCATTGGGTGTTGATAGAATGATTGCATTACCACCAGTTGAAAGGGTAGATTGTGCCGATACCCAAATCTCTTCAATCTTATCGATGAATGCTGCCTCATCAAATACTAAAAGTGATAGTGCTTCAGAACGACCAGCATCTCCTGCAGCTGAGGTTGCTTTGATTTGAGAACCATTTGCATATCGTAGAGATAGTTTGTTATCTTCAACAGTTTCCAACTTTAACCAAGAAGGAAGATATTGATTCATCACCCTTACTTTGGTTACCAAGTTTTTAGCTACCTCTTGCTTTGTTGCAATAACCAAAACATTAAAGTCCTGATTGAATAACATCTTCCAAAGTGAGAATCCCGCAGTTAGTGTTGAAATACCAGTTTGTCTGGATTTTAGGATGATGTTGTATCTATGTTCTTTAAACTGAGTTAATGTATCTTCTTGAAACGGAAAAAGGTGAAAGGGAATTTTTCCTCTCACCGGATGTTGAATCATACAATACTTTTTCATAAAGTAGATTGGGTCAGAAGCACACTTCTGGTATTCTTCCTTTATGATTTCCTTTAATGTTTTCTTTTGTTGTACCATAAATCAATTATCCACCTGCTGCAAAAAATAAACTAAGTAATCCACCAGCTAAAGTTCCCATTTTCCATAAGAAGGTGTTTCTTTTCTGCCGTTTTAATTCCTTTTCTAATGATTTAGATTTTTCACTTTCTAAACCAAATTGTTCATCTTTTTTATCTATGATTGTTTGAAGATTTAAAATCTTACCATCTAAACTTGAAATAACACTATCCTTTAATACAAGTTTATCGTTTGATAATTTAAGTAATTCTTGTGTTTCAACTAACTGAAGTTTTACACCATCAAAAGTTACTAAATCCTTAATTACCAGTTTGACTATCGGAACTTCCAGTCTCACCACTGAGTCTCTCTCCGTAACGGTCTGAGAAAAACTTGATAAGCTCATCGAAAGTAAGAACATCAACATTATTAACTTTTTCATCTGTCTGATTTTTTATGATTGAAATGTTACCTTGAACTCTATCGATATCACTATCGATTAATTCTATTTCTGAATGTAACGATTCTATTTTCATATCCAACTCATCGTTGGCAATTGCGATTGAATCAATATCACTTTGGATAGCTTCAATCTTCTCATCAAATGCAGCAACATCCGTTTGGATATCATGCATTACCATCAAATTGTAACCTACAAATCCTAAGATTACAATTAGAATTAAATATATTTTTGTATTACTATTATTCATTTTACAAAGGTTGTACTAATTCGTATTTTTTATCTTTTAAGAGTTCGTATGCAGCGTTTCTCTTTTCAATAACTTCGATAAGTTCTTTCTTACCATTTTCAATATCTTTTTCGATTTGTGCTTTCAAAGTTTGAACATCTTCATTTGATGACCACTTTTCAACTGAACCATCATCGTTGATATATTCGTGAATGTTGGATACTTCGTTTAGGGCTTGATTCCACTTAGCCAAAACCTCAGTTCCATAAGCAGCCATATTAGAATAAACTTTATATTCATTATATGCTTCCCATAAACCATCATTTTTGATTACAGCTTCTCTTTCCGATAAACAAACTGAGCAATATCCTGTTTTTGAAATCAACTTTTTATCAGTTGGTCCATATTTTGATTTTTTACAAATATCAGATTTACACTCAGATACTTTTTGTAAAAATTGCCTTACTTTTGCAAGTTCTGAAGATGCTTTAGATTGTTTTACTCTACCATATTCTTTTTGTTCCCAAATCACACCATTCTCTTCCCAAACATCACCAACATTTCTTTTGGTTTGTTCTTTAACATCGGAAAGTGAAATTTGAGTATCTTTTTGGTATTCACCCGTATTAACCATATCCACCAACTTTCTACGAGTTGGATGCATGAACTTTCTATTGAATTGTTTTTCAGCCATACTAAATCTTATATATACTTATATATAAGTATTGTGATTTAGATTATTCGTAAAATAATCCGAGTATCTGATTCAATGGTGCAAAGGTTCCAGTCAATTTGAAAGTCTTACCACCATATACAAATACGATACCTTCGTTTGGAACAATCTTATTCTTTCCACCAATTGCGTTTAATCTTTCCAACTCTAATTTAAGTTTAGAAACTTTCTTCGGGTCTCCACCTTTTTTAACATCTTTGATGGTTTGGTCTAATCTTTTCTTCATATCCCTAACTGCGGAATCAGGGTTTGCAGTTAGTGCTGAACTCATAAAGGATAGAACCTCTGCTCCAACACCTAAGAAGATATCCTCAAATGGTCTGATGTTATCTTTAGCCATTTTAGCATGGTCATTCTTATCAATACCTTTAGCCCATTCTAATGTTTTTTCATCAGTAATGTTCTTATTATCTAATCTGAATGATTTATCGTAGAATGCCCATCTCTTTACCAATCCCATTAGGGTTTTGTTATCCAACTTAGATGGTGATTTCTTATTCACAAAATCCATCCACCAAGCTTGATGATATTCTGCTACACCATCAGTATCTTTTAATTTGAACTTAGATTGTAGTTTTGAGATTTGTCCGTTATACTTTCCTTTAAGTGAAGAAAGGTTTTTGGATTTAGGTAATTGAACTACTGGTGGGCCTTGGATTGTGTAAGCTGATTGAACATCTGCATTGATTTGTTTAATCATACCAGCTAACATTCTCGCTGCATCTTGGTTCTCACCAATTGCGATACCATCCTCATTGTATTCCATTGTTCCGTGGAATACTAAGAGTGCCTGTCCGTAAGGAATTACATTAACAGAAGTTGGATAGATTACTTCCAAATTCATAAAACATGCCCCACCTTTAAAGATTTTCTCTCTCTGCTTTTCGGATAACTTTGAAATGGCTTGGGTCAAATCTTTCATTGCGAAGTTGTATGCCTTCTCCAATTCTCCTCTTCCTGCAAACTTCATCGCTACACCATTGATATCCAATGCCCCAGCTCCTTTGTTTTTCAAATGTCCTTTGTTTCTCGCTGCAACTAATCTTCCATCTCTCCAACTAACTGCTAATGCTTGTCCATCTGTCTTTTCTCTGGTAAGTTCTAAGTTACCTTCTAAAGCTCGATTTACAATATCTTTTAATTGTCCAAAAGTTAAATTGATTTCGGTATCAAATGGGTGATTCATATGTCCGTATGCCCCACCTTCCATAATCAATCCTTCAGTAATACCACCACCCAATGCGTATGGTTCATTGTACTGAAGTTCTTCTTTATCAAATTTCTTTCTTAATCTTTTTAATTCTTTATTATGGTCATCAATCCATTTTTGGTCTGGATAACCATGTGGTGCTACTTCTTCAAGTTCATCACCCAATCCACCTTTATCTTTTGGATACATTTTGTGAGTACGATACATTACATACTCTTCAATATCTTTAAGTTTGGTATAGTATTTCGGGTCCTCATACAAATGGTCTAATGCAATTTCTTTTGCTATCTCTCTATCCGAAGTATGTTCCATTTCAACTGAGATACCTTTCTTAAACTCATCTACCAATACATCCACACTTACATTGTGGTGTTTAGCGATATCAGTTAATCCCATTCCACCAGCTAATCCACCAGGAATTTTATCTTCAAAGGAATATTCAGGTGATGAAGTTTTGAAATCATCTTTTCTCATTATGGTTTTAGCGATTACTTTGTTCGCTTGTTTCATAAATGGAATATTGATTTTACTTCTATTATCCTTTGCTACGATTTGTCCGTATAGATTTAAGAAGTTGATGAACTCCTTTTTCTTCTTTGCTAATCTTTTGAAGAATCCGATTAGTTCCGCAGGTGTAATTTCTTTTTTGTTTCTTGGGTCTGTCAACCTATCAAAGAAATGTTTATCGGTTAGAACTACATCTACTGGGTTTAATTGTTTATCAGCGTATGTATCAATCTTAACCAAATCCGCCATTGGGATTTCGTTGATTGTGGATTCATCTTGTTGGTATTGGAACTCTCCATCATAATCAATTACTTTAATAGGAACTTTTCTACCAGCAGCAGTGAATGCCATTGCTCGTGTGTTTCCAGCAAGTAAATGATACGCACCATTCTTATCTCTTAGTGCAATTGGAGCAGGAATTTTTTCGTTATTTTCAATTGATTTATATTGCCAACTAATATCTTTACCATATTCATCAGCTAAATCTTTTGCGGTTTGTTTAGGATTTTCAGAATTTAGAATACTACCCATATCGGTATTATTCATATTTTCCATTTCTTCGGATGAAAGATATACTGGTTTAGCATTCTTCATCTTTTCAATCATATCCGCTTTATCTTTGAAAGCATTTGGTGCAGTTTTTTGAGTTGTTTCGTTTTCAAAATACTCACCGGTTTCGTTTTCTAATTCTTCATCAGTATATTTTCTTACTGATTTATAATAATTCTTTTTATCATCAACCTTTTCCCAATTATCTTGTTCTTCAGTATTGTTATTTGAATGAGTTCCTGCTTTTACAGCGGAATCTCTTGTATCTTTTGATTTGAATGTAGAAGTGTTACCTGTATCTTTTTTTGTGGCTGTGAAAGTTTCATCTTCCAATACTATCCCAACACCTTCGTTCATAATTCTAAAGGTTACAACTTTCTTACCATTGATGGTTGGCATCCCATGCTCATCCTTACCAATAGTTTTAACAACTACTTTTTTGTTCTTAAATCTACCAGTTAGAATTGTATCACCAACTTCAACAGGTAATGTAATTGCTTCGTTTACACCTATCTTAGATTTTTCCAGCTCCGATTTAGAAAGTTTTTTAACTTTCTTAGCTTGTTCTCTATCAATCTTATCGGAAACAGATTTAACTAATGAGTATCCAACTAAACCAGCTACTCTTGTTACATGTCTCCACCATTTACCATAAGCATCAGAACCATAGAAATCCTTTTGGTTTGTTGCGGTTGTTTTACCAATCACACCAGCAGGAAATGCAGTTACCGCTTTTACAGGTCCTTTTGGATAAATTGGATGTGGGTCAATATCGGTAAGTTCATCACTCATTATTTGTGATAAAACTGTATATCCAATATACTCTGCTCTTTTTTGAGAGATTTTATCAAATACAGCATAAGATGGAAATAAGAAGTTTGGTCCATCATCTACTTCGGTTTTACCAATTATCTGAGATGCTTCTACAATCAAATCAACATTCTCAACCAACCACTCTTCTACTACTTTTTTTGGAATAGTGAACTCTTCGTTTAATGTGTTAGTTATAAAATCAAAAATCTTTTGATTGAATTTTGGATATGCTCTCGTTGAAAAGAACTTTTTCTTTTCTTCTTCTGAACCCGATGATAATCCTTTACGAACTTCAGTTCCACTTACACCACCCCCACCTTCAGGAGCAATGTAAACATATCCTCTATCTTCGTATCCTTCAAAATCTAAGTTATCTTTGTAAGGGGTAAAGAACTTACCACCTAATCTACTAGCATCTTTTTTACCTACAACGGTAATGAATGCGGTAGTATCTTTATCAAATTTTTTAAGTACTTCAGTTGGTACATATGGATTTTTTACCTCAACGATTTGGTTTTTTGGAATACCAAACATCGTTGTCATAATCATCACTTTCTCTTTGAAATTGAAAGGTGATTTATCATTATCAGTTTTATTGGATGTACCAATATAAACATTATTCTTTCCAAACTTTTTTACTAAGTGTGAGTAAGTTGCGTAATGACCTTTATGAAAAGGTTGAAAGCGGCCAGCGTAAACAACAATCTTCTTGTCTACACTGTCCGCTTCCCCTAATATACTCTCTACTAAGAATTGAGATAATTCGTTCATTATAATAGTACTATTTCCTTTGTACTATATAAATATACGATTTTACTCTTTTACCTCTACTTCAGTTGGTTCAACTGATGCAGCTGCCTGTTGTTGTGCTTTGAACGCTGGGTTGTAGGTTAATACACCTTCAGCTAAATCGATTTGTCCTCTTGGATAATCTTTCTCCAATGCGCCAACCATTTTTCTCATTTCTTCGTTTAACTCTTTGAAATCGGTTTCAGACTTTTCTAGGTTTGATTCCAATAACACCATCTCTTCTTCAAGCTCTTTTTTTCTAAGATAGATTTGACCAAAGATATTAACGATATCATTAATCTTTCCGTTGGTTTCTCTTAGAGGATTGATAACACCATCTTCTAATTTGATTGTAACCAACTCAACTGTTGTTTTTTGTTCTTCTGCCATATGACTTAAAATTAATTAATTTTTGTGAATTCATATATAAATATATAATTTATAAATTTTCGTAATCTATTGTTGTTACACCTCTTTTTTGTACTACTTGTGCTGAACAACGATTTCCGAATTGTATTGACTTTGGAACATCTTCGGAATCTAAGAACTCTTTCACAAATCCTGCTACAAAAGTATCTCCAGCTCCTGAGATATCAATAATCTCTACTCGTTCGGTTGGATACATTGTACCTTTGTACATACATCCATCCTTATCTAATGTAATTATTAACTTTTCTAAAATCCAATCGTTTTGTTCGATAAATTCTTTGTTGTTTTCAAATTCTGAACGATTAAGTTTTATAAATCGTAAATCCTTACACCAATCACCCAACTTTTTCTTTGTATCACAAATTACATTTGGGTGTTTGTATGCTATGTAAGCAATATCTTCTTCGGTTAGG
>Ga0255763_1005320_pt1 | contig 10380 bp, 8 predicted proteins | sample 041ome_2_FD_179963 | JGI IMG/M metagenome (GOLD analysis project Ga0255763, IMG submission 179963) | Coastal salt marsh microbial communities from the Groves Creek Marsh, Skidaway Island, Georgia - 041406US metaG (version 2) | ecosystem: Environmental > Aquatic > Marine > Intertidal zone > Salt...
TTCTACCGGTAGTAAGGACGTGAGATCACACACATGAACGCGAATTGTGAACGCAATGGCGCCTGACTTGGGTAGGCGGCGCAGAGACTGTCTCTCAGCACGATACCAAAGCTGATCAGAGGCGGGATCCACCTGCCATTCGTCGCGCGACATTAAATCCGGATGCGGCATCAGCGACCAGTTAAAACGCTGAGTGAATCGATCTGTGGGAAGACGGTTGAAGAACCGATCTATCTGGTCTCCGATCTCGTCATTTAATCGAGGAATTGGGCCGTGAACTTCCGCCATGGTGGAACCCAGCTTTTCTTCGAGCCGCCAGTCACTCGGACTACACAGTGAAGCCGCGACTAGCCGATATTTCCCCTGCTCATCAGGCTGCATCACCACCAGGTCGTCAGCCACGACCAAGGATGCTCGCCATAACGCCTCTGCGTCTAGCAGCTCTGATTTTTGCAGGCTGGTTTCTACTCCCGCAAGATCAAACACCAATCCCGCGAATTCTGCCGCCGCATTCACGCCCTCATCCAGAACGGCATAAACCCGTCTGCCGAGCTGTTCACGAACAGATACCTTGTGTGCTCGCCACCCAATCGATGGCATGGTATCTACCCATGGCCCGCTCATAGGCGCCAAACCCATCGCGACAATGCGTGGGTCGTTACAGTGAGGGAGAAACGCCGGAGTCTGTTCTATCCGTTCAAAAGATGGACGGCTCTGGGTCATTGGATCGTCTTGGGGAATCATGCGCGCATGATGCCAGAGCTTACCCATATCACCATTACCTCGAGAGGAGAAACTCTGGACGAACTTCCTACGTACAGTGGTGTTTACCGTTTCTTCTCATCCGACGATACGCTGCTCTACGTTGGAAAAAGCATCGACATACGTGCTCGCATTCAGTCCCATTTTCAGGAAGGAAGAAAACCGGGACGACACCAGCGCATCATGTCCCAAGTGGCGCGCATAGAAACGCAAGCCACTGCTGGAGAGATAGGTGCGCTGCTCGTCGAAAACGCGGCCATCAAGGCCGAAACGCCGCTCTACAACCGTCGTCAGCGACAGGTCAGAAAGCTGTGGACCATTCATCTGAATCGATCTCGCGATAATTTTCTGCAACCCGTCAGTGCAGACTTCTCACCATGGGGCGAGAGAGCACTGGACAGTTATGGCCTGTTCCATAACCGCCGTCACGTCGACAACACCGTTCGACGACATGCTCGTGATCACGGACTGTGTCTGCGCATGTTGGGTCTCGATGCCGGCAAGGGGCCCTGCTTTCAGTATCAACTGAAACGCTGTGATGGTGCCTGCGCCGGCGTTGAAACCCCTGAAGAACACAACGCACGTCTGCTGTCGGTGCTAGACCGCGATCGTATTGCTGCCTGGCCTTTTACCGGACCGCTTCTCTTGGTGGAGCGCAATATACGGCCGCAGCGCAATCAACCCGCCGAGCAGTACCACCTTGTCAATCACTGGTCCTGGCTTGGCTGCTTCGACGACACCGAGAATGCGCGCCAGGCATCTCAAGATAACCATCAAACCGTCTTCGACCGCGATGCCTACCGCATGCTCATGAGCGCACTGCGCAAGGGTAAACTGGACCTTGTTGATGCGGTAACACTGGAGTCGGTCGACAACCCCCTTATTGGCGAGAACTTCGACTAGTGGCAGTCAATATTGTCTGGTTTAAACGCGACTTGCGATTGACGGACCACGCTGCTCTCCAGCTCGCGTCACAGCTGCCCGAACCCACGCTTCTGGTTTATCTCATCGAGCCAAGTCTGCTTCGAAACCCGCATTATCGAGGCCGTCACTGGCAGTTCATTGGCCAATCCCTAGAGGATCTCCAACACGCTTTACAGGTGACAGGTCACCGCATTGCCGTGCTGGAAGGCGATGCCGTCGAGGTCTTTGGTGAGGTTCATCGCAGGCTGGGTGTTAAGCGTCTGCTGTCCTACGAGGAGACGGGTCTCGAGGTAACATTCAAGCGCGACCAAGCCCTATCGAAGTTTTGCCAAGCAGCGGGTATCGAGTGGCGAGAATTCCAGACCAACGGGGTCGAACGGGGCCGACGGGATCGAAAAGGTTGGAATCGATCATGGCACCGCGTCATGTCTGGTGAAATTCACTCGGTTGATCTCGCGTCAGTAAAATCAATCAGTGCCACAGCGTCAGCGCAACTCGATGCTCTGCGCAGCAAGCGGTATCGCCAATGGATTAAACACCGTGGCGACATGCAAGCCGGCGGGCCGACTCAGGCAGAGCAGGTACTCAAGAGCTTTCTCGCTGATCGCGGCTGGGGCTATCAAAAATTCATCTCCAAACCTGAGCAAAGTCGAGCACATTGTTCTCGACTCTCTCCCTATCTCGCCTGGGGGAATCTGAGTACGCGACAGGCCTACCAAGCCCTTATGCAACAGGAAAAAAAGCAGGGCTGGGGGCGAGCAATGAGTGCATTTGAGTCACGCCTTCACTGGCACTGTCACTTCATCCAGAAATTCGAGATGGAGTGTCGGATGGAGTTCGAGGACATCAACAGAGGCTACGCTGTGCAGCCACGAGATCACGATGATGGCCTGGTCTCGGCATGGAAAGACGGTATGACCGGGTACCCTTTGATCGATGCAACCATGCGCGCGCTCAAGGCCACCGGCTATGCCAACTTCAGGTCACGAGCCATGTTAGTGAGCTTTCTCACTCACCACCTGTGGCAGGACTGGCGGGCCGGAGTGACCCACTTGGGATCACTGTTTTTAGACTTTGAGCCCGGTATTCACTATCCGCAAATGCAAATGCAAGCGGGCGTCACCGGCATTAATACGATACGGATCTACAACCCAATCAAGCAGTCTCTGGATCACGATCCAAACGGTGAATTCATCCGCAGATGGGTGCCAGAACTCAAGGATTTACCGACACCGCTTGTTCACCAACCGTGGCTTATGTCACCTATCGAACGCCTGCTTCAGCCCATCGACTACCCAGCGCCCATTGTCGACCTGAAAGAGTCCTACAAACGCGCACGAGACACACTGTGGAAATTAAAAACCGATCCGATGGTGGCGCGGGAAAGAGTGCGTATACTCAATCAACACGTCGAAAGGCGTTATCAGAAACGCTTTGAGGAAAACGAGGCGGGTTAACCGGATACGCTAACTATGTTCAGTCCCCAATGGCAGCACTCCTATCAGGCTCTCGGTAGCGGCTACACGAGTCGAGCCAATCCTGACCCCGCGAGCTCGCCCGAGTGGATGGGTTGGAATGAACCCCTCGCCGAGGAGCTTCAGTGGCCGCAGGATCTGAGAAAAACAGACGAGGCACTGGCTATCTTTGCAGGGCAAAGCACACTGGAAGGCACAAGCCCAACTGCATCGGTTTACGCTGGCCATCAATTTGGTCAGTACAATCCCCAACTGGGGGATGGTCGAGCCATCTTGCTCGGCGAGTGGGCAGTGAGTCCGGCAGAGCACTATGACATCCAGCTTAAAGGTGCGGGACAAACACCCTACTCCCGCGGAGGCGATGGCAAGTCGCCCGTGGGGCCCGTTGTCAGAGAGTATCTGGTTTCGGAGGCCATGCATCATCTTGGCGTCCCCACCACTCGAGCGCTGGCAGCCATCGCTACCGGTGATCGAGTGTTTCGAAATGATGTAGAGCCCGGCGCGGTCATGGTGCGCGTTGCCAAAAGCCACTTACGCTTTGGAAGTATTCAGTACTTTGCAATGACACGAGAGGGTGATGGGCTCGCAGAGCTTGTGGAATATGCAGCAGAACGCCATTTCCCCGATATCATCGCGGCGAAAGGGGCTGGCTCTGCCGCCGCCAAGGCCGAGGTGCTACTCGAGGAGACGGTTAAGCGGATAGCCTCATTGGTGGCTCATTGGCAAAGCCTCGGATTCGTTCATGGTGTTATGAACACGGATAATATGCTGCTGTCCGGGGAAACCATTGACTACGGACCCTGCGCGTTCGTCGATACGTTTAAAGCCGACGCCATGTTCAGCGCAATTGATAGTCAGGGACGCTACCGGCTCTCGAATCAGCCCGGCATTGCCCACTGGAACACCAGTGTTCTAGCGTCATGTTTGCTGAAGGTACTGAACTCGAGCGAGGATCGCGCTGTCGCCTATGCGCAGTCAGTGGTCGACGAGTTCCCGCGTTGGTACACCGATGCCTTCAAAACACGGGTTGCAGCGAAACTGGGTCTTGACAGTTTTAGACCCGAGGACACTGAACTTCACGATGGTTTCCTCAAGACATTAGAAGAGGATCAACTGGACCTGTCACTTGCCTATCGGTGGCTGACTCACCAAGCCCTGGAAGACAGCGGTCATACACCCATCGGAGACTTGTTTGTACCCAGCGATGGGCTACTCGACTGGCAGTCTGTCTGGCAGCGACGGCGGGCAATCAACAAGGCGGACTCACAAATGACGGGGGAGCTCATGTGTCAGGCTAATCCTGTGGTGATTCCACGCAACCACCACGTTGCCGCTGCAATCGAAGAGGCCGAAGCCCAAGACTACGACTACTTACAGGCGGCCTTTGATCGCTGGAAATCGGCTTTTGAATGGCAGGACAGCGACACGCTATGGGCCGCACCGCCCACTCCTACCGAACGTGTCACACGAACGTTTTGCGGCACATGACCCACACGGCCTCGCGCGTGTCTTCATAGCTCAACGGTGCGCAGGCCTGTATAATTAGCCGTCGCAAATATGGAGAGTCGGGTGAAAACAGAGTTTCTCGGGAAAACAGTCAGCGGTCCTTTCACGATTCCCTCAGGAATTGTTTCGACAGCTCCCAGCATTATTCAGCGAATCTTTGACGACCTCCCTGAAATCGGCGTAATCACCACCAAAAGCGTGGGACCCATACCGCGCGCAGGTAATCGTGAGCCTGTCTACAGCCAGTATGCACCGGGTTGCTTCGTCAATGCGGTTGGGCTGACCAACCCGGGAGCCGAAGAGGCTCGCAAAGGTTTTGAGTCACTCACGATTCCGGAAGATCGCTTTCTGCTCGTCTCCATTTTTGGCGGCAGTATCGATGAGTTTGTTGAGGTCGCTAAAATTCTGGCACCTGTCGCTGACGGCCTAGAACTCAATCTCTCCTGCCCCCACGCGCAGGGCTATGGTATGGCCATGGGCCAGGACCCTGAGATGGTCAAGGCGATCGTGAGTGCGGTCAAAGCCGCTGTTGACGTTCCGGTGATTCCAAAACTCACGCCCAACGTAGACCGCATTGAAGACATTGGTCTTGCTGCGCTCGAGGCCGGCGCCGATGGGCTCTGCGCCATTAATACTGTGGGGCCTGGCTACACCGAAAGTCATGGCCACCCGGTACTCAGCAACGGCATGGGTGGCATGTCAGGTAGCGGAGTTCTACCCACAGCGCTCAAGTGCATTCATGCGCTTAAAGCCATAACTGACAAGCCAATCATTGGCTGTGGCGGCCTGTCGACTGCGGATGATTGCCGGGCGGCCATTAGCGCCGGCGCCTCGATTATTGGTGTCGGCTCAGCGTTGAGCGGCATGGATACGGAAGACATGAACACCTACTTCCGCCAGCTTCAGACCGACCTGGATAACGGATCCAACAAGGCGAAGGCAGGCCTCAACCTGGATCTTGATATGGACTTTGCGCCCTACAAGGTCGTTGCCAATGAACCCGTCTGCGAGGACATCACTGTTGTCACTCTTGACGGCAATATCAACATTCAAGCCGGCGAGTATGTGTTTGTGTGGATACCGGGAGTGGGTGAGAAACCATTCTCCTGTCTCACTGACTCACCGTTACGGCTGGCCGTCATTGATGTGGGGCAGTTCACCAGTGCTTGCTACCAGCTGAAACCTGGAGACGATGTCTATATTCGAGGGCCGCATGGCGCACCCGTCATGCCCAAAGATGATGCCAATATCATCTGCGTCGCCGGGGGCACCGGCTTGGCCGCCGTGTATCAGGTAGCACGTGACTTTGGGTCAAACGAGAATCCAGCCCAGATATTTGCGGGCGCACGTAGTGCCGATCGCTTGTACTTCACCGAGGAGTGTAAGGATATCGCCGAGGTCCACATTGCAACGGACGATGGCAGCGCTGGTTTCAGTGGTCGAGTAACAGACGCCCTGCGTGACTATCTCGAAACGCTCGATGCCGATACGTTGGCACGAACCGAGTTCTACAACTGCGGGCCGGAGCCTATGATTCATGCCGCCGAAGCAGTCCAACGTGACTTTGCCGGCGCCTCACAGATGTTCAGTGCGATCGACTACACCACGAAATGTGGTGTTGGTATTTGCGGTGCCTGTGCATCACCCGATGGACGCCGGATTTGCGTTGACGGCCCCTTCATCAACACGCAATAGATGTGTCACCCTGACGGATAACAATAAGCGAGGTAACTATGGGACCCAAACTGGTTATTACATCGATCATCATCACCGCTGTGGTTTTTGCGGTCGCATGGATGGGCGATCAAACAGGCTCTGAGCTGTATGGACTGCCGCTCATGACCGCCATGGCTCTGGGTATCTTTGCGGTTCAGTGGATTGGGCTCATTCACGCGCGACTTTTTGAGACCGAGCATTACTTTGATCTCGTTGGCAGTCTGACCTACATCACCGTCACGGTTTTTGCGCTTCAGCAAGCCGTTGAAATAGGGTTACGCCAACAAATTATTGCTGGCGTAGTGATAGTTTGGGCAGCACGCCTTGGGCCCTTCCTATTTAGGCGCATTCAAAAGGCCGGTGAGGACCGACGCTTCCGCAAGATTAAGCTGTCGACGCCGCGATTCCTTCTTACTTGGACCCTCCAAGGCACCTGGGTGTTCCTTACCGCTGGCGCGGCACTGGCAGCCATCATGACGCCCAATACAGCCCCACTAGGCACCGTGTTTTATGTGGGCGCCGCGATGTGGGTTATGGGTTTTGCTGTCGAGGTCATCGCAGACAGCCAGAAGAGTGCCTTTAAGGCGGATCCTGCTAATGAGAATAAATTCATCACGACCGGTATCTGGGCAAGAGCGCAGCATCCGAACTACTTCGGTGAAATTCTTCTGTGGGCAGGTGTCGCGGTCATGGCCCTGCCCTCTTTAAGTGGTAGCGCGATGATTTTCCTCATCTCGCCCGTCTTTGTTGCTGTGTTACTCACTCGAATTAGCGGTGTTCCACTCCTGCGAAAGACTGCAGGTGCGCGTTGGGGTGACGACCCTGAGTACCAGGCCTATTTGAAGAACACGCCTCTGCTCATCCCACGCATATTCTGATTCGCGACGACCAATACAGTGCATAAAAAAGCCGGCAACTGCCGGCTTTTTTGTTCCTGACCAACTCGCGCGAGGCTCTCGACTTAAGCGTACGAAGCCTTAAGGTCCGACAGGCACTGGTGGAAACCCGTCATCGTTGATTCGACGACCTCAGCGGCCGTTCTCGCCTCATTGATGCGCCCCATGACCTGTCCGGTTAGAGGAATGGCAGCCTCAAGATCACCACCGAAGTAGAGATCCAGGATGTTCGCCATGTGCTCAAACGGTTGGAACTGTCCCAAAAGTTCGAGTTCGCCCGTGCGTTCGGTAAGCATCGCTCGGAGCGCAGGCCGACCTTGCTGGTTCAAGAAAACGGTATCCGTTTCTTTCCCCTCGTAAATTGCGTTTTTCCAGTTCTGATGAACCGGTGAATCCGAACAGCTCAACATCGCCGTCCCCAACTGAACACCCTCGGCGCCCATGGCAAACGCTGCCGCCATCGTCGGCCCGTCGCAAATACCGCCAGCAGCAATGATCGGCACATCGGTGCGCTCCCGAATAAGGGGCAACAGCACCATAGTGGAAACCGGTCTTGGATTTTTAAAGCCGCCACCCTCACCGCCTTCGACCACGAGGCCATCGACACCGGCATCGAGTGCTTTAAGCGCCATATCGAGTGTTGGTACCACGTGAAAAACTTTGATGCCCGCCTCCTGAAAAACCTTCGTGCAAAGATCAGGACTACCCGAGGAGGTGGTGACAAACTGGATGCCTTGCTCGATGACAAAGTCGATGACATTCGTCCCCTTAACAAAGGCTAGCGCGACGTTCATACCAAAGGGCTTATCCGTCAGCTCATGCATCTTGCGCACTTCTTCCTGAATCGCATCGAAATCACCCGAGGACGTTTCAATGATGCCCATAGCGCCGGAGTTCGATACCGCAGACGCGAGCTGTGCTCGGGCAATCCAACCCATTGGCGCCTGCAAAATGGGATAATCCACACCGGTCATCTCGGTCACGCGATTGCTAATAGGCTTTGGTTTCACATCTACCTCGTATTCTTATAAAGCGCTGGCCGAGCCAACATACCGGACCCGTAGTCGCGGTCAAGCAAATAGCGATAAGCTGTCACACAGCGCACGGATACTCCGCACTTTGATTTAGGAACCACAGGATGATGATTCGCTCACTCCCACTGTTAAGCCTCTTTGTTGCACTCACCGTTGTACCGCTGTCAGATGGAGTCGAGGCTACCGAGTCACGCGAGTTACGCTTCCCTCCACTGGAGGATGGACGTCTGGTGCTGTCGGTGGACACCCACACACACAGCGTCTTCTCGGACGGACACGTCTGGCCCACGGTACGGGTTTGGGAGGCCAACAAGGATCGGCTCGATGCCATGGCGATCACCGAGCACCTCGAGTATCAGCCCAACCGCGATGACATTCCCCATCCTGACCGCAACCGTGCCTTCGAGCTCGCGGTAAAGGAAAACAAGCGAGGTCGCGAGCGCACCGACCTGCTCCTCATTCCTGGCGCCGAGATCACCCGCAAATACGCACCGGGTCACGTGAACGCACTATTTATCCAGGACACAAACCCACTGCTCACGGTAAAGCACCGTCGTGAGGAGACCTACGATACCGCTCGTAAAGCACTACGAGCAGCTAAGGTCCAGCAAGGCTTTATGATCTGGAATCATCCCGCCTGGCCGAGCGACTTTCCCGACGGCGTCATCAAAATATCGGAAGAGCAGCAGGCGCTCTTCGATGAAGGACTCATTCAAGGCATCGAAGTCGCCAATGGCGAATACTTCAATGACTCATCGCTCCAAGTCGCGTTGGACCATGACCTCACCATCATTGGCGCCTCGGATATCCACGGTCTGATCGACTACGACTATGACATTAACGGGGGCGGTCACCGCACAGTGACGCTGGCCTTTGCCACCGAGAGGAGTGTGGAAAGCATCGCCACGGCCCTCTTTCAACAGCAGACCGTTGCAGTCTTCGACCGACAGTTCATTGGCAGAGAAAACGAGCTTAAGACCCTTTTCACAAGCATGGTGAGCTTCGAACGCCTCCCAGCGCGCCGCGATGACAGCCAACAAACCGCAGTGCGTATCAGCAACGCAGGACCCATTGATATTGAACTAGAAGTGCTTGGCGATGTGAGTCTGAATAAGTCAGCCGGGTACGTGACCGTGCCGTCTCATGGCTCGACAATCATACTGGTTCTTGATCACGCACCGAGCGACGAAATTGACCTCCAGTTTGAGTGGCTCAATAGCTGGCGGGCACCAAAGACGCACGCACAAATTAACCGTCAGTTGTAAAACGCCAAGTTAAAAGAAGACGGCTCCAGTAACCCGTTTTGCTCGAGACAACTGTGAGACCACACATGTTTGCCTAATTACGCTTTAGGCTAGGTTCTGAAGCCACCACTCCATTTCTTCAATGTGGTCCTTGCCAAAGAACTGCTCGTCACCCACAAAAAACGCGGGAATGCCGAAGACGCCGCGATCAACGGCGCCTTGTGTGTTGACCATGAGCTGTGCCTTTACTTCGGGGTCTTGTGTAGCGTCTAACAAAGACTGACCGTCAAAACCGGCGGTATTAAACGCGCTGACAAACACGTCAGGGTCATCCATCTTCAGGCCGTCTTCCCACATCATTTTGACGCCCGCCTCAATGTAAGGCGCGACGTCATTATCACGTCCGTAAGCGACACAAGCACGCATCAGTAGCAAGGTGTTGACCGGGAAGTTGGGGTTCATGGCGAATTTAGTCAGTTGGTGACGATCGCAATAGCGCTCGATTTCGCGCATGAACATCGCATTTTTCCCAGAGACACCCGCGAAATTCATCATGGGCGGCTGGTTGTTGGTCGACTTAAAAATACCGCCAAGTAAACAGGGTGTAATCTTGAGCTGGGCGCCTGTTCGCTCGGCTACATCTTTTACAGTGAAGTAGGACAGATAGGCATTTGGACTGCCAAAATCAAAGATGAATTCGATGGTTTTACTCATGGATAGCCCCGCGTTGTTGTTATAAAAATGAGAACGTAAGTAGGCCAATAAACACTTGCGCTGTCCAGTAAGGTAGCTGGCTTACGCAAGCACAAGAACTTGGGTGAGA
>Ga0255763_1005322_pt1 | contig 10378 bp, 9 predicted proteins | sample 041ome_2_FD_179963 | JGI IMG/M metagenome (GOLD analysis project Ga0255763, IMG submission 179963) | Coastal salt marsh microbial communities from the Groves Creek Marsh, Skidaway Island, Georgia - 041406US metaG (version 2) | ecosystem: Environmental > Aquatic > Marine > Intertidal zone > Salt...
ACTGCTTCTGAAATTATGGGAAGTAATCCCAAAATGAGAAAAGTAGATGCATACCAACAAGCTTTCAACGAATGGGTAAAGTAGAAGGAAAGAAATATTGTGATGCTAGTAGGGTAAGCGTTGCCCCTATTGCTAAATCTATCGCTAAAGATATGATTATCAAAAAGCATTATACGCATGCTTGGACAATGTGTAGATATGCGTTAGGTATCTATTATCAAATGGATGAAAAAGATATCTTTGGTAATGATAAACAATTAGTAGGAGTAGCTGTATATGGATTCCCAGTAGGAGCAAAAGCATCAACCTCAGTTTGTGAGGGATTATCAAAGGATAATATCTTAGAACTTACTCGATTGTATGTAGATGATGGGTATGGTTCAAACATTGAAAGTTGTGCATTAGGTAAAACTTTCCAATGGTTAAAAGAAAACGATACCAACATCAAAGTTCTAATTTCATACGCTAATAACGGACAAGGACACTTAGGTGGGATTTACAAAGCAACCAATTGGATTTATCAGGGGTTGAACACCGATATTGCTTTGATGCCAAATTGGGGAATCTCACTATCTAATGACCCATACGATTGGATTCACTCCCGAACTGTATTCAACAATTGGGGAAGTGGTAACTTAGAACACCTCAAAAGAGAAATCGGTAAAGAGGGATACAAAGAATTTTGGAGAAGAGAAGAACCTCCAAAACATAGATACATTCAGATTCTTGCTCAAAACAAAAAAGAGAAAAAGGATTTGATGAAAAGGTTGAAGCATGAGATTCGACCTTATCCAAAAGAACTAAATGATTACAATACGGAAGTGGTTCACCACTTTACTTATGCACCCGAAGAATCAAACGAAATAAATTTTTGGTAAAAAGATTTGGATAATTAAAAAATTATTCGTATATTTGTAAAAGAATTGAAGGAAAACAATCAAACACCCTTGGGAATCCGATAATGGATTTAGAAATAAGACTACGCTTCCCTAATGAAGTTGTCCGAATTCCAAGTAAATAGAAAATAATTTAACATTAATTGGAAGTAGTAGCTTTATAACTATGAGTGCAGAAAATGCAAATTTGAATTGGTCACTACGACCTTCGCTTGTACAAGCTGGAACAGTAGATTTAAGAACATCTTTAGAAATTTTATCAAAAGCAACAGTCGATGATGATTTAGCACAACGAATTTTTGTTGATTGGGATGATGCTAGAAAACAAAGTTACATCGCATCTTTGTTAGTAGGTACAAACTTAACTTCAGTATTTGTACTTGCTGATTTAAATTCAATTTTAACCGCCATTGAATCTGATATTTCATCTGTTAAAGAACAAATAGAAAATGATGAAGTAGATAAAGATGATGCCAAAAATGAACTTGATGCTTTGAATCAAAACAAAGAGTATTTTAAATCTTTGGTAGATGATGGATATGATTATCTATTGTTAGATGGTAAACATAGAGCTGAATTATTGGATGAGGTATTTAACCGACGAGAATTTAAATTTAATGATGACTCATTTGATGGTATCATTCAAACAAATGGGGTTTCTATAAATTTAAAAGGAAGAACTCTTAAAAACTTTGATGTTTCTCTTACCGAATTTATTAAGGACAATACCCAAACATTGATGACAATTATCCAAAATGGTCGTATTGAGGATATGCAAGGTATCTTTGTTAAAACTAATTCTGGGTTACAATTATTCCCAATGGAACTTCGTATTTGTACGATGAGTGTTGTTGCTCGTTTTGTTAGATTTTTAACAAAAAATGATGAAAATCCCACAATATATTCATTCTTTCAAGCTCTTAAAGGTTTGAATGGTAAGGGAGCTAAATCATTAGAAAAGAAAGGTGATTTACTTTTAATTTCAACTATTTTAGCATATTACTTCAATAACATTAAAGAGGTAAAGAATCCATCTAAAAACTTTTATTCAGAAACATATTTGGACAAGATGTATCAGTATGATTTCCACATGAGTAAATCAGATGAATCATTTATTAGAGAGGTGTTTCATATTTTAGCAAAAGGTTCTTTGGAAGAATATAAAAAAGCAAAATCTGATAAAAATCCAAAGTATGTTGGATTAACTTGGGCTGATAGTCAAAACATAGCACTTATGATGATGTTATTGTTATCTGGTAAAACAAATTACCTAAAATCAATCGGTTCTAAAGTTGATGTTGTTAAAGATAAAGAAGATGAGTTCTTTAGAACTTTATTTGAATGTATGGTTAAACTTATGGCTGAGGATTTATATGAAGTTGATACTGATGGTAATCCTATCGTTAGAAACGATAAGTATGGTAACCCAATGTATGATAAAAAAGGTAAGACTTTGTTTATTGAAAACGAACACTCATTTAAACGAAAAAATCGTAACAATACTGAAGAAAACCAAGAAGCCAAACTTATGATGTTTGAAGAGTATCTTCAAAGAAACCAAATCATTGAATCTATGGTAGAGGCTGGTATTATCTTACTTGTTGATACTAAACGAACTCTTACCAAAGATGAAAAGCGATATCAAGCAATTGCTGTGCAAGATTCTAAAGATATCTTCACCAACAAAAAACTAAGTTTAGGTGAGATTGAGAGTGGGTTAACTGCTAACTCTCACATTGAAGCACATTCTAAAGGTGGTTCTAAAATGGTAGTTGGTAGTTCAAAAGCAAATTTGAAATCAAAAACCGATACAATCTACAATGCACTTTGATAAATCAAAGAAAGAGTTAGTATATCACACTACAAATCATAGAGATGGTAAGCTCATTGAGCTTGCCACTCTTTGTAGTAATACTAATCGTAGATTGGTATTGATTACACCAACAATTAAGAAGTATCCTTTGGAAATTAACGAATGTTTTCGTATATTAGGGGATGACCTACTGATTTATGAAATGAACATGGGTATGGGTACTGTTTTAGCTAGTAGAGCTAGAAAGTATGTGGAATATATAGAAACTGCTGAACTATATGAGTAAAATTAAGTTTATATCAATTGAAACGGATTCACATAATCGAGTAGAGAAAAAACTACTACATAGTTGTAATGTGAATAATATTGATATTGAACTTATTGGTAAAGGTACTGATTGGAATGGTTTTATAACTAAATGGCAGATAATGGTGGATTATCTAACTCAGATTAGTGAAGAGTTTGTATGTTTAACTGATTCAAGAGATGTATTGTATATGAGTGATGAAGATACAATTTACAATACATTTATAGAAAACTTTGATAGAGATAGTATAGTATTCAATGGAGAAACACAATGTTTCCCAGAGCCAGAATTTGCAGAATTACATCCAAATCAACACAAAAAGTACAAATATCTAAATGCTGGTTGTGTTATCGGTAGTAGAAAAACTTTATTAGAAGCTTCTGAGAAGGTATTAAAATTATATGAAAAGACGGAATTGAATGATGACCAATTCCTTCTTCAAAAACTTCTTTTGGATAATAAATTAGATGGTAAACTTACTTTGGATTATGATTGTAAGATATTCCAATGTGTTTGGGATAATGATTGGGGAAGAAGCAACAATTTTGACTTAATTTATACAAAAGACGATATTTATAATAGATTAACGGATACACATCCTTTGATATTTCATTTTCCTGGCCCAACAACAACCGATTCGCAGGTTTGGAAAATATTAAATGGTGAGTATTCAAATGTAGTAAAAAACAAATTCTTTTAATGAGAGTATTAGTAATACCAAATTACACAAACTTTGGGATGGCAAAGGATATCAATAGGGATTCATTCTTATTGGTGTTCAAATCCTTTTTAGATAATACACAAATTGGTAAAGAATGGGAGTGGATTCTTCCTTACCCTGATTTGAATAATCATCCGGGTATTATTAACCAATTTGAATATCCAAATGTTACCTTACTTAAAATGGAAGGTTTAGATTGCTTTCCACCAAAAATGAGGGTAGATTATCCTCATAAAGTATTTGAACGAATTATAGAAAAATACAATGGTGAATTCAATCTAATCTGGTCACATTTACCTGAGTGGACTAATGAATTTAAGATTAGTAGAATCTACAACAAAACTCAGCCAATTATAGGTTACTCTCATTGGTGGGAAATCAAAGATAATGGTGCTAGAGATGATAACTCTTTTTGGAGAAATGTGAAGGGTATGTTACAAATGAAAGTTTGTGGTGTAAACTCACAATGGGTAAAGGATTTAGTTATCAAAAGAGCAAGTGAAACATTCCAACCACATATTACTGATAAGTTGGAAGAGATTATCCAACCTTGGTATTTAGGATGTGATTCAGCAACACCAACTGGTGAATATGATAATAAAACAATTGTGTTCAATCATAGAGAAGGTGTGTACACTGGTTCGGATTGGTTCTTCCAAACTATGGATGAATTGTGGAAAGAAAGACAAGATTTCAAAGTTTATACTTCACTAAAAGATATGGGTAAACCTTATACCAAATACATTGGACATGCTGATAGAGAGGTTTATCTAAATCAATTAGCAAAAGCACACTTTGGAGTTGGAACATTCCAAGGTTATTCCGCATGGAGTATGAGTGCAACCGATGGATTGAGTAGAGGTGTTCCATACTTACTTCCAAACGATTTTTGTTATCCTGAAATGGTGGGTAACGATTATCCATTACTTTACAATGGTAAGAAAGAGTTCAAAGAAATGGTGGTAAAGTTATTAGATGGTGAGATAGAAAGACCTGATGTAACTCACATCGCAGAATCTCTTCTTTGGGAACATCAATTGAAGAGTTGGAAAATTGAAGAGAACTTTATTAATAACGCTAGAAAATCATTTGATTAATGTATCAAAACGCATATTACCAAAGAGAAAAGAATCTCGTTCATATTTGGGATGATAAAAAAGGTTACTTTAACTTTCCTTACACCCGTTACGCTTATGAAAAAGTAGATAATGGAGAATACGAAACTCTTTATGGGGATAGGGTAACTAAAATCTATAAATTTACAAAGGATGACCCAAATCTATTTGAATCGGATGTACCCGAAACTACGAGAGTTTTGGTGGACACATATACTGATTCGGATTTACCATCGGAAGGGCATATAGTTTTAACATACGATATTGAGGTAGAGATGTTGAGTGGGTTACCAGACCCAGAAAAAGCAGAAAACGAATGTACCTCAATAGCATTGCATGATTCTGCAACTGACCAGTATTGGGTATTGGTTATGGATAAAGCTGGAAAGTTGATTGAAAAGAAAACTGATAAAGCGCATGTTATCCCATTCCGAACTGAAGAACAAATGTTACTCAAATATTTGGAGTTGTATGAGATGATTAACCCAACCATTGTAACGGGTTGGAACATCGATTACTTTGATACCCCATATCTTTACAATCGTATTAAACGATTATTGGGTGAACGAACCGCAAATCGTTTATCACCAATTGGTGAGTGTTTCTGGTCTCCATATCGTAAGAGATATTTTATGGCTGGGGTTTCGTATTTGGATTATATGGGTCTTTATAAGAACTTTACCTACACCGAATTAGATTCATATCGATTAGATTCTATTGCTCAGAGAGAGTTGGGTAGAAAGAAGATTGAGTACGATGGTAATTTGGATATCCTATTTGAAACTGATATTGAAAAGTTCATTGAGTACAACTTAGTGGATGTTGAATTGGTAGTTGAGTTTGATAGAAAACTTCAGTTCATTGATACCGCAAGAGGTATCTGCCACGCTGGGCATGTTCCTTATGAGGATTTCGTTTATTCATCAAAGTATTTGGAAGGAGCACTTCTATGTTATCTAAAAAGAAAGAACATCGTAGCACCTAACAAACCTGCGGATAGAAGAGAACGAATGGAAGCTCTTAAAGAAAACAAAGAGGAGAAGTTCATTGGAGCATATGTAAAAGCACCTATCGTTGGTAAATACGAATGGATTTATGACTTGGATTTAACATCTCTATATCCATCTATTATTATGAGTATCAATATCTCACCCGAAACTAAGATGGGTAAAATTGAGAATTGGGATGCGCAGGATTTCATCAAAGGAAAAAGAGAAAGTTGGATAATTAATGGTGATACTATTACACAAGAGAACCTAAAGTTATTCTTTGAAAGAAGTAAGTTCTCAGTAGCATCCAATGGTGTATTATATCGTACTGATAAAGTGGGATGTATTCCTGATATATTGGATTTGTGGTTTTCACAAAGGGTTGAATTTAGAAAGTTAGAGAAGAAGTATGGAGAAAGTGGAGATAAAGAACAATACGCATTCTATAAAAAACGCCAGTTGGTTCAGAAGATTCTACTTAACTCTCTTTATGGTGTGCTTGGTCTTCCTGCCTTTAGGTTCTATGATGTTGATAATGCTACCGCTGTTACCACAACGGGACAGACAGTTATTAAAAGTACAGCTGATATGGCTAACATCAAATACAATAAGGAGCTCAATACTCCTGATGCTGACTCTAACATATACATTGATACTGATTCTGTATTTTTCTCAGCAGTTCCACTCTTAGACCATCGTAAACCAAATTGGAAGGATAATGACCAAAATACAATTGCTGGTTATGTAAATGAGATTGCTGGTGAGATGCAAGATTACCTAAATAACTTTTACGATATCTTAGGTAAGAAAGTATTCAACATTGATAAGCACCGATTTGAGATTAAGAAGGAATTCGTATCTAAAGCTGGTATTTGGATTGCAAAGAAACGATACGCTCAATGGATTATTTCTGATAATGGTGTACCTGTGGATAAGTTGGATGTAAAAGGATTGGATGTTGTTCGTTCATCATACCCAGCTGCATTCCGAACTTTTATGAGTGAGGTTCTGATTGAAATCCTAAGAGGTGATACTGAAACTCAACTTACTGATAAAATTTACACTTTCAAAAAGAATCTACCAAATATGGATGTGGTGAAGATTGCTAAAGCTGGGGCTGTAAAAAACTTATCAAAGTACATGCCTAAAAAGAAAGACCAAACGGCAATGTTTCAATTTCCTTCTGGATGTCCAGCACATGTTAAAGCATCAATTGCGTATAATCAATTGTTAAAACATTTCAAAGTTCAAAATCAATATGAACCTCTAAAGGATGGTGATAAAATTAAGTGGGTTTACCTCAAACAAAATCCATATGGATTGGATGGGGTAGCAATGAATGGTTACAATGACCCTCCTCAAATTATGGAGTTGATTAGTACCTACATCGACCACGACAAAATCTTCGAAAGAGAACTTCTGAAGAAATTAGAAGATTTCTATGGAGCATTGGATTGGGGTGAAGTACTCTCCTCAACCAAAACGGCTGAAAAGTTTTTCTCTTTTTAGCTTGTATAACTGAAAATAAATTCGTATATTTGTATAACTTAAAAATAAACATTAAAAGTAAATTATGGAAAAAGTAAAATTCGATGGTTTCATCAACCGATACAACCTTGGTGGAGAGGTTGAATCAGTAATGGTAAAATCTGAAGGTTCGAACCTATCAGTTCGTATGATTTCAGATGACAAGACCCTTTTGGGTGGTGTATCAGTTAGTGGTACTGATTTTCCGCAAGGAGAATTTGGTATCTACACTACATCTCAGTTGAAAGGGTTATTGAGTGTGTTAGATAACACTATTGAAGTAGAAGAAGTAACTGGAGCTTTGAAATTCTCAGATAAGGGAACAAAGATGCAGTATATGTTGGCAGCACCATCAGTTATCCCAGCGGTACCTGATTTGAAAGCACTCCCACCATTCAATGTAGAGATTACACTTAACGATGAGTTCGTAAACAAATTCATCAAATCTAAGGGAGCATTATCTGATGCAGATACATTTACCTTCACTTGTAAAGATGGTAAAGGAGAGATTATCTTAGGTTATTCTTCAATCAACTCTAACCGAATCTCAATTTCGGTTGATTGTAAGTGTGATGGTGATGTTGACCCAATCGCATTCTCTGCGAAATACCTTAAAGCTATCCTATTGGCTAACAAAGGTTCAAACTCTTCATCATTGAAGATTTCATCGCAAGGTTTGGCACACCTAAACTTTGTTGATGGTGATTACACTTCAGATTACTACTTAGTAGAGATTAAATAACAAACCATTAAAGTAACATTATGAGTTTTTGGGATACCGAACCAGCAAAGCCAGAATTTGTATTTGAAGAAGCTAAAGAAAAGCTTATTCAGAATATGAACTACCTTATGACAATGAGTGTAGAAGAACAAACCCTATACAAAAAATGGGTGGAGTTGCAGGAAGAATCTATGATTAGAGATAAATCCCAAATTGCCGCATTGTACGATATGCAATGGAAACCAACTGATATCAACAATAAAGAACTAACCATCAAAGAGATTGAAGAGTTAGAACCATATGTTGAGATTGTAGAGGATTCCAAAGAAGCTACAAAGTGGACTTATCTTAGAAAGATGATTCACACAATGAGTTGGACAGCTAACCCTGGCCGAAATGTGAAAATCTTTGTGAAAGATAGAAAGAGTGGTAAATTGTTAGGGATGGTATCCCTAGCCTCAGATGTTACTGCAATGGCAGTTAGAGATAATTACATCGGATGGACCAAAGAAGATAAATTCCAAAAGGGGAAGTTGAACTACACAACTATCGCATCCACCATTGTTTGTACCCAGCCTTTAGGTTACAACTTTTTAGGTGGTAAACTCACCGCAATGATGACCACTGTTCCAGAGGTAAGAAATTATTGGAAAGAAAAGTATGGGCAAACATTGATAGCTGTGGGGACAACTTCCCTATATGGAATTCATTCTCAATACAATGGTATTCCGCACTTCAAAACTTTGGGTGAATCTGCTGGTAAGATTGCAATCAAACCTGATGATGAATTCTATGACCCTTGGCATCAATGGTTAAAAGAAAATCGTTCTGAATGGTATCAATCTGCAATCACCAACGAAAGAATCCGAAATGGTGCTAATATGGGAACTGGTGAAGGTGCTAGTGGACCTGTAAGTGGTATCAAACAAAAGATTCTAACTCAGATTTTCAAAGAGTGTGGTATCAAAGCATCTGATTATCATCACGGATTTAAAAGAGGTGTATATCTTGCTATGATGTATGAAAACGGACCTGAGTTCCTCCGTTCAGAAATTGAAGAATCAGAACTTGTTATGAAGAAAAAGTTTGAAGATGGTGTAGATTACATCAACAATTGGTGGAAAAGACAAGCAATCAAACGATATTCAAAACTGCACGATGAAGGTAGATTAAAGCCCGAAGATTTATTTTATATCGATGGTATAGGTAAAGATTGGGAAACCTTCAAAGCAGAACGATTAAACGAAGTAGGTAGATAAAACATAAAATATGGCATTTTTCGAAGAAACACAAAATGAAAAAGTAGATAACTCTTTGTGGGTTGAGAAGTTCAGACCCGTAAAGTTAGAGGATTATGTAGGTAACGAACACCTTAAATCAAAAGTAGAAGGTTACTTAGAAACTGGTGATATCCCTCACCTACTTCTATATGGTAGAGCTGGTACTGGTAAAACTACATTGGCTAAATTGATTGTAAAATCGGTGGATTGTGATTATATGATAATCAACGCATCTGATGAGAATAATGTAGATACAGTTCGTAATAAGGTAAAGAACTTCGCATCTTCAATGGGATTCAAAAAGTGGAAGATTATTATCTTAGATGAGTTTGATTACATGTCTCCAAACGCACAAGCTATTCTTCGTAACTTGATGGAAACATTCTCACAACATTGCCGTTTCATTTTGACTTGTAACTATGTTGAGAAAGTAATCGAACCAATTCAATCTCGTTGTCAATCATTCCAAATCATCCCACCAACTAAAAAGGATGTAGCGGTTCAAATCTCAAAGATTTTGAAAACCGAAGAGGTTAGTTTTGAACCAAAAGATTTAGTTCCAATCATTGATGCTGGATACCCTGATATTCGTAAGATTATCAACACTTGCCAAATGAACTCAATCAAAGGTAAGTTACAAGTAGATACTCAAAATCTTTTGGAGAATGATTACAAAATGAAGGTATTAGATATCCTCAAATCTTCGGATGATAAGAGAAACAAATATGTGAATATGAGACAAACTATTATTGATAGTAGAGTAACTGATTTCTCAGAATTATTCACTCTCTTATATGAGAAGGTAGATGAGTACGCTCCATCAAATACAGCGAATGTAATTATCGCTCTTTCTGAAGGACAGAACAAACACTTCAACGCTATTGATAAAGAGATTCCAATGGCAGCAACACTAATAGAAATTTTAAACTTAATCTAAGATGGCAAAAATCGTAGGAATGGGTGGTGGTAACAAACCACAAAAAGCATCAGAACAACCAACACAATCAGC
>Ga0255763_1005335_pt1 | contig 10357 bp, 9 predicted proteins | sample 041ome_2_FD_179963 | JGI IMG/M metagenome (GOLD analysis project Ga0255763, IMG submission 179963) | Coastal salt marsh microbial communities from the Groves Creek Marsh, Skidaway Island, Georgia - 041406US metaG (version 2) | ecosystem: Environmental > Aquatic > Marine > Intertidal zone > Salt...
GTGAACGACGAACGAAAACGGCTTAGTCGTCATCGTCGCCGCATCGTCGACCGCGCGCGAGTGACGCACGCGCGCGATGAGTGGGAACGGGTTTTGTGGTCGCTGCGGAACGGCGTTGCGGCTGCGAACGCAAGCGTCCACGTTGGCGTGCGACGGATGCGGTAAATCGCACACGTTAGATGAAGGTGCGTGTTGATGATTGCGGCGACGCGCTCGGCGCGTGCGATGGCGAATGTGCGCGCGATGACGACGTTGGTGGCGCGAATGCGAGAGCCGCCAGGTTTGGGACGCTTTTTCGCGCGGCGCGCGTGACGTTTCCATGCGTGCTTCGCCGTAGACTGACGTGGTGTCGTGTATTTATGATATGTTGTAGCTTTCGGCGAGCGCGAGCGCAAACTCACGGCGGGGCCGAAAGAGTTTCGTTTCAATCACGGCGTCGAGGCGCGAAACCCAGACGGCTCGAAAGTCGGCGAGCAAGAGGAGGTGTTACGCGAACGCGCCACAGTCGATGAGAAGTGTCCAAAGTGCGAACACAGGGGATTGGACTTTTACACCATGCAGCTGCGGAGCGCGGACGAAGGCCAGACGGTGTTTTATGAGTGTCCAAAGTGCGCTCATACATTTTCACAAAACAACTAGCACGACGAACCATAGTAGTAGAAGGACGGTTCGCTTTTGGAATAGATATTTGACTTTGTTTTTTATGTACAAATGTGTGTGTGTGTGTGTGTATGACGATAGCGAGCCAATAAATGTATATGCGCTCACGTGGGATGTTTTAAATGTTACCCCACTCGTTGACAACCTTACACGATCCATCGCCACCGGCTTCGGCGGCGTACGCGCGCCAACCGGAGGAGCCCTCTTTGTAAAAAGAGCTCGCATCCGTACCCTTACCATCGCTCAACGTCGTATCGCACCCATCTGCGTTTCCACTCGACGCGATATGCCACAAGTCACTCGTCCAGTACTTATTCACCCCATCGCACTCAATCTCACCATCGCATTCATCCTTGACGTGTCTCCAATCCGTCGCCTCGTCGTTGATGTTAGCCTTGTAAAACAAGCACGACAACAACCACGTGTCTTTGCGGCAATACCGCATGGGTCCAGTCGCGGGATGTTGTGCGTCACCTAACGCCGCCGCACTCGCGCGCCAAGATCCCAAGCGCGCCTCGTTCGCACCACCGTGCTGGCCGACGCACATCAAACTAAATGAAGACGCGCCTCCGCACGCCGCGTCCCGAGCTTCTCGCGACAACCCTTTCGGCGCCGCCAACGACACCCCCAGCGCCGCAGCATTCGTCACACCGCGCGATGACGCGTACTGCGTCACGTTTAACCCGCACGATGCGAGTAATGCCCCAGAAAGCGCGGCGATAGCGATCGTCGCGCGCGAAGTTGCCCGACGCTCGCCACCATCGATCGCATCGTCATCCTCTTGCGTCATCCCTCTCGCGTGCGCCGGAATCAACGTCGCGCGTTCAGTAGACATTGCGATATGCACGGCAAAGCGTTTCGTGTCGTGTTCCGCCCGGTTCGCGACGTTCGATGTCGTCGGCGGCGCGTGCGTGCGTACCAATGCGGTTGTTCAGCACACTTGGGTGTTACGTCTCTCGTGGATTTATTTTGACTTTTTTTTAGATGCATTTCGCGAGCGCCAGGAATGCCGCGTGACGACGATGATGGACACATATAAAAGGTAATATTGCATGGTGTACTGCGTATGCGCACATGCGCGTCATGAATCGATGACACGCGGCTATACACGAATGCAGACGACGCGTCGTCCAACCGCGTCCTCGACGCGTCCAATCCTAGGTGAATCACCAAAACTCGTCGGCTCGACGAGTCTGATTAAACAATTACAATAATTTCTTACGCTCAAAGAACGAACGAAGGTAGACAATTTGCCAAACACACATTCCAACGCATACCGTCAAACTTAACACGCTCATCACCGCAACTCTAGTGTTTGTCGCTTCGTTCATGTCTCGCATATCCGCTTCGAGCGCGCGCAGCGCCAACATGCCTTCGTGCACCTCTTGCAAATCCGATTCCAGCGATCGTAACGTCCTCGTAAACGCATCCAAATCCGTCGCCTTGGCCAATTTCTTCCATTCTGATGCCGCAACGCCGTGTTTCCAATCCACTTTGATTCTGTGCTTGGCTAAAGCGTCTTCTTTCTCCGCGCCGTGCTTCATCGACGACAGCTCGGCGTTGTAAAAGCACGCGCGATGATCGCCATCAGTCACGCTCGTAAACCCATACGCCCCTTTCCCCGCGTCCACCTTTTCATATATCACCTTGCCATTCGCGTCGAATAGCGTCACGCTCACCTTATCCTCCGCGCGCACCGTGTCGTACGTAAACAGCACCACGGCGTTGGCGTGAATCTCCTCCGAGATGCACTTCATGTCATCGATCGCGCCGTCACCGCGGTGCACGAGGTCAATTTCTACCCCGCACACCGCGCGCGAACACGCGAGGAGACACAGGAGCACGCACGCGGCGGCGCTCGCGCGCGTTCGGGCGCTCGCGTGCGCGCACATGGGGGGCGAACCGATGCGCGTCGTGGCGTCGCGGAATGACGCTCGAGTCCGAGCGCATCCGCGGTCGCGGTGCGCATTCGTCGACGCGACGGGCGCGAGGCGCGCGCGCGGGGGCGAGGGACGCGCGTGGCGGTGCTCGCGGGCGCGCACTGCGGGCGGTATGGGCGCTGGGCGCGGCGGGGCGGGGCGTCAGCGGGTGTACGTGGATGACGCCATCGGCGCGCAGCTCAGCGTGGGAGTCGTGGACGATGCCAGCGCGTCGTCGTCGTCGTCGCCGCCGTCGTCGCGAGGGTACGCGCGCGAGTACGAGATTGTCATGCGGTACAGCGCGTCTCGAGTGTTTCGCTGGCGCGCGCTGGCGTTGGGGGTGACGTTCGCGTGGCGCGCGGCGGTTGGGACGTCCTCCGTCGCGTCAGTGGCGTTCGTCGCGTTCGTGTGCGCGTGGACGCTCGGTACGCGGGCGCAAGAGGCACGATTGGTGCGTCATATAGGGCTGTGCGTCGATACCGTGTCGTGGTTCGGCGGTCGACGGTCGGTGTTGATACCCGCGGAGGATATCGAGGCGTTTGCGACGCGCGAGGCGGTGTCGACGACGGATGTTTGGTTTCAGATTCTTTGCCTGCGCGCGCGAGGCGAGGCGCCTATGGTTTTATTTGGAGATTTTAGATACTCGGCAGTGTGGACGGCGGCGGTGTTGGATGCCGCGCAGAAGTGTTTCAACTGCGTGGAATAGTTCTAGTCGCGTGTATTACGTATAGCTCGGCCGGCGTCTTTTGACGTCGTCGTTGTACTTTTAACTTTACACTACCAAATTACCTACACTTTCCGCGCGCATTTTGACGCTTTGACCATTGCACGATGATTGGTATTATTTTCATCGTACGCGTTGTCGTCGTCGCCGAAATCGAGCGCGAGCTCGATCGAACTCGCGGGCTCCAACCATTCCAACATTCTAAGCCACACGTGCGCGACGGCGGAGACGCACCAGAGCATCTTGCCAAACACCACGCCTCGTCGATAGATGCGAAAAAATCGACCCATGTGCGTATCGTGCGTATCGTGTGCGCGCGCGTACACGACCTCTACGCGCCGCGCGACGTCATCCCAGTTATAATTAGCCTTGACGCGCTTGTGAATTGTGTCCACGTCGGCGTTTGGAAGCGCGACTAGGCAACGATCGAGCGCGTCGAGCAGGGATTGCACGTCGGGCTTGGCTAAGAATAATATATCTTCTGGAAGAACTTCCGGGACGCCACCGACGGCGGTGGCGACGACGAGGCAGCCGCATGACGCCGCCTCGAGTACCGCGATGCAAAAAGACTCGGTGAGCGACGCGTTGAGGAAAATGTCTCCTCGACGCAGGACATCCGCCACGCCATCGTGCGGGACGTGCCCGAGAATCGTCACCCGCGAATCTAACCCCGCGTCCGACACCGCTTTCTCCAAGTGTCCACGCATGGAACCATCGCCGGCGATGAGGAAATCTAAATTTGCGTGCGCGCGACACGCGCGCGGAATGACTCCAGCCAGGAGATGAATGCCTTTTCTATACATGAGTCGCGACGTCACGACCACAGTAATTCGACCTTTCGCGCGACGGCTCACATCCGGGGTGAACATCGTCGAATCTACAGCGTTAGGAATCACGCTCACGCGCTCAGGCGCCAATCCAGGCTCACCGCCGAGTAAATATCCGCTTCGCAACACCGTGTTCTCCTTTGCCGTGTGACTGACGCAAATCACGTGCTGTGTATCCGCCAGCGTCATATCCAACAACTTATTCGTATGAATCGCACCAACGTCCGCGAATCCAAATAATGAATGATCAGTAAACACGCACTTCATGCCCATCGTGCGCGCGTATAATATGCCTTCGTGCGCGAATGTGCACCCTTGGTGTGCGTGGACGACGGTTACGCCTTCTCGAATGCACGCCTACGCGAGAGGATATTGGACAATCGTGCGTGTCCTCGTGACGTCAGTGTCGAAAACAGCACACATGAACGACGCGCAACGCGATGCGCGCGAGAGACGCGCGCGTTGCACGCACCTTGCGGAATAATTTAAACGCCCCCAAAAAGTTTGGAAATGTGCAGTTGTCATACATGACGACGCGCGGCGCGTGATACACCTTGACCCCGTTCGTGATCCATCGCACGCCCACGCGAGTGCCGTAGGCATGCGTGAAGATGACCACCTTGTGTCCTCGCGCGCGGAGCCGCATGGCGAGGGCGTAGATGTGCAACTCGACGCCACCGACGGATGGTAAGAAAAAGTCGCTCAGCATCAAGATTGTGTGCTTGCGCGTCACGTCGAGCGTCTTGGCCGTCGACCCCGCCTTTGCCGCAGACGCGGACGCGCGCGCAGCGGTGCGGCGGGCCATCTCGCGCCGCCGCTGTCGCCGTGGCGCACGCGCGCGCGAGTGACTGCCGACTGTGAGTGATGGTTTGTGATTTTGTGTGTGTTTTACAAGAGTCGCTACTCACGACGATGCCTTGGTCATTTACGGCGCGGATTTCATCACGGCTGAGCGCGAGCGGGGCAGAATATCGGCACCGCCACTCGTACCGCGGCGCAGGGACCAGAATCTACGCTTCGCGTTGTGCGCGCGCGTGAAATACTTTAAGACTTCGTCGATGGCGATGACGGGAATGGAATACCAAAAGACGGCTTTCCATTCGTTCACGCTGAGCGCGGAAATCGTGAACGTCTTCGCAAACGATGGGACGTACATGATGACGAAATGAAGCCACATGGAAATCACGATGGCGCCGACGAGCCAGAGGTTCGTGGTCGGTGGGTGCGTGAAGAGCGAGCGATTTTCGCTCAGCGAATTCAACGCGTTGAACATTTCAACCAAGACGAGCGTGGACATGGCCATCGTGCTCGGGCGTCGATCTTTGAAGACATCGCACTCGGTGTCTTCGCACTGTGACGCGTGCGTGAGCTGGTCCCATGTCAAATTCGGACCATCGGGGTTGGATAAGTACCACCAACCGAAGGAGCCCACGGTGGCGAAACCGACATAGACGCCGATGATGAGGTAACGAATCAATAACCATCGATCGACGATTTGCTCGGTGGAACTTCTCGGCTTTTTACTCATGATATCCCCATCGGCACGATTAAACCCAAGCGCAGTGGCGGGTAAGCCATCGGTGACGAGATTGACCCAAAGCAATTGCACGGGTACGAGCGTTTCGGGAAAGCCGAGCGCGGCGGCGGTGAAAATGCACACCACTTCGCCAATGTTTGAACTCACCATGTAGCGAATAAACTGCTTGGCGTTGTTGTAAATCGCGCGACCCTCGGCCACGGCTTCGACAATTGTACTAAAGTTGTCATCAGCGAGCACCATATCTGCGGCGCCCTTCGCGACCGCGGTGCCGCTGCCCATGGCGATGCCGATATCCGCGCACTTCAACGCCGGCGCGTCGTTCACGCCGTCACCCGTCATCGCGACGATATTACCTTGTCGCTTTAGCAACTCGACGAGTGTACTCTTTTGCGCTGGTTCGACGCGTGAGAACACGCACATCGATCGCACGGCGTCCTCGCGCTGCATTTCAGTCATCGCTTCAAACTGCGCACCCGTAAACGAGCGCCCTTGAAAGTCTGAAATTTTAGTCATTCCCGTGAACGAATTGTATTGGTCATTCAACCCGATTTGCGCCGCAATCGCCTCGGCGGTTTGCTGATTATCCCCGGTGACCATGATGACGCGAATACCGGCGTCTTTGCACGTCTGTAACGCGTAGCGCACTTCTGGTCTCGGCGGGTCAATCAACCCGACAAGTCCGAGGAATGTGAGCGCCTCTTCATCGCCTTCGGCGCACGTGTCGGTATTTTTGGGCATCGTGCGCATGGCGAACGCCAAGACTCGAAGTGCATCGGTGGCGAAGCCTTCCATCTGCATCATTAACTGTTCGCGTACGGTATCTGTCATTCGCTCGACGCGACCGGTGGCGTTGGACATCACCGACGTGCAGAGTTCCAAAACGCTTTCAGGCGCGCCCTTGACGAATAAAATTCTCTCCTCTCTTTGCGTGCTCACCAAGGTTGACATGCGCTTGCGTTCGCTCGTGAACTCTGCCGTGGCAAGTTTGACAAACTCTTGTTCCCAATACTCTGTGCTTCGCATGGCGGTATCCCCGAAAGCTTTCGGCGGCGCGCGCGCCGACGTCGGCAAGCCAATCTTCTCCGCCAACACGCGCAACGCGATTTCCGTCGCTTCACCAATCTTTTCAAATACTCCCTTGTCTTTGTCGTACTTTAACGTCGAGTCGTTGCAAATCGAGCAACATATCGCTAAATTCGCCATGGCCGATGAATCTGCGGGCTGTTTTACCGCTATCCCGCGCGCGTCCAACACTTCCCCGTGCGTTGCGTAAGACTCGCCGCGAATGGCATAGTTGGTCACTTCCGCACTACTCACCGTCTCTACCACGCACACGCGCATGGCCGTCATGACATTGCATGTCAATGTCCCTGTCTTATCGCTGCAAATCACCGACGTGCACCCTAGGGTTTCCACGCTCGGAAGCGTCCGCACCAGGGCGTTCTTCTTTGCCATGCGTCGCGTGCCGAGCGCCAAACACGTCGTCACGACAGCGGGCAACCCTTCAGGAATCGCCGCCACCGCGAGCGCAACTGCAATCTTGAAGTAATACACTGCACCACGAATCACCCCACCGTGCGCCTTATCTCCAAAGTGCCCGATATTCACCACCCATACCAAAATACAAATCACCGCGATGATTTTCCCGAGCAATTCCCCAAATTCGTCAAGCTTCTTCTTCAGCGGCGTCATATCCTCCACCGTCTGCTCGAGCGTGTTTTGAATCTTCCCAATCGCCGTGTTGACGCCCGTACCGACTACAACACACGTCGCACGTCCCACGGTGACGACTGTGCCGCTATACACCATGCATGTCTTATCTTGTAACACGCATCCGTCCTGGCGCACGGCGTCTTCAGTTTTCTCCACGCTCCCGCTCTCACCCGTCAACAACGCCTGATCGATGCGAAGCTGATTAGAGTGAATCTTCACCAACCTACAATCCGCGGGTACCTTCTCCCCAGTGGCAATCTCGATGATATCCCCCGGTACGAGAGCTTCGGCGGGAATCGAGTGCTTGGCGCCGTCCCGAACGCACGTCGCGTACTCCGCCTGATACGTCTTCAACTCCTCAATCGCCTTCTCCGCATTCTTCTCCGTCGCCACACCCACCGCGGCGTTCGCAACAAGAATCGCCACAATCACACTCGGCTCTAAAAACGCCTCCATCCCGCCCTCGCCATCCCAAAACGCCAACGCCAGCGACGTCGCCGCCGCGCCCACGAGCACCTTCACCATGACATCATCAAACTGTTTCGCCACCAGCGCGTAAAACGACGTCGATGGCTCTTGCGGCAGCGCGTTCACGCCCACCGCATCGCGCCGGCGCTTCACTTCGCCCGCGCCCAGGCCGCTTTCGGCGTCCAGCACGCCGAGACGCGCGAGTACTTCCGACGCAGCGCTCGCGTGCGCACCCTCCGCGTGGCGCCTCCAACGCTCCACCGCGGACTTGGACTCGGGCGTGAGCCTGGATGACGCCATGGGCGCATCGAACGAGCGCCTGCCGCGCATCTCTCGCGCCGTGCGCGCGCGCCGCGGCGGTGGTCGACGACGAAAGGGTCGGATAATGGCGCGGCAGTGTGCGACGCGCGCGTCTTCCATGGGACTCTCTCGAGCGCACGCATTCGTCAGTGGCGTCGTCGCTGTGACGTCCCTGGCGGCGCTCGACGTATATAACGTATATAACGATGCCATAGCGTCGCGCCCAGGGCAAATCGCCGACTTTATTGCGCGTACGACGACGGATTCGCGCGACATGTTCATCGCGTATTGTACCTCGTGATCTTTTCGTGGCGGCTTTGTCCAGGTGAAGGACGCCGTCGAGGCTCGATACCCCGGGTTAACCGTGCTCGGAGGACACTATCCAGCTCCAGCGTTCGCGGTGGCGCTCTCGCGGGCGGTGATGTTCGCGCAGGTGATGTTGGCGTGCGTGACGTTGCTTGATTTCGACGCGCTCGGGGTGTCGCTCGAACGCGCGCCTGCGCTCGTGCTCGAGCTTCGCAAGACGAAAACGCAGGCGTTATTAATGATTTGGGTGGTTGGGAACATGATTCATGCGAATGCGATGAATACTGGGGCGTTCGAGGTGTATTACGGCGGTTCGACGGTGTTTAGTCGAATGGAGTCAAAGACGCTGCCGAGTTTCGACGCCATTTTTCGCGGCGTCGACGCCCTTCGCGGCGGCTCTTCGTCGTGAGTGTTTTCGTGGCGCGGTAATAGTTTTCGATAGAGTTTCGTCGAGCGTCGTGAAGTCGGTGATGTGTACGCGTGACGACGCGCGCGCTAAACGCTACGTGTATGCGCTTTCACATGATGAAAGCGAGGCGAGCGCGCGCGTCTGATTTTGTTCCGCGTCCCGACGCGCTCGCGACGCTCGAGTCGTTGTAAGTTGATGTAAATGATGATGATATAAAAGTTTCGCGTTCAATGTTACAAGTGTTTAAACACGAATCCAACTAAGTGTATAACGTGTGTGTGTGTTTACCACGGGATCGGGTTGAACTCCTCCTCCTTGCCGTCGCCCAACGTCTTTTGCGCCAACAAAAACGTCGGCGCCATCGAGCAAAACGCGACAAAGGCGACGGTTTCGCCACCCACCGCAGACGTAAAGATGTTCACCGCTTGCGGATTCGCCATGTGCGCTTGCAAACCTTCCAACGGGCTCAACCCAGTGACGGCGTAGGAGCTCACGCAGTGCAAAAACGCCAACATCGCGAGGCGACCGTTTTTAATCTCCTTCACGCGCTTATCCGGCGCGTCCAGTCCCGCCGGGTCAAACGGAAACGAGTTCAACACGCCAGATTCCCCCGTGCGTTGGAAACCACGAATACGCGCAGCTTCAAGCACAGCCATAGCGACAACTTGCACGCCAACGAGCGTGTTAAAGTCAATGCCGTAATCCGCAGCGCCAGCTTCCCACCACTTGGGCAAACCCACGGCGTCGGTGAACGCGATACCCGTCACGGCGGCCATCGCCCACCGTCCGTTCATCAATTCAGCCTCTTGAAGGTACGGAAGCGTTTCCGGGTTCGCGCCCAAACGAAGCGGGTCGAAACCTGTCATCGTGTGCGATACGTAGACACAATCATACCCCATCCGTCAGTCCCAAACGCACGGCGGCGCGTCTCTCCAGTCGCGAACGCGAACGCGCAACCAACAATCATGGGGCAAAGATATCGTTGCGTATCTTTGCCACTGGCGCAGCGATGCTCTCCTTTGTGCGCGCGATGCGACGCGCGATACGCACCGTAATCACCAGCCATGGTACCATCTAAATACTTCGGAGCCTTGGCGCCCGGGTACCACAATTCGCGGTCCGCACCGGCGGCGTTGACGACCACGCGCGATGCGCGCGACGGCGTGGTCGCGCGCGCGCGCGATGCGATGGGCATCGGGCGCGCGATCGCGGCGTGTCTCGCGGCGAGCGACATCATGTGTGTGTGTGTGATCGAGGAGAGATCGAGTGGAAAGAAAGAGCTTTAAATGCTCCGTGCGTCTGGCGTGCGAAACGGAGGTCGCGCGTCGACGGGTGTGTACCAAAGTGACGCGCGCGACGAGCATCGGGCGCGCGTCGTCGGGTCGAGTTTTTGTCGATGGGCCCGCGGGGATGGGGACTCGGTGCGTGGTCGTGATTGGTCGATTGCGTACAATGTGACGCCACTAATGTATCAGTCTGTGGGGGGACTGG
>Ga0255763_1005338_pt1 | contig 10354 bp, 9 predicted proteins | sample 041ome_2_FD_179963 | JGI IMG/M metagenome (GOLD analysis project Ga0255763, IMG submission 179963) | Coastal salt marsh microbial communities from the Groves Creek Marsh, Skidaway Island, Georgia - 041406US metaG (version 2) | ecosystem: Environmental > Aquatic > Marine > Intertidal zone > Salt...
CCTGATGGCGCCCTCGATCCGTCCCCGGCCGGCGGTATCCAGCGAGTTGGCATTGTCATCGAGAACCGTTTTTAACGCCGCCGCCAGCCGCGTCAGCGGCACCGCAATAGCGGCCAGTGTGGCGGCGAATGGCTTGGCCGCGGCCTGTACCGCTTCGGGTGCCGGGTGCAGCTGGGTTTGCAGATCATACAGGCTTTCCGGGTCGGCCACATTGTTGTAGAGCGCGGCCCGCAGATGCATGAAAAATGTCTCGGCCGCACCCATCGGTTGAAATTGTGATAACCGGTTTTGCCAGCCCTGACCGGGCAATTCACGCGCTGCCTCAAGCACGCTGTCGAGGTTGGCAAGCGCCGCGGGATCGTCTGCAAGCAGATCTTCAAGCCGCCGTTTCAAGCCGCGTGCGCGGCCACGCCGCCCATCTTCGGCGCCGCGTATCCAATGGCGTAACTCGCTGGCTTCACGGCCCGTCAGATAGGCTGAAAAAGCGCTATCAGCCGCGTCAAAAACGTGATGACCCTCATCAAAGATGAAGCGCGTCGGGTCGCGCCTGTCGGTGGGGCTGGCATAGGCTGCCTGAATCATCACCAGCGCATGATTGGTGACAACAATATCGGCACGTTTTGCGGCGCGGATCGATTTTTCGACAAAGCAACGATTGTAATGCGAACAGGCCGCATGGATACATTCGCCGCGCCGATCAGCCAGTCCGGCGGTTAGTGGCCGCCCCAACAGATCCAACAGCCAGGCCGGAAAGCTGGCACCGGTCAGATCACCATCGCTGCTGGCACCGGCCCAGCGGGCCATAAGTCCCAATGCGGTGGCGCGGCGCGGTTGCCCGGGCATCTGCGTCAGCGCCTCTTCCAGATTAAGCAGACACAGGTAATTTTCGCGGCCTTTGCGCAAGACGATCTTTGCCGCCCGCTCACTTGCATCCGGATAGAGCCGCGTCAGCTCCGCCGCAATCTGATGCTGCAAGGTTCGTGTATAGGTTGAAATCCACACAGTGCCGCCATTTTTTTCTGCCCATAGGGTGGCAGGTGCCAGATAGCCAAGGGTCTTGCCGGTGCCGGTACCCGCCTCGGCCAGCACCAGCGCCGGCGTTGGCCCGGCATCCGGTCGGTCAAAGCTCATCGCCAGCGCCGCGGCATAATCGCTCTGTGACTGGCGTATCTCGGCTTCGCTTCCCAGCATCTCCTGCAGCCGCTGCCGCGCCGCCTCGGGCAGCACCGGCTGAATGCCGGGTTCGGTTTGCGGCGTGTAATCGGTATAGTCGGGCAGCCGGTGCCAGACCGCGGCCTGCCGGCCATCAGGCGGGCCGGCGGCAGATTGGGCCACACCAAGATGCGCCAGAATGAGCGGCCCCCATGCCCAGCCGCCAGCCGCCATCATATTTGCAATTTTCGCCGCTTCGGCCTGTTCCCTCGGGGGGTGTGCGGCCAGTTCATCGAGCAGCATAAAGGCGATTTGCGGCAATAGGCTCGCCATATCATCGCCGCTTTGCGGCCGCGCCAGACCCAGCTGCTGGGCCAGCCCGGCTGGTGTTGGCAGGGCAAATCTGGCTGGCCTGACAAAGGCATAAAGCTCCATGATATCAAGATAATTGCTGATCTCGACACCGGCGCGCGCTTCGCTCCAGCGGCGGTGGCACAGCAACACCAGCCCCAGCGCAAGTTCGGCCGCCACCGCCTGTCGGTCAAGCTGACAAATCTCACCATCGGTGCTGATCCAAATTAGCCGTGTGCCATGCGGGTAAAATACCGGCATATTGTGCAGGTCAGTGATGGCTGTGAGATGATGGCTTTGCATGGTTGCTATGGTATAGCGGCTGCATCGCAGTGATGCCAGCTTTGCCATGGGAAAACCGCCAATAATTTTACAACTGACTTGACCTTTACCGGGGCTTGGCTCTAGCTTGTCGGCGATTTGACGCATGCCGAATGCGGCAACACCAGCTGGTGATGCCAACCCGTTTTTGATAGAAAGCCCGATGATGAATGAAGTGATCGCCCAGCTGCGGGAATATGCCGAAGATGCAAAGGCATGGCCATTTGCCGAGGCCCGCGCCCTGGCTGCCCGTATGGACAAGTCTGCGGCGCAAAAAGATACGGTGTTATTTGAGACCGGCTATGGCCCGTCGGGATTGCCGCATATTGGCACCTTTGGCGAAGTTGTGCGCACCACCATGGTGCGCCATGCCTATGAAACATTGACCGGCCAGGCCACCCGATTGATATGTTTTTCCGATGATATGGACGGGTTTAGAAAGGTGCCAACCAATATCCCTGAACAAGAGATGATGGCTGGCTATATCGATATGCCGCTGACCAAGGTGCCCGACCCGTTTGGCACAGCGTCATCTTATGGCATGCATAACAATTTGCGGTTGCAGGCATTTCTGGATGGATTTGGCTTTGATTATGAATTCAAAAGCTCGACAGACTGTTACACAAATGGTGATTTTGACAGCACGCTGATCCGCGTGCTCGAACAATATGATGCGATTATGGCGATTATGCTGCCGACGCTGGGGCCGGAACGACAGGCCACCTACAGCCCGTTTTTCCCGATTTGCCCGGATAGCGGCCGGGTGTTGCAGGCGAAAGTTGTCGCACAGAATCCGGCGGCTGGCAGCATCAGCTATATTGACCCGGATAGCGGCGATATTCGCGATATCGAGGTCACTGGCGGCAAATGCAAGCTGCAGTGGAAATGTGACTGGGCGATGCGCTGGGTGGCGTTGGGCGTCGATTATGAAATGAGCGGGAAAGACCTGATTGATTCAGTGACACAATCTGGAAAAATTGCCCGTGCGCTTGGCAGCACCCCACCGGCTGGCCTGTCCTATGAGTTATTTCTCGATGCCAATGGCGAAAAAATATCGAAATCAAAAGGCAATGGCCTGTCAGTCGAAGACTGGTTACGCTATGGCAGCCCGGAATCATTATCCCTGTTTATGTATGGCCAGCCAAAACGTGCCAAGCGGCTGCATTTTGACGTGATTCCAAAAACCGTCGATGAATATTATCAGCATCTTGGCAAAATCACCGCGCAGGATCACGCCGCCTGTCTGGAAAATCCGGTATGGCATATCCATCGCGGCGTCCCGTCGCTATCAACATTGCCGGTCAGCTTTACCCTGCTGCTGAATCTGGCAGCGGTATGTCATGCCGAGGCACCGGATATTGTCTGGGGGTATGTCACTGATTACGCACCCGATGTCAGCCCGGCAAGTCATCCTGAACTGGATCGGATGATCGGTTATGCGGTCAATTACTATCAGGATCTGGTGCGGCCACAAAAAATATACCGCACCCCGAATGACGCCGAGCAAGCGAATCTGCGCAAGCTGAAAGAAGCGATCGCCGCAGTACCGGATGATGCCGGTGCCGAAGATATCCAGTCGGCGGTTTATGCCGTCGGCAAGGCCGCCGCTTATGATAATCTGCGCGATTGGTTTAAATGCCTGTATGAAGTTCTGCTGGGACAGTCTGAAGGGCCGCGCATGGGGTCGTTTTTTGCCCTCTATGGACGCGATAAATCGGTGCAGTTGATTGATGATGCATTGGCCGGGCGGCTATCCGCCAGCGCCGGTGCGGACAGCTGATGTGGCAGTTTCTGGCCGGGCTGGCGCGGCAATTGCCCGCCGAAGCAGCGCATAAGCTGGCGGTTGAAACATTGCGGTGGCGCATCGGGCCGCGCCCGCCCGCCGATCATGCGTCAACAGATCTTCGCGTCAGCCTTGCCGGTTTAGAATTTCCCAACCCCCTGGGGCTGGCCGCCGGCTTTGATAAAAACGCCGCCTGTTATGACGGGGCGTTGCGACTTGGCTTTGGTCATGTCGAGGTGGGAACGATTACGCCGCTGCCACAAGCCGGCAACCCGAAGCCGCGGGTGTTCCGGCTGCCCGAGGATCAGGCGGTGATAAACCGCTATGGTTTTAATGGCAAAGGCATGCATGTCGCGGCACGGAATTTACGCCGCCGCCAGCCAGCGTCAGGTCTGGTCGGGGTCAATGTCGGGGCAAATAAAACCAGCCCCGATCCGATTGCCGATTATCGCCAGACTGTGGCTGCGCTTGCCGGTCTGGCTGACTATATCACCCTCAATATTTCGTCGCCAAATACGCCGGGTTTGCGTGATCTGCAAACCGAACAGCATTTGCAGTCACTGCTGGCAGCGGCGCATGACGGGCTTGCCGATGCCAAGCTGAAGCGGCCATTATTTCTGAAAATAGCACCGGATTTGCATGATCAGGATCTGCCGGCCATCGTCGAAACCGCGGTCAGTTGCGGGGTCAGTGCGATCATCGCGACAAACACAACAATTGCGCGGCCTGCGGCGTTGCAAAACCGGCATGCTGGCGAGGCTGGCGGGCTATCCGGGGCGCCATTATTTGCGCCGGCAACCGATATTCTGGCGCGGGTCGCCGGGCATGCCAAACAGCGTCTAGCGGTGATCGGGGTTGGTGGCGTCGCCAGCGGATGGCAGGCCTATGCAAAGATTCTGGTCGGTGCCGATCTGGTTCAGCTCTATACAGGTCTTGCCTTGCACGGCCCGCAACTGCCCGCAACGATTCTGGCGCAGCTGGCACATCTGATGCAGGCTGATGGGCTGACCAATCTGGCCGCCGCGAAGGGCCAGATACCGGATGCTGAAAAGGCTATTCAGCATGCGCTTCGATTATCGCAAATTTCTGTAACACCAAAGGCAACAGCCTAACCGGCGCCGGCGCGGCATCCGGCGCATGTAACTGCTGCGTCATATCTGTGATATCTGTTTTATCAGTTATATCAGTTATATCAGTGGCAAAGATGCCATCGGCGCCGACTGTAAAACTGGCCAAGCTACGATAATAGATCAGAATCGCCAGCTTTATAGCGGATGTCAGACTTGAGTGGCGACGGCAACGATCGACCTTCATACAAAAGTCATTCAGAGATATTTTCTCTTGCCATAATAGGGTCTGCAGGCAGTCCCAGAAATAGACATCCATGACAAGCGAGGTGCGACGTCCCGCAATCGTAATATTTTGTTTTTTTAACACAGATCATTTTAACCAAAGGCTCGCAATGTGGATTTCTTTGTAACGCGTCTATCCAAAAGGATAGTCTATTTGGATTAACTAAAAAGATAACACGAAATTTTTTAAATCTATGGTTGTCAACGCCGGTAGGTTGCTGGCAGGTTGCCGGCGGGTTACTGGCAGGTTACGGGTGATCCTGTGGCCACAAAGGTTTTCAGACTTGACCTGCGGGCGGCTCTGGCCTATACCGTGCCAGCAGTTTTATCGCGGTGCATATGGCGCTGCCACCAATGGAGCCTTGATCATGGCAAAACGTTGTCAATTAACAGGAAAAAGCGTGATGTCTGGCAATAATGTCAGCCACGCCAATAACCGCACACGCCGCCGGTTTTTGCCAAATTTGCAGAGCACCAGCATGCAGAGCGAGATTCTGAATCGCAAGGTCAGCCTGCGGGTATCGACAAGTGCGATGCGGACGGTCGAAAAGCATGGCGGTCTGGACGCGTTTTTATTGCAGGCGCGTAATGCTGAACTGGCTGATGAAGCACAGCAGTTAAAGCGCGAAATTGTCGCGGCACAGGCAGCTGCCAGCTAGGTTTACGCAAATACTAGATAAATTTATCGGGCATCAGCCTTAAAAACCCCCACATCCATTGTTGTGGGGGTTTTTGTGTGTCGCGCTACCAATATGGTTTGGCTAATATGGTTCGGCCAATGTGGGGTCAGGCGACCCGGCGGCGCTGCTTATGCGCGTCCTCATCGAACAAATCGGTCAATTGCCCGACAACGGCGCCGCCCAATTGTTCAACATCGGTAATGGTAACAGCGCGGCGGTAATAGCGGGTCACGTCATGGCCAATACCAATCGCCAGCAATTCAACAGGTGAGCGTGTTTCGATATAGCTGATAACGTCACGAAGATGCCGTTCAAGATAGCTGCCGCTATTCACCGAGAGCGTCGAATCATCGACTGGCGCACCATCCGAAATCACCATCATGATACGGCGGTCTTCATTACGGGCGAGCAACCGGTCATGCGCCCATAACAGCGCTTCACCATCAATATTTTCTTTCAAAATGCCCTCGCGCAGCATCAGCCCTAAAGATTTGCGGGCGCGCCGCCATGGGGCGTCAGCTGGCTTATAAATAATATGTCTAAGATCGTTTAACCGGCCCGGCATGGCTGGCTTGCCAGCCTGCTGCCATAATTCCCGCGACTGTCCGCCTTTCCAGGCACGTGTGGTGAATCCTAAAATTTCAACTTTGACCCCACAGCGTTCCAATGTCCGTGCCAGAATATCGGCAGTCACCGCAGCGATGGTGATCGGCCGGCCCCGCATTGATCCGGAATTATCCAGCAACAATGTCACAACCGTATCACGAAATTGCGTGTCCTGTTCCTGCTTGTAGGATAGCGGGCTGAGCGGCTGCGTCACCACACGGTGCAGTTTTGCCGCATCCAGAATGCCTTCTTCGAGGTCAAAATCCCATGAGCGGTTTTGGTGCGCCATTAATTTACGTTGCAAGCGGTTCGCCAGTTTGCCGACGATGCTGGCAACATTTTCCATATGGCGATCGAGCATCACCCGCAATCTGTCGAGCTCTTCGGGGTCGCATAAATCAGCCGCCGCTATAACCTCGTCAAATTTTGTTTCAAATACATTATAGGCATCCTTGTCGGCGGCATTGCCGGCATTTTTGCCAGTCATATCCGGGTTCGGTGATTCGCCGTCAGACAAGCCATCATCGGCGCCTTCGGCCTCCATCATTTCGCCATCTTCCGACATGCCGGCGTCACCGGCATCATCCATTGCCTGGCTATCATCGCCATCGCTCTGATCTTCACCAACAGCAGATTGTTCACCATCCTGCTCGCTTTGGCTGTCGCCGCCATCATCCTGATCATCATCATTGTCAGAATTTTCATCCTGATCAGATGCCGAATCGCCAAGGTCGGTTTCAAGGGCGCCAATCAAGCGTCGTGATAACGCGGCGAATTGTGCCTGATCATCAAGCGATCCCTGCAATTCCTGCAACAGATCGCCGGCCCGGCTTTGTACCCACGGGCGCCATAAATCCATCACCATTGACAGGTTTTTTGGCGGTTCGGCACCGCTGAGCTGTTCGCGCAGCAACAGCCGGACAACTTCTGAAATGCCAGCTTCATCGGCACTGCCGGGGGCGTCAATCTGCCGGTTTTCATAACGCTGGTTCAGCGCGGCTTCGAGATTCTTGCCAACGCCCTTCATATGTTGCGAGCCAATCGCCTCGACCCGGGCGCGTTCGGCAGCTTCAAAAATAGCCTTGGCACCTTCGGGTGCGGGACAATGTTTCTGGTGCGTTTTTGGATTATGATGCGCCAACCATAACGCCGCCCCGTCAGCCGCGCCGCGTAGGCTGGCGCGCTGTGCCGCGGTCGCGGTTGGCGGCAGTGCTGGCAAACGCACATCGGTATTGCCGACATGTGTATCGGTGCCGGCATAGGTCACCTGATGATCCTTGCCACCTGCCAAAGCACGCATGGCAGCAGCGTTCGATTTCAAGAATTGTGAGTCCTTATCAAAATCAGCCATGCTTGGTTCCTGTTCACTGTGGCGGCAGCTGCGACACCGGGTCGTTTGAATGCCGGGCTAGCTGGCGTTGGCTTGCCGCACCGGTGCCTCGGGAAGGTCAATGCCGAAACAACGCTGATAATATTCAGCCACTGTCGGACGCTCAACTTCGTCGCACTTATTTAAAAAGGTCAAACGGAAGGCCAGCGTCATGTCACCAAAAATAGCGGTGTTTTCGGCCCAGGTAATAACCGTGCGCGGCGACATCACCGTGGACAGATCACCAGCCATAAAGCCTTTACGGGTCAAATCGGCCATGCGCACCATCGCCGCCACCTGTTCGGCCCCGTTTTTATCAGCATATTGTGGCACTTTCGCGGTCACGATACCAACTTCGTCATCATGCGGCAGGTAATTCAATGTGGAGACAATTGACCAGCGGTCCATTTGACCCTGATTGATCTGCTGGGTGCCGTGATACAGTCCGGTGGTGTCACCAAGCCCGACAGTGTTGGCCGTGGCAAACAGCCGGAAATGCGGATTTGGATGGATCACCTTATTGCTGTCAAGCAAGGTCAGCTTGCCATCCACTTCAAGCACGCGCTGAATCACAAACATCACATCCGCACGACCCGCGTCATATTCATCAAAAACAAGTGCCACCGGGTTTTGCAGCGCCCATGGCAAAATCCCTTCGCGGAATTCGGTCACTTGCTTGCCATCGCGCAGCACAATCGCATCTTTACCGATCAGATCGATACGGCTGATATGGCTGTCGAGATTAACCCGGATACAGGGCCAGTTCAGCCGCGCCGCGACCTGTTCGATATGGGTTGATTTGCCAGTGCCGTGATAGCCCTGAACCATCACCCGCCGATTATGCGCGAAACCAGCCAGAATGGCGATTGTGGTGTCATGGTCAAATTGATAGTTCGGATCCAGATTGGGCACATAATCCGACGCCGCGCTAAACGCCGGCACCATCATATCAACATCAATGCCAAATACGTCACGCGCATTCACCTCGGTATCGGGGCCAGACAGAGGGTGCGCGGGTGTCGGCACAAATTTAGCGTTATCGGACATAACAGAATAAACTCCACAAAAGCAATTTCAGATTAATGCGCGGCTGTTTCGCCGCTGGTGACAAGGCTCTTTCGAATAAGTGAGTAGGCAAGATTGATATCTTTTAGCCGTTCTTCGGCAGCGGCGTCACCCCCATTTTTATCAGGATGGGTCTGTTTGACCAGCCGCTTATATTGTTTTTTGACTATATCAATATCTGTGACCGGCGACAATTGCAGTATTTGCCAGGCCCGCCGTTCCTCTGGGGTGATCTGACGCTGCGCCGGGCCAGCTTCACGATTGTCAAAATCAAACAGCCCCAGCGGGTCTTCAAAGCTGTTTTCGCTTGGCTTGCCGGTGGCAAATTTCCAGCTTGGGCGCTCCCATGTGGTCGCCCGCCGGATCTCAGCTTCAAGCGCCGCACCTTGCAACCCCTCATAATAATTCCATGATTTGTTATATTCGCGCACATGTTCAAGGCAAAACCACAGATAATCGCGCAATGCCGAGCGGGATTTTGGCGCCGGATACGCACCTTCTTCGATGCACCCATCGGCCGCACAGCGCCGCTGCCGGTTGTCATCATCATCGTCATTGCTGTTAAGGTCTGGTGCGTCGGCGCGTCTCATCATATGATCCACTATAAATCATTATTAATCGCAAATACAAAACCCCCAGCCGGAGATAGCACATGGCAACCGCAGATACCATAGCACAAAAACTGAAAGATGCGTTGTCGCCGCAGCATTTGGCGGTTGAGGATGTCAGCCATCATCATGCCGGTCACGCTGGCTGGCGTGAAGGCGGTGGCACGCATTTTACTGTTACGATAACGGCAACCGCCTTTGCCGGCAAATCACGTGTGCAACAGCACCGCCTGGTCAATACCATTCTGGCAGATGAATTGGCCGGTGATATTCACGCGCTGGAATTGCATTTATCCAGCTAGATCTGTGTCCAATGCGCTGATGAGCAGCTGGTTATGAATCACTGCTGTCATCGGCATAGCCAACACAGCTATTCGCCAATTGTGACCGGCTGGCCTGTTTGTCCTGATCGCTGAGCGTGCCGGACTGACGCTTTTGGCGGGCCTCTTCACCATACAGGGTCTGATAGGCAATGGTGGCGACCGGGCCCAGTAATTCGGTGATATGTGTACAGCCATGCCGCCCGCCAATTGCCGCCTGCACCTTGCGCCGCCATCCCGGGCCAATCTGCAAGCCAACCAGATTGTCGAATACCGCATTGGCGGTCGGGCAAATGGCATAGGGGCCGGTGATGGTAATGGCTTCGGCATGCTGGATCACGCGGTCGCGGTCGATGGTGATGCGCAACACCATGTGATGTACCGCCAGATCGGGCGTCACTGTACCGCGAAAGTCGCTGGGGAAATCATAGGTCTTATGATCGGTCAGCTCAGCCTCGATATCATACAGCCCATCGGCGCGGACAAAGCCATTGCAGTTAATCTGCCGTTTATGCACGGCTTCGCGCGGCACCGCCGGGCTGAGCGATGTGACATGACCAGCGCCATAAGGCGTTGGCGGCGTTTCCATTGCCGGGATTTTAGGGGCGGAAGACGGGTCTGTGGTCATCAGCAATATGCCCTTTCAAAACGGTTATTTTGCCCATAATCTGATCTGCGTCAGCCTGTTGCCCTTGCGTTTGACAATACGAAAGCGGATCTCATGGAAGCGAAATTCCTGACCGGGGC
>Ga0255763_1005344_pt1 | contig 10343 bp, 14 predicted proteins | sample 041ome_2_FD_179963 | JGI IMG/M metagenome (GOLD analysis project Ga0255763, IMG submission 179963) | Coastal salt marsh microbial communities from the Groves Creek Marsh, Skidaway Island, Georgia - 041406US metaG (version 2) | ecosystem: Environmental > Aquatic > Marine > Intertidal zone > Salt...
ATGAAAGAAGCCTACACAAATGGAGTCTTTGATATTGAAGGTTATGGAGGTGATATCAACAATCGTGATGCTTGGCCAGTTATGCTTAAAGAATACCAGTATTTATTAACCTATGGAATGTGGGAATACAGCGAATTTTGGGAAGGGGGAAGTCTGTCTCCGGAATGGAATGACAATGCAAGAACTCCAGAAGGTGTTTTAGATAACAACCCTTTAGGTTATGAGCTTTATAATACTTATTTCAAACCTGTGATTTCTAAACCAAGTAAAGATACTTTAAGAGAAATATTTCAAGACGGTGACCAAGGAGAATCAGGATATATTGTCGATTAATATCAAATCATCGGCATATCCTCTTCATTAAGTTCAGGTTTTTCTAATTCGTTTATTTAGAGTTTGCAGTATTGAGGATTCACAAAACTTTGTGATGGAATTAGTATATTGATATGAATATAAAACAAACAGATAATGTCTAATAAATGGCAGTCTAAAGACCTTCCTACGGCTCTTACCTCGTTAGGTATATTGCTTACTGCATTTGCTCACAAAATTGAAGAATGGACTTCTATCCCATATAATGCAATATTTGCAGTTATTGCTTTAATTTTCTTGATTCCACTATTCATTTGGGTTAGTAGTTGGCTAAAAAACAGAAAATAAATGATTGACTTAAGAATGAATATTTGGTGGGAAAATATAGTTCAACTTGGAATCCCTTTATTTATTTTTATAGGATTTTCAATTTACGCAATAATTAAAGTCAGAAAGGATAATAAGAATAAATGAAAAAACTTTAAAGACCCAACTCCTAAACTAAAACTTTGCTATGGAATTAGTAGATTTGAGTAAATTAAAAACACCTAATAATGCAGGAACAAAAAACATTAAGAGTATTTATAATTTGTATGGCAGCTGTAGCTATAGTGGCTTTAATTGTAATTTTTCTTTAAAGACCCAACTCCTTTCCTAAAACTTTGAGATGGATTTAGTAGATTTGAACAAAATAAAAACTTGAATTAATGGAATCATTTCTTGGCAGTTATGGAATTGAAATTGTTGTTTCTTTAATTGTAGGTGTTTTAACTACACTTTTTGGCAGAATTATCTTTTTTACTTTTTTCAAAAAGAACGGTACAAAATAAAAAGGATGAAAAATTATTCAGATTTTGTGTATGAAACTTTAAAGAAGTTCTACAGATGTGAATTAAGAACTTGGAGAAAAATATTTAAATACAAATATTAAAGCCCTAACTCCTAACCTCTTCTGTATATAGCTTTATAGATATCTTCTACTCTATATTCTTTAAGTACTAAATCATATAATTCAAATCATCGGCATATCCTCTTCATTAAGTTTAGGGTCAATTTTGTATATTGAGGGTTATTAACTATAAATCAATTTTAAATGAAAAATTTCAAAACCATCTTGATAGTGACATTAATTCTTGATATAATTCAATTCATTCCTTTAGTATTGGCAAAAATGGGAGGTGAAATGAAAAATCAAATGATAAGCGATTTTAATATTGAAGGGTTATCAAGCAGTGCCCCTGCTATAGAGGTGCTGGATATGATGCTGTATATATTTGGTTTTATTTGGTTGGGCACTTTAATTTCAGTCCTTTACTCTCTTAAATTAAAGACTCTTGAGGGGCTAAAATCAGCAACTTTCATATTATTTATAGTACACTTATTTTGGACTTTACCAGATTTTGTAACTCTTTTAAGTGGCGGTTCAGCACATCCTCCAATTATAATAATGATATTAACTTTAATTCCCGTAATTGGACTTTTTTATGTGTCTCAAAAAGGAGAGTTAAAAGTTTGATTAAATCATCGGCATATCCTCTTCTTTAAGTTCAGGTATTTCTTTATATCTTGAAATGATTTCATATTTATGAAAAAAGAATACCTTTTTAATGCTATAGCTATTTTTATTTCGATAATTGGTTCTTTTGGTGTAGAAAGATTAATTGAATATAGAAAAGTACAAAATGAAATTGAAATTTTAGAAACTAACTTGTTAGATGAGTTAGAACAAAATTACTATTCACTCCTTTCATTAAGAGGAACTTTAAATTCTGTGATTGAAGTTTCTGATAGTATAACTTCAAATTGGGAAAATATAAATTCAGCTGAAGTAAAAGCCATTCACAGTAATACTCTTTACGACATTACTGAAAGAATTGAGTATATATTGTCAAGTTCATATGGGTTAACTCCAAGAAATATGTATTTAAACTCATTAATAAATTCAGGGCTAATTTTAAAAATCAAAAATTCTACTTTAAGAAATCAAATAGAATCAGTTAATTTATTAGTAAGTGGAGGCTATATGAAATCTAATGAAGTCATTGAAAACAATATAAAAGATTGGTTTATCAAATATTCAAAAAAAGAAGAGTCCTTAAATAATGATTTAATTTTTAATAAGTATAAAGATTTTGAGTTGTATCAATTTCTAACATTAAGGAGAAGGAATGAAGTTTATAAGTTGAGTGGGGTAAATGGAAATATTAAGTTTCTTGAGGAAATAATAAATGAAATTAAAGCGAGTGGATTGTTCTAAATCATCGGCATATCCTCTTCATTAAGTTCAGGTACTTCTAAGCCTCTTAAATAAGTTAAACTAACATTTATAGATGAGTGTCCCATAGCTTTCTGTAGCTTGGTTATACTACCTGTTCTTTTAAAGATATCAATAGCTCCAGAGTGCCTGAATGAGTAGAGCGTTTGGTCTTGTTCAATTAGTTTAGAAACCCTCTTAAATCGACTCCAAAGTGTCTTAAAGTAGTCCTCGTTAAATTCAATAGGGCTGTTTGTAAAGATGTTATTTTCCTTTTTGCCAACAGATAGTTGTTTCCTAATAAATTCTGGTACAGGCACTATCCTATTTCGTTTTGACTTAACCCTATCACCTCCTATAGAAATATACTTTAAATCGTCACTAAAGTCTCCCCATTTTAATTGCCTTACTTCTCGATGAGGTCTAAGTAAACATCCATAGGTCAATAAACAGCATAAGTATAAATTAGTATTAAAGCTTTTAACCTCATCTAACAATTCTCCAATATTATCGATTGGTTTATGAAGTTTTTCTGACTGTTTTCTGGGCTTCAGAGAGCTTATTTCTACCTCAAACCCATTCTCCTTCAAATAGTTTAAAAGAGCGTTTAAATGGCGTCTAATGGTGTTAAAACTAGTTGGGTTTTTATACTTATTTAGATAGTTATTTGTGAACTCAATAGGTATAGTTTTATTGAGGATTACTTGCTGTCTAAAATCAGTAGCAATATCTCTTAATGTAGATTTATATTTATCCGATAAATGCTCTTTAAGCTTATTACTTACTAATAAATCAAATAGCTCTAATTCATTTTTTGATAATTCTTGATTGAAACAATAATTGTTATTTATCAGATATAGATAAATTTCCTGTGCCAATTGCTCACCTATACCTTTTCTTTGAGCTTCAGGAAAAGAATTTGGAAATATTTTTTTACCAATTTTATTTCCATTGTAAAGTCTATATCTTTTATTATTGAGGTAAAAATAAACATAGACTGTTTTGTCTTTACAAACACAAACTTTAGGATATTTTAAAATCATATTGACAGTCATTTGACAGTTAAACAAATATTTAATGTCTAATGATCTGAAAATCAATAGCTCAGTTGGTTAGAGCATCTGACTGTTAATCAGAGGGTCCTTGGTTCGAGCCCAAGAGGGGGAGCAACTTATAATGATAAAACCGTTATACTGTTATAGTGTAGCGGTTTTTTTTATTTTTACTTAAAACCTGAACAATGAAAAATTTACTCATTTTACTTATTACTTTTTTATCTCTAAGTATCCAAGCACAAACCAATGAATACGAGGTGTCTTCATATCTTTTAGAAGGATTTAAGGCGCCAAACACGAATTATTTAGGTGAAGCATGGTTGAATCCACTGATTCGAGCGGATGAATCGTTATCCTACAATATTACCAAGGCAACCTTCAAGGCGAATTCAACATTGAATTGGCACAAGCATACAGATCGTCAGGTTTTAATTGTTGTTTCGGGAAAAGGTTATTACCAAGAAAAAGGAAAACAACCAATTGTTATCAAAGAAGGTGATATTTTAAAATGTACTGCCAATACAGAACACTGGCACTCCTCCTCAAAACATCAAGATGTGACTTATTTGGCTATTTACAAGGGCGAAACAGAATGGACTGAAGTCTTATCCCAAGAAGCTTATGACGAGGTATCGCTATTACTAAATGATGAATAGGTCCATTCCAAAATTTCCGTCACAACCTAATTCACCAAAAGAAGAAGTTGTGCTGCAACTTTGAATAATAGGGGGAGCAAGTAAAATGATAAAACCGTTATACTATTATAGTGTAGCGGTTTTTTGTTTTATAATTATTTACTATAATCAATTTTTATTTATTGTTTATCAATAATTTATTTACTTTTGTCATTAAAATGTAATTTGATTAGTTTATGGAAGCTAAGGGCAAAAAAATTATTGAAAGGAGTTCAACAATTTTTTTAAAATTGATTCTCTATGTATTGAGTTTGGGAGCTATTTCACTTTCAGCATTTCTCATTTTAAACACAATCAAATTAGATTTGGTAGGAGGATATAAACCTATTTTGATTGGGGTGTCGATTTCCATGCTTCCTTTTTTGTTTATTTTCTATCAATCACTTCTGCTGCTCAATTTGATTGATAAGAATCAATCATTAACTGAGTATTCAGTAAATGCTTTGAAAAATATCAAATGGACTTCACTTCTTATCAGTATGCTATACTTGGTAGGCTCACCTTATGTTTTTATTGTCGCTGAAAAAGACGATGCTCCCGGGGTAGTAGCTCTTAATATGTTACTTATCATTGGACCTTTTACGGTTGGGGTTTTTGCTTCCATTTTACAAAAACTATTGATTAATGCAATTGATTATAAATCAGAAACAGAATTAACAATCTAAGGGGATGGCAATAGTTGTAAATCTTGATGTTGTAATGGCTCAAAGAAAAATGTCTTTGAATGAACTATCTGAAAAGGTAGGAGTATCACTATCTAACTTATCAATACTCAAAACAGGCAAAGCAAGAGCCATTCGATTTTCTACATTGGAATCTATCTGTGAAGCTTTAGATTGTCAGCCTGGTGATTTATTAGAATTCAATACAGAAAAAAAATGAAACACCTAAAAATTATTCTCACAGGAATCCTTCCTATAATAATTACAATCATTGGAGTATTAGCTATAGTTGCCGGAGAATTAGATGATGCACCCGGAGCAATTTTGATTGGGGTTTTAATAATCGTTGGGGGAGCAATTTTGAATATAAGATTAATTAAAAACTTATTTAATCATGAATTTGACACTAATTAAAAGAACATTATCTCCTCTATTACTATTGTTGATTCCACTTTTTGGAAACATTTTTTCTAACCAAGTCAATTGGTCTTTATTTGACTTTATAGTCATGGGGTTTTTGTTGGTATTAACAGGGTTAAGCATACATTTTATCTTGGAGAAGGTTAGGAACAAAACATTTAGAATAGTGCCTATTATTTTTGTTTTAATAATTTTTCTGATGATTTGGGCTGAGTTAGCAGTAGGAGTTTTTGGAAGTCTGATTGCCGGTAGTTAATTCATTATCAGATTTAGTTGTGCTGCATCTTTGGATAATAGGGGGAGCAACTTATAATGATAAAAAAGTTATACTTTTATAGTGTAGCGGTTTTTTTTACTATAGAATTAAATAGTTTAAAATGAAACAAAATATTTTCAATGAATTACTCGATCAAAATATTAAAACGTGCAGTTTTACATTTGATGAAATAAACGAAGTCAATCTTTCTAAGAGGTTAAATGAAAATACTGCTTCTGTTGGATTTATGTATAGGCATATTGGTGAAACAATGATATTATTTGGACATTTTTTTGGTATTGATACTAGTGTTCAAAATACTACAATAGGGTTTCAGGATGAAGGTCAGGGAGTGAATATTAAAGAAAGTCAAGATTTAATAGAACAAGGGTATGAAACACTAAATAAAATCATAAATACAACCAGTGAAGAAGGGTGGTTTGAATTAGTGGATACCCCTTTTTTTGGAAGTGTAACTAAAGCAAAACTATTTTCCCACGTATTATTTCACAACACTTATCATGCAGGTCAAATAGGATTAACAATTAAAAGAGCTTAAATCGAAGTTTTGGCTGCAACTTTGAGTAATAGGGGGAGCAACTTAAAATGATAAAACCGTTATACTATTATAGTTTAACGGTTTTTTATTTAGGGACACCCGTTAGGTATAAAATCTTTCCGGGGCCTGACTTAACAGTATTGATCTCCCAGCTGAAACGTTCATTCCCCTCTAAACTTTTAACCAATTCTTTTAATTCACTAATAGAATAAGTCCGTAGACAAGAAATTACTCCATCCCAAAGCACTAAAATGGGGAGTATCGGTATGAGGTAGGTAAACACCAATCTTTTAAACTTGAAAGGTTTTATAAATGGGGTAAATACCAATAAAGTAATCGGTGAGAGAACCATTCCTAAAATACTCGGGAGGCTTCTGTCTTGTCCTTCAAAAACACAAATAGGTTGATAATCGTCCACCGCATTCTGTAAAATCAAAGTAGCATCTTGAGGTTTAAAGTGATGAAATGCCAAGAATAAAGTTCTCAAACCTTTGATCTCTTTGGGCACCTTTCGTGCGTCGATGGATTCTTCGATAAACTTAACATTGGAAGCACCTTGAGCTATACGTGACATAGCAGCCAAATTTGGGAAGTAGTCGGATAGAAAAATTTGGGTGTCCGGGTAATCTTTACGCAGGTGCGTACTAAGTTTAAACCATCCTCCCCCTGCTCCCGATCCTAAATCAACAATCTTGTTTTCAGAGGATGATTCTAAGGCCTTCCCAATAATTGAAACTATCGGTTTGAAGATGTCCAATTGATTCGAAAGGTGACTTAAAAAATCAGTCATGTAGTTCCTCAGAAATGAGGGTAACCACTTTTGATCCTCAAACTCAAACAAATGGATTCTTGACATAAATCAAACACCTATATTTCAATAATTTAAATTTACAAATTATAATTATTGGTGCTGCATCTTTGAATAATAGGGGGAGCAACTTAAAATGATAAAACCGTTATACTGTTATAGTGTAGCGGTTTTTTTAAATGTCTCCCTTTAAGCATCTTGTGAAAAAAGGAAAATTATCTGTTACGACATAGTAATAAATACCCTCAGGAAATTCTGGGGTTACACCAAATCGGCCATTACATTGATCCAAGTCTCCAAGTCCTTCAACGTATTCATAATCTTGTGTAAAAGCACCCATTGGGATTGGTGTATTTGGACTGGTTGTTCCCTGGCCAGGCCCACCAATTAATGCGGTTAAAGTTGTAGGTCGATTTGGGTCAGGCTCAGATTTTAATCTATAACTTGGAGTCAGTGACTTTATACTGCTGTTAGAATTATTAGGGTCAGAATAACCGTATCTTGCGTATACTGGAAACCCATCAGAAGCCCATCCAACTAAAGTCATCCCTTGAGTATTTCCCAAAAATTCTATCAGTAGTTCTGGTATTCCATGATAATGATACTCACCATTAGGCTGAACATGTGCATGATTCATATCATCTCCAAAATCAAAAGTGTCATGACCTAATGCTTCAATATTCCAATTACCCTGACCTTGTGCTAAACTACATTCTCCAGCATCATTACATCTCCCCGCTGTCCCAGGATCAAACTTTACACTATTTAGTGCGTAGGCGATTGCTAGGGCTGGCCCAATAACCTCCAATCCACTATCTGTAATTATTTCAGGACAGAGAGTGAATCTCTTGTTTACATTTTGTTCTCTAATTGTGTTAGGATTATTGGGGTTTGGAAAGGTTCCTACTTCATGATTTGGTATTCCATTACCAATTAGAATTCTGTCTGAACCATCTGAAGACCATGAGTATCTACTGTATTTATTCACAGATTCATCATCATTATAAATTTCATCATCGATATCGACCAAAATTCCAGCAGTTGAGAAATCCCCAGAACAGTTTAAATCATTTTGTTCCTGGGAGTCTTCATTATTACTGCACGACAATAAGAATAATAGAAAGAATAATTTTAAAAAAGATTTCATTTTAGTTCTTTAAACTTAGACCCCAATTAATCAAAACAGTTTAACATAAACAAGTAAAACTTAATTCACTAAAAGAAGAAGTTGGGCTGCATCTTTGAATAACAGGGGGAGCAACTTAAAATGATAAAACCGTTATACTGTTATAGTTTAACGGGTTTTTATTTAGGGACACCCGTTAGGTATAAAATCTTTCCGGGGCCTGACTTAACAGTATTGATCTCCCAGATGAAACGTTCATTCCCTTCTAAACTTTTAACCAATTCTTTTAATTCACTAATAGAATAAGTCCGTAGACAAGAAATTACTCCATCCCAAAGCACTAAAATGGGGAGTATCGGTATGAGGTAGGTAAACACCAATCTTTTAAACTTGAAAGGTTTTATAAATGGGGTAAATACCAATAAAGTAATCGGTGAGAGAACCATTCCTAAAATACTCGGGAGGCTTCTGTCTTGTCCTTCAAAAACACAAATAGGTTGATAATCGTCCACCGCATTCTGTAAAATCAAAGTAGCATCTTGAGGTTTAAAGTGATGAAATGCCAAGAATAAAGTTCTCAAACCTTTGATCTCTTTGGGCACCTTTCGTGCGTCGATGGATTCTTCGATAAACTTAACATTGGAAGCACCTTGAGCTATACGTGACATAGCAGCCAAATTTGGGAAGTAGTCGGATAGAAAAATTTGGGTGTCCGGGTAATCTTTACGCAGGTGCGTACTAAGTTTAAACCATCCTCCCCCTGCTCCCGATCCTAAATCAACAATCTTGTTTTCAGAGGATGATTCTAAGGCCTTCCCAATAATTGAAACTATCGGTTTGAAGATGTCCAATTGATTCGAAAGGTGACTTAAAAAATCAGTCATGTAGTTCCTCAGAAATGAGGGTAACCACTTTTGATCCTCAAACTCAAACAAATGGATTCTTGACATAAATCAAACACCTATATTTCAATAATTTAAATTTACAAATTATAATTATTGGTGCTGCATCTTTGAATAATAGGGGGAGCAACTTAAAATGATAAAACCGTTATACTGTTATAGTGTAGCGGTTTTTTTAAATGTCTCCCTTTAAGCATCTTGTGAAAAAAGGAAAATTATCTGTTACGACATAGTAATAAATACCCTCAGGAAATTCTGGGGTTACACCAAATCGGCCATTACATTGATCCAAGTCTCCAAGTCCTTCAACGTATTCATAATCTTGTGTAAAAGCACCCATTGGGATTGGTGTATTTGGACTGGTTGTTCCCTGGCCAGGCCCACCAATTAATGCGGTTAAAGTTGTAGGTCGATTTGGGTCAGGCTCAGATTTTAATCTATAACTTGGAGTCAGTGACTTTATACTGCTGTTAGAATTATTAGGGTCAGAATAACCGTATCTTGCGTATACTGGAAACCCATCAGAAGCCCATCCAACTAAAGTCATCCCTTGAGTATTTCCCAAAAATTCTATCAGTAGTTCTGGTATTCCATGATAATGATACTCACCATTAGGCTGAACATGTGCATGATTCATATCATCTCCAAAATCAAAAGTGTCATGACCTAATGCTTCAATATTCCAATTACCCTGACCTTGTGCTAAACTACATTCTCCAGCATCATTACATCTCCCCGCTGTCCCAGGATCAAACTTTACACTATTTAGTGCGTAGGCGATTGCTAGGGCTGGCCCAATAACCTCCAATCCACTATCTGTAATTATTTCAGGACAGAGAGTGAATCTCTTGTTTACATTTTGTTCTCTAATTGTGTTAGGATTATTGGGGTTTGGAAAGGTTCCTACTTCATGATTTGGTATTCCATTACCAATTAGAATTCTGTCTGAACCATCTGAAGACCATGAGTATCTACTGTATTTATTCACAGATTCATCATCATTATAAATTTCATCATCGATATCGACCAAAATTCCAGCAGTTGAGAAATCCCCAGAACAGTTTAAATCATTTTGTTCCTGGGAGTCTTCATTATTACTGCACGACAATAAGAATAATAGAAAGAATAATTTTAAAAAAGATTTCATTTTAGTTCTTTAAACTTAGACCCCAATTAAGCGCATCAAAAATGTTTAGGTTAATACAACCATCAATTTAAAATCCAGATTAGTGGATGCCTAACAGGTAGGTTACGAATTACTTCTGAATGTGATGGATACTTAGTTAATTTGAGA
>Ga0255763_1005352_pt1 | contig 10338 bp, 9 predicted proteins | sample 041ome_2_FD_179963 | JGI IMG/M metagenome (GOLD analysis project Ga0255763, IMG submission 179963) | Coastal salt marsh microbial communities from the Groves Creek Marsh, Skidaway Island, Georgia - 041406US metaG (version 2) | ecosystem: Environmental > Aquatic > Marine > Intertidal zone > Salt...
TGGAGCGGGACATCAGTTGCAATTTCGGCAGGCGTGTCGTGGTTTTGCCCGTCGGATATCACGAAAATTGACGAAAGCTGCTGTTGCGGAATATCTGCGCGTGCACGGTTTAAGACTTCGAAAATCTGCGTTCCACGGTCCTGCGGGGCTTCGGACAGCTCAATCGTGTCAACGCGCAGATTTCCCATCGCTTGCAGTTGCGTCGTCAACCCATCGATCATGTCGCGGAGTTGATCAGAGCGTGGACCAATGGATTGCGACGTACTGCGATCCGCAATGATCACAGCGACATCTTGCAAAGGTTCGGTTGTGCGCTGTCTCAGGGACGGCTGGGCCAGCAAAACAACAAGTGTCATCAGCCCCAAGGCACGCCAAGCCCATCCCGACAGCCCACGCCACAGCGCAAGCGCCGACATGATCACCGCGACGCCCGCCAATACATAAAGCCATGTCAGGTCAATCAACGGGGATATGACAATATCGCGCATCATTGTCCCAACCGCTCTAACAGGGCAGGCACGTGCACTTGGTCAGATTTGTAATTCCCCATCAACACATGCATCACCAGATTGATACCAAACCGATATGCCATTTCGCGTTGACGTTCCCCCGCATACCCGCGCCCGATCAAGACCAAGGGCTGGCCCGTGTCATCAACGGCCCATGCGGCAGCCCAATCATTGCCCCCGATAAGCACCGGTGTCACCCCATCGTTTAGATCGCGAAACGGTCTGTCAGGATCCAATGCGGTCTCGGGGGGTGCGGCCTCGATCCACAGTTGGCCGTCTGCATAGCGTCCTGGAAAGGACTGAAGCAAATAAAACGCCCGCGTCAAAACATGATCAGACGGCACGCGATCCAACCGCGGAATGACAAGTTTGTTTGCCAATCGGCGCATGGTTTGGCCTTCGGCGGTATCGCGACCGCCTTGGTTGGCGTCGCGCGTATCGAACAAAATAACCCCGCCCGAGGCCATAAACGTGTTCAACTTGGCATAGGCGGCATCTGACGGAAGGGGCTGTGACGCTGTGATCGGCCAATACAAGAGCGGATAAAGCGCAAGATCATCGCGTTCAAGATCCACAGAAACGGGATCAGCGGGTTCAATTGAGGTGCGCGCCGTCAAAACCGCCGTCAATCCGCGCAACCCTGCCAAAGCGGTGTCATCAACCCTGCGCTCGCCCGTGATGATATGGGCCAATGCAATTTCATCGGGAATGCGGTCTTGGGCCCGAACCTCAGACACACCCGACAGGGACAAGGGCAGCGCAAGGCACACCATGGCCGCAACAAAACGGCCGGTCACCCATAGGCTTGCCACCACATCGACGCAGAGCGCGGCAAAGGCAACAACAAAAAACAGCGCACGCAGGTCACGGATTTCTGGGATGACAGGTTCGCGAATGATCTTGGCCGCATCTGGCCAAAGTGCTGGCGAAAGCGAGGCAAAAACATCGCTCAGATTTCGGGAAATACTGTGATCTTGTGCCGTGTAAATTCCCAAAGGGGTCGCGCCATCGAACTGCCCCTTTGCCAAAACAGCGCCCTCAACCGCGGCAAGCGCGTCATTGCTGCGCAGCTGACCATAGACATCCAATGTGCGCACAGGCGTCCATTTGCGCCCCTCGATCGCGGGGGTGCCTTGGGCTGAAAAACTGGGCCGGATCAAGCGGGTCAGCATGTCAACAAACACCCCCGATAACGGCAGGTTCGACCATGTGGCGTTTGCGGTTGTGTGAAACAACACAACGCGCCCCGCCCCCATTTTCGACTGTGTCACCAAAGGTGTTCTGTCCTCTAACGCGGCCATTGTTTTTTCGTCCAAGGTAACTTCGGGTTGTGCCAAAATCTGTGCAGTGATCCGTACATCATCGGGTGCCGTCAAACCGCCAAAGCCCTTGTCCGCATCAAAAGGTGCCAAAGATTTGGGTGTGTCCCAGCTCATTGCACCACCGAAATTCCGCCCCCCTTGCCGAAGCGCGACAGGCATCAATGGGTCATCGCGCAAGTCTTGGGCGGCGGCGGCCATCCGCGGACCGGCAAAGCGGATCAACGTACCCCCCGATGTCACCCAGTCCAACACATCTTCGGCCTGCGGCACGCGCACGACATCTGCGGCAATCAACACATCTGGCGTGCCAATCAATATGTCACCCACATCCGGCGTTTGAAGATCGGCAAAAGGTGAAATCGCCGTGCTGACATAATAGAGCGGGTCCAAAATCTGCTCGGTCTCGGATTGCGACTGCGCAGACAACAGGGCAACTTTGGGGCGGCGCAATTGATCAGCTAAAACAAAATGCCCCCCGACATGGGATTGCCCCAGAATTTGAAACTTGGTCACGCGCGACAAAAGCTCTGCCGGTAGGCGAAACCTGATGTCTTGGTCCGTGTTTTCGCGATCTTCAACGATGGGAATGTCTTCGATCACAATCGGCAGTCCCTTTGGATCAACCCCAAGCACACGCAGCTGCGCCGCAGGGATCCCACCCCCGATAGAAGAGACCCGAACAACCGTGTCACCCGTATCGGTGGCAACGGATCTGATCCACAATCGATCTGCAAGAGTTTCGAACACCTCAACGTTGGCCGCGCCCAAACGGTCATAGATATCAGCCCGCGCAGATCCATAATCCAACCCATCCGACAGCCACACAACATCAAAGCCCGTCTGTGGAAGGCTGTCCAACGTCGCGGTAACAGCCGCCCAGTCAAGCGCCACAGGCTTTGGTGACCAATCGCGCAACAGTGCGGCGGTGTCTTGGGCAGTTTGCCAGATCGGTGCATTGGGCTCGGCCGCATCAAGAACGGCAAACCGCTGCGTTCCTGCTTCGGCTGCGCGAAGCATCGTCACCACATAATCCCGCGCGGCATCTGCATGCTGCGCCATCGCCCACCCCCCATCAAGAAGGATCAACGTGTCATTCGGCGCATGCGCGATATCCCCGCGATCAATCCGAGGACCCGCAAGCGCAATGATCACCGCAGCAACCGCAATGCTGCGCAGGATGATCAACCAAAGCGGCGTTTTCGCCGCCGTTGTTTCACGATCCTTTAACCCCTGCAACAAGGTCACAGCCGAAAAAATGACGGTCTTTGGTTTCGGGGGAAGCGCGCGCAAGATGACCCATAACACGGGCAATCCGATCAGCGCCGTCAAGACCATTGGGGCGGCAAAGACGATCCCCATCACCCCCGCCCCCGATGTGTCAAAAGGGCAAAAAGTTTCAACAAAACCTCAATCGCGGGGTCATCAAGGCGATGCAGAATGACCTGCCAACAGGCGGCCTTGGCCAAGGCCTCGATTTCGCGCTGTCGTGATTTCAGTCTTGCGTGATAGGCATCGCGCAGCCCCTTTGCTTGGTGAGTGCGGTAATTGATCTGCCCCAATGCGCTGGTAAAAATTGACGCGCCCTGAAAATTGAAATCAAGCTCATCCGCTGTCAAAACCTGCACCAAAATACCGCGCGATTGCGCGTGGGTTGCATGTTCCAGCAAGCTGTGCACCGGGGTCAAATCCCCCAAGAAATCGGAAAATATAACGGATTTAGAACGCCGCGCAAATTTCACCTTTTGGGTCGGCAGATATTCTGCCTGCGCCACAGAACTCAGCGCGTGATGCAGCCGAAGCACATGCGCCTGCCCCATCGCAGGGGCAAGGCCAGTTCCCAGTTCCGCGACATGTTCGCCCGCCTCCATCGCCAGCAACGCCAAGGCCAAGCCAAGCGTCACGGCGCGTTGCGATTTGGTCACGGGTGACCCGTTTTGCAAACTGGCCGACGGGTCAACCCACAGGCACAGGTTTTGCGGGGTCTTCCATTCATTTTGCCGCACAAACAATTGATCCGATTTCGCAGACCGCCGCCAATCGATATCGGCCACCCGATCCACCCCGTTAGCAAACGGGCGAAATTGCCAAAACTCATCCCACTGCCCAGTCCGTCGGCGCCCATGCTGTCCGGTGATCAAGGCAGCCGCCAATTCCTGTGCTTCGATCAACAGGGGCGGCAAATGCGCCCCAAGATCCTGCGCATCAAGATAGGATTGGCTGATCGCGGTCATGCCGCGCGCCCGACCTGATCCAAGGATGTGCAAATGTCCATAATGACCTGCTCGGCTTTAATGCCCGCCGCTTGTGATCCAAAGCGCAACGCAACACGATGCGCCAATACCGCAGGGGCAAGGGCCGCGACATCGGCCATCGTGGGGGCCAATCGCCCAGACAAAGCCGCATGCGCGCGCGCCCCTGTCACAAACGCTTGGGCGGCACGGGGGCCTGGCCCCCATGAAAAATGTTCAGACGCAAGCGGATGCGCGTCGGGCGTATCAGGACGACACGACCGCACCAAACGCAAGATATGGTCCATCAGCTCTTGTCCAACGGGCATCTGCGCCACCACACGCTGCGCCGATAATATATCGGTTGCATCAAAAACTTGGGGGCTGTTTTCTTGGTCAATGCCGGTGGTCGCCAGAATGATATCACGCTCTGTTTCAAAGTCGGGATAATCCACCGTGATCTGCAGCAAAAAACGATCAAGCTGTGCCTCGGGCAGCGGATATGTGCCCTCTTGTTCTATGGGGTTTTGCGTCGCCAGAACATGAAACGGCATCCCCAGATCAAAGGTCTGGCCCGCGATCGATACCTGACGTTCCTGCATGGCTTGCAGCAGTGCGGATTGCGTGCGCGGGCTGGCGCGGTTGATTTCATCTGCCATCAACATCTGACAAAAAATCGGCCCCTTGAGAAACCGAAACTGGCGTTTTCCGTCCTGATCCTGATCTAGGATTTCTGATCCCAAAATATCGCTTGGCATCAAATCTGGGGTAAATTGCACCCGTGACATCGACAGGCCCATCACAGTCGCCATCGTGTCCACCAGACGGGTTTTTCCCAATCCCGGAACGCCCACCAAAATCGCATGCCCCCCCGCCAAGAGCGCGGTCATCGTTTGGGTAACCACCCGATCCTGCCCAATAAAGCGCGCATTCACGGCCTGTTTTGCAACGCGAAGCTTTTCTGAAAGCGCATCCAATTCTTGGGCCAATTTTGCGGGATCAGACATATGGTGCTCCTGTTAAAAATAGATATAGTACCTTTATATGTAACCTAGTCATTTGAAATGGCAAAGCAATGGATCGTGATATGAAAATTACGCCGACCGCCGATGGCTTGGCATCTGCCGCGCGTCAGGCGCAAAAATCCAAAGGCCCGCCGCCAGTGCATTTGTGGAATCCGCCCTTTTGTGGCGATCTCGATATGCGGATCGCGCGGGATGGGACATGGTTTTACCTTGGCACGCCCATCGGTCGTTTTGAGTTGGTGAAGTTATTTTCGTCGATCCTGCGCAAGGACGGGGACAAATATGTCTTGGTCACCCCCGTTGAAATGGTGGGCATCACGGTTGATGACGCCCCATTCGTTGCGGTTGATTTCAAAGTCAAAAATGCTGGACCTGACCAAGAAATCCAATTCGAAACCCATGTTGGCGACATCACAATTGCCAATGCCGATAATCCGATCCGCGTGGCGCGGGATCCTGACACCGATGAACCCGCACCCTATGTGCATGTGCGGCGCGGATTAGAGGCGTTGATTGATCGCAAAAGCTTTTATCGATTGGTCGATATTGGCACCCACGATATCGTGGATGGGGTGTCGTGGTTTGGGGTACGTTCCGCTGGCCAGTTTTTTCCGATCATTCCATCCGCCGATTTGGACGGTTGAACGGGGCGCTGGATTTACAAGCCCCTTTTACATTCAATTTTCAGAATATTACTATCCGGCAAAGCTAGCAAAGGAGCCACCCCATGATTCCCCCCGTCTTGCCCCCATCGTATTTGGATTTCTCGTTTCGGGCATCATGTCCCTGATCGTGTCAGGCATTGCAACGCTACGCGCCTTTGGGTGGGAAACGGGATTTGGCCACGCATGGATGAACGCGTGGGTGATCAGTTGGGCGATTGCATTCCCAACAATCGTCGTGGTCGCGCCATTTGTGCGCAAATTCGTGGCATCAATTACGAAAAAGCCTGCCTGATCTAATGTGCCTCTGACCAATTGCGGCCTTGGCCCGCATCAACGATCAATGGCACATCCAAGCGCACAACAGGATCCGACGCATTTTCCATGACGGCACGGGCGACAGAAACAAGATCATCAACCGCGCCATCTTCGACCTCGAACAGCAATTCATCATGCACCTGTAACAGCATTTTCGCGGGCAAATGCGCAATTGCATCGGGCATGCGGATCATCGCGCGGCGAATGATATCGGCGGCCGTCCCTTGGATTGGTGCGTTGATTGCTGCGCGTTTGGCAAAGCCTGCGGTCGGCCCCTTTGCGTTGATTTCAGGGGTATGGATCACGCGTCCGAACAGCGTTTTGACACACTCATTCTCTTTGGCGAATTGGACCGTTTGGTCCATGTATTCCTTGATCCCGGGAAACCGTTCAAAATAGCGGTCAATAAACCCCTGCGCCTCGGCCCGTGGAATGCGCAGGTTCCGCGCAAGGCCAAAGCCGGAAATACCGTAAATGACACCAAAGTTGATTGCCTTGGCCTGACGGCGAATGTCGGATGTCATTTGATCCAACGGCACATCAAACATTTCCGATGCGGTCATCGCGTGAATGTCCAGCCCATCGCGAAAGGCCTGTTTCAACGCATCAATTTCGGCAACATGGGCCAAGATGCGCAGTTCAATTTGGCTGTAATCTAGGCTGACCAAGGTCTTGCCCTCGGGTGCGACAAAGGCCTCGCGGATGCGGCGGCCGTCTTCGGAACGGACGGGAATGTTTTGCAAATTGGGATCGGTTGATGCCAATCGGCCCGTATTGGCCCCTGCGATGGAATAGGACGTATGCACACGGCCGGTATCTGGGTTGATGTGGTCTTGCAATGCGTCGGTATAGGTCGATTTCAGTTTTGACAGTTGCCGCCAATCCAACACCCGCGCGGGCAATTCATGCAGGGTTGCCAATTCTTCCAATATATCGGCCCCAGTTGCATAGGCGCCTGTTTTGCCTTTTTTGCCACCCTCATACCCGAGCTTGTCAAACATGATTTCGCCAAGCTGCTTTGGGGACCCCACGTTAAAGGCTTCGCCCGCCAAATCGTGAATTTCGGCCTCAAGCCCTGCCATTTTCTGGGCAAATGCATTCGACATGCGCGACAGCGTATCACGGTCAACCTGGATGCCGGTGCGTTCCATCGCCGCCAACACGGGAACCAAGGGGCGTTCAAGGCTTTCGTATACGGTGGTGACTTTGTTCAAATGCAGTTGCGGTTTGAACAATTCCCACAGGCGCAAGGTGATGTCCGCATCTTCGGCGGCATATTTCGTAGCCTCGTCAATGGCGACATGGTCGAATGTGATCGCGGATTTTCCTGCCCCCAAAAGCGGTTTGATCGGAATGGGTTCGTGATTCAAATAGCGCTGCGACAGCGTATCCATACCGTGACCGTGCAAACCGCCATGCAGGGCATAAGACATCAACATCGTGTCATCAATCGGCGCAACGGTGATCCCCAGATTGGCAAAGATCTTGGCATCATATTTCATGTTCTGCCCGATTTTCAGGATCGCCGGATCCTCAAGAACGGGTTTGAGCATGTTCAAGGCAGCGTCCAACCCAAGCTGTCCCTCTGACAACTTGACCGACCCGAACAGATCATCGGCGGATCCATCTTTGTGTGTGAGCGGGATGTAGCATGCTTTGCCTGCCTCGACAGACAGCGAAATACCGACCAATTCCGCGCGCATTTCATCAAGCGACGTGGTTTCTGTATCCACAGCCACATAGCCACGATCACGAATGCGATCTATCCAAACTTCAAGCGCGGCAACATCACGCACGCAGTCATAGGTTGCGGGGTCAAACGCCACGGTCTCAGGCGCGGCGATCGGGGCATCTGCATGGGCTGGCGTGTCATTGATAACGGGTGTCTCAACGCCAAATTTATCCGCCACTTTTTTGGTGATGGATCGAAATTCCATATCTGCCAGAAACTTCAACAGGATCTCTGGATCAGGGTCGCGAATTTCCAATTCTTCGATGGAAAAGTCCAAAGGCGTGTTTTGATCCAGCTGGACAAGGCGCTTGGACAAACGAATTTGGTCCACATGCGTGATCAATGTTTCGCGGCGTTTGTTTTGCTTGATCTCACCTGCACGCTCTAACAGCGTTTCAAGATCCCCGAATTCATTGATTAAAAGCGCGGCCGTTTTGATCCCAATTCCCGGCGCACCCGGTACGTTATCAACGCTGTCGCCTGCCAAAGCCTGGACATCGACGACACGTTCAGGAAAGACGCCAAATTTTTCAAACACACCATCTCGGTCAATGCGGCGATTTTTCATGGCATCAAACATTTCAACGCCGCCGCCCACCAGCTGCATCAAATCCTTGTCAGAACTCACGATGGTGACACGCCCCCCTGCATCGCGGGCCTGCACTGCCAACGTTGCGATAATATCATCGGCCTCATAGCCTTCGATTTCGTGACACGCGATACCAAAGGCACGGGTTGCGTCGCGGGTCAGTGGCATTTGTGGCCGCAATTCTTGGGGCATTTCATCGCGGTTGGCTTTGTATTGATCATACATATCGTTGCGGAACGTATGGCTGCCCTTGTCGAAAATCACCGCCAGATGCGTCGCCGCATCCGGCCCCGTATTTTTTTCGACATAGCGCAAAAGCATGTTGCAAAATCCGCTGACCGCCCCAATTGGCAGACCATCGGATTTGCGCGTTAACGGGGGCAGCGCGTGAAAGGCACGAAAAATAAATGCCGATCCGTCAATCAGATGAAGATGATGTCCCGCGCCAAATGCCATAGTGAAAGCCCCATATAAACCGTTTCATTCGGTTTACATGAGGCATTCCAAGTTTGCCAGTAGATTTGGATCGGATCAGCCCATCACATAGCGACACACGGCGCCATCCGCGATTGCAGCGACTGAATCTACTTCTGGCCCAGAGCCAAATATACAACTCACAAAGGCAGTCACATGAAATTGTGCCGTTGCCATAATCTTTGACAATCCATTCTCTGCAACAAATATGACCTGTTTGACTTCGCCATCTTGGACCATCAATCCCATCGCCGATTTTTCAGGATCAATCACGAACCACTTATAGACGCCAAGTGTGAACGACAGAGCAACCGCAGTTAACACGAGGAAACCGACGGTCACCGCACCTACATGGTCGTTAATGAATTTAATCATATATGAGCGCATCGTTAATGTCCTATTGCCTTCGAAGAAGGAAACTAAGGAAATGTAAGAAATTTTAGTCGAATGCACGGTTTATAACATTTCTGTTAATGTGTCGTGAGGGCGGATTGCGAACACAGATTGGTCCGTTTGACATCACATCGCGCAATTATTCATGAAACTTGACCCAAGCGAATTGGGTCAAAACACGTTCCCGAAGAGCGAACAGTTATTTATGATCTTCATGCACCAATTTTGCATCGCAATAGGGGCATTCGACAAATCCGGTTTCTGTCGGAATTTGCAACCAAACACGTGGATGACCCAACGCACCTTCGCCACCGTCACATGCGACACGATAAGCTGTGACAATTTTGGTTTCGGGGGCTTGTGTGGTCATGGTTGATTTCCTCTGTGCAAACAATTTGCGCAATTATGCGTTATGGTAAAAGTCGGAGCAAGTGGATTTATTCGGCTGCGCGCGACACCATGCGCCCCAAAATGCGCCCACCCAAGATATGGGTGTGCAGATGTGGAACCTCTTGAACACCCGCCTCACCAGTATTTGCAATCGCGCGAAAGCCCTGTCCACCTTGAGACGGCTGCACACCTGTCATTTCGCAAACTTTGCCAATCGCGCGGGTGTAATCGATGATTTCCGCATCCGACGCCTCTTGGGCGAAATGATCCAAACAAACATATGGCCCCTTTGGGATCACCAAGACATGAACGGGCGCTTGGGGGGCGATGTCATGAAACGCAAGGCTATGTTCGGTTTCAAGGACGGTCTTATTGGGAATTTCACCACGCAAAATCTTGGCGAAAATATTATTGGTATCGTATATGTATCCCATGACAAGCCTCAGTCGTTGAACATCCACGTTTTGGACGCAATTGAATGTGCGCTTTCTGTACTCATATTCGCGAAATTTGCCAAGGCCTCTCCGTTGCGAGTGACGGTATCGCCTTCGATAATTCGAAAATAGTTTGCAAAGCCACAATCACGCAGGGCCTCAAGCTCGTAACGCAGGTCGTTTTTGACGCTTGGCAGTAGACCAACCAATGTACCAACAGGCGTATTTTCAGCAACCAGACCAACACGCTTTGCATGGCCCA
>Ga0255763_1005358_pt1 | contig 10327 bp, 9 predicted proteins | sample 041ome_2_FD_179963 | JGI IMG/M metagenome (GOLD analysis project Ga0255763, IMG submission 179963) | Coastal salt marsh microbial communities from the Groves Creek Marsh, Skidaway Island, Georgia - 041406US metaG (version 2) | ecosystem: Environmental > Aquatic > Marine > Intertidal zone > Salt...
CAAGGTAATCATGGTCGTGATGCCGACAGCAAGCCCTGTTTGAACGAGCATCGGCGTGGAGACGCGGAAAATCGGGGCAGAACGCCCGAGTTGGCGGAGGACAAACATCACCCATGAACCAGCGCCAACTCCCCAAACGGGGATTTCAGCCGGATAGGTTTCGAAGAGCATCCAAGCGTTTGAGGTGATGTAACGGTCGAGCCCGGTCAACAACACGACCCACACCAGGGATGCACCCAACAAGCTGAGGGCCGCCGTCATGCCTTGGGATGTGGCGGGAAGCGCAGACGAACCAGCCTCGTGCCTTTCCGCTGGAGCGTTGACTTTGGCCCGCTCTTCCATCGCCAAGGCGCGGTACGTCCCTTCGAGCTTGTCAACGCGCTTTGAGAGCGCGTGCATATGGTCGACGAGGTCAACGAGGATGTCGTGTTCTTCAGCCATGACCGCCATCCGTTCTTCTTCAAATTCAGGCAACGTCACCATGGCGGGCACGGGGGCGATGTACCCCCCTTCCTTGAGTTCGGCTTTGGTGGCCTCGATTTTTTGTGTCAGGCGCTCTTCTTTCTGCTCCCGTTTCGATTCAACAACGTTGCTCACGGCTTCGTTGGTTTTCGCCAAAGCGTCTTTGCTGGCGTCGGCGACTTTGCTCATCGCCTCCTTGGTCGCCAAGGCCGCTTGTTTTGACAATTCCGAAATGCGTGACCCGGTTTTGCTCAACCGTTCTGACATGGTTTTCGGTGGGTTTCGCGGGGAAAGAGGGTCTTCCGCCATGCCGGTGCCAAATCTGCGTGTGTTGTGAAACCTTCGCCTTCAGTATTCTACGGGCACCGGGTCGAGGATGCGCCAGAGGTACCAGGCAGCTGCCGTGCGGTACGGTCGCCAACGCTCGGCGATTTCACCGACTTGTTCCTTTGATTCGGCCCCGGGAACCAAGCGCTGCGTGCCTCGAATCAGACCAATGTCGCCAAGGCTAAAGACGTCGGGTCGCAAAAAATGGAACATGAGGATCATTTCTGCGGTCCACGGACCAATGCCTCGAAATTGGACCAAATGCTTCTGAATCGCCTCGTCGGTCATCGTTTCCCATGGTTGGTGCAGCAGTTCATCTGACCTTTCTGCAAGACCGTGAATGTAACTTGCTTTCGGCCGAGTGACACCGCAGGCTGCGATGTTTTTCTGGTCTGATGCCAACACCGCAGCGGGCGTGACCTCGCCGAGATGCTCGACCAGACGCCCCCAAATTGCGTCAGCGGCGAGCACGGAAATCTGCTGCCCCACGATGGACCGCACAAGGGTCTGAAACAGATCATCCCGGCTGCTGATGCCGTCCGGGCCGAACTGTTGGACAACAGGTCCCAAGAGGTCGTCCCCGGAGAGGAAGTCATGGGCTTCGCTCCACCATGATGGCGTTCTTCCACGCATACCTCCACCTCGGTAGATGAGGTTTTGAACCCGCGCTTCAAGCCACCTCCATGCGAGAGGAATTGATGACCTTGCTCCAACTCAAAGCCGTCCAACGGCGAGGATGGGTCAATGCAGGCGTTCAATCGCCCGAGTCGGTTGCTGCTCACTCATGGGGGATGGCTGTTCTCGCTTTGAAACTCTGTCCACACGATGTGAACCTTGAGCATGTGCTCAAGTTGTGTTTGGTTCACGATCTTCCTGAGGTGATTGTCGGTGATCTCACCCCTCAAGACGATGTGTCCACAAAATCAGCGGATGAACGTGCAGCCATGGAAGTCCTCGCTCCGGAGTGGGTGGACCTCTTTGATGAATACGAACTTCAAGCCACGCCCGAGGCCATTTTCGTCAAATCTTTAGACAAGTTGGACATGGCCTTGCAAGCAAAACTGTACATGGAGCAAAATGACCTTGATTTGAGTGAATTCATTGAAAGCGCTCGGAAAACACTCGGCGACCACGCTCTTCTTCGATGAGTTCAAGGCCGACAAAAACAAAAAGCGGAACCGCTCCGACCGACTTACACAGCCCGATAGTGTAGGGGTCCATCATGGCGGGTTTTGGTCCCGCCGACCTCGGTTCGAATCCGAGTCGGGCTACTTTCTGACGTTTTTTGCAACGACCGAAATGAGTGGGTGGAATTCGTTCACGGTCACCATGCCTTCTCGGAGATCCATCTCGTTCCTTGCACCATTTTTCTCCACACACATCTTCTTGAACGAAGTGACCCTAGCCTTCGTTAAGGTGGACACATGATCCAAAACATAGGTGTTATCGGCGCTGGCCAAATGGGAAACGGAATTGCGCAGGTCGCAGCATGTGCGGGCTACGATGTCGTGATGATCGATATCAAGGACGAATACGTTGAGAAGGGGCTCGGTACCATTCAGTTCTCGCTGGGAAAACTCGTCAGCAAACAGAGGATGAGTCAGGCCGATGCTGATGCAGCCCTTGCTCGCATCACGACTGGAACGGACCGAAGCTTGTGTGCTGGCTGCGACCTTGTTGTGGAAGCCGTGCCCGAAATACTCTCGCTCAAACAGGAGATTTTTTCAGAACTCGACGGCCTTTGCAAGTCTGAGACCATCCTCGCCTCAAACACGTCGTCGATCTCCATCACGACGATTGCTGCCTCCACGCAGCGACCGGAGAAGGTCATCGGCATGCATTTCATGAACCCCGTTCCCATCATGAAACTCGTTGAAATCATCAACGGCGAGGGGACGAGCGATGCCACAAACACGGCGGTTGTCGAGGCGGCAGAGAGGATGGGGAAGACCGCCCTCTCGTGCAACGATGCGCCGGGCTTTGTCTCCAACAGGATTCTTTGCCCGATGATCAACGAAGCCATCCTGACCTTGCAGGAGGGTGTTGCCGAACCCGAAGCCATCGACGGCATCATGAAACTCGGTATGAACCACCCCATCGGTCCACTGGCCCTTTCCGATTTGATTGGTAACGATACGGTGTTGCACATCATGAACGTCCTCTACGAGGGATTCGGCACGGAGAAGTACGCTCCGGCTCCGCTTCTGGTTCAGATGGTTGCCGAAGGAAAGCTTGGACGCAAGTCCGGCCAAGGCTTCTACACCTATTGAGGTGGTTTCGTGAGCGAGCTTGAGAGCCAAACTTACGTCGTCACCGGTGCATCAAAGGGAATTGGGAGAGCGCTGAGTCTCAAACTCGCCCACGAAGGTGCCCGAGTCGTCCTGCTTGCGAGAGCGAGCGGGGACCTCCAGGCCGCAACCTCAGAAGTTCAAGCGATTTCACCGACCTCGTATGCTGTCGAATGCGATCTTGCAGACAGCGAATCGGTTGAATTGACCGCTGCACGGATTTGCCGCACCCACAAAGCCGTTCATGGAATCGTTCACAACGCCGGCGACATACACCCCATCAAACCCATGCTCAAAGCCGACCCATCGGCCTGGCTACGATCGATGATGGTAAACGTGGTGGGCGTTCAACACCTCACACAGGCCTTACGGGATACGATGACGGCAGGCCATCGTGTCCGAATCACGACGATTTCCAGCGGAGCCGCTTTGCGCCCTCTCCCGTCTTGGTCTGCATATTGTACGGCAAAGGCTGCTCTTGACATGTGGACGCGCTGCATGGCTTCGGAGGGTTCAGAGCACAACATCAGCGCCGTATCTGTGGCGCCCGGCATCGTCGATACGGAGATGCAAGTGGCCATTCGGTCTGCACCTCAGGAGGATTTTCCGCTTCATGACAACTTCGTCGCTTACAAAACGGACGGTCAATTGACACAACCTGAAGAAGTCGCAGACCAACTTTTCTCAATCGTTGCTGAACACACCATGAACCAATCGGGTCAACGCTTTGATGTTCGTGATTTATGAGTTCTAATCGGTCGGCGCCCGAAGGGTGATAAGCCAACACTCCGAGGCACCGCTGAGGGAGAACCATGCCGGGTACCGACCGTGTTGAAATTCGAACGTTAAAAGTTGGACGATTTTGTGTTGTTGAAGACGAAGCGTACAAGATTTTGAGCATTTCAAAATCCAAGCCCGGAAAGCACGGTTCAGCAAAAGCTCGTCTTGAACTCATCAACATCTTTAACGACAAAAAAATCTCTCACGTCGGTACGGTCACGGACAGCATCAACGTGCCCATGATCGAGAAGGGCACGGCCATGGTAACGCACATCGAAGGCGAGGAAGTCCACGCCATGAACATGCGGGACCACTCCATGATGATTCTCCCCTTGGAGGCCGAGATGAACATCGAGGCCGGTAAGGAAATCATGTGGATGGAAGCCCTTGGCCGATACAAGATCATTCGTGACCATTGACGGCTGAACCCAGCACGAACACATTCGTGCATTTTCGTTCCTCGTGGCGGGTATGTCTTCATAAGGTGAACGAACGCTCCGTTCAACATGGAAGCAACCGCTGTTGAAACGAGCAAAGACCAACGCGTTCGAGGCTACTGTGCCTACGATTGGGGAAAAAGTGCGTTTGAAACATCCGTGACGACCGCCATTTTTCCCGCATGGTTTGCCTATTTGTTCGCAGAGGCTAACGGCATTTCGGGCGAATTCCTCGGCCGTGAATGGACGGCCGATGCAACATTTTCTTTCGCCGTCATGGTCGGAGCGCTTTTGGTCGCCATCTGCGCACCCTCCCTTGGCGTGATTGCCGACCGAAGAATGATCAAACTCTGGTGGTTGAGAATTTTGACCCTTGTGGGTTCAATCTCGTGTGTCTTGTTGGCGCTCTCCCCGTACCTCGGCGTTTCGATGGGTTGGATTTGGGCTTTGGTGATGTTCATGCTTGCGAATGTGGGCCTTAACGGAGCGGGTGTGTTTTACAATGCCCTGCTCCCCCACATGGGTGATGAGTCCGAAATGGACTCGATTTCCAACAAAGCCTTCGCCGCTGGGTACCTTGGAGGTGGCCTGCTCCTCGTCGTCCACCTCGCCATGGTATTGACGCTTGAGGGAACTTGGGTCATTCCGTTTGCGATGGCAACCTCCGGGTTGTGGTGGCTCGGCTTTGCTCAAATGACCTTCAAGTTGGTCCCGGAACCCCACATTGAAAACGAGATGGAGCCGATGGGGCTTGTTCCTTCGACCAAGATGGCGCTTGGCGAAGTCAAAGCGACGCTTTCCGACATCAAGAGTTTCCGGACCCTTTTCTTTTACATGCTGGCCTACTTCTGTTTTATCGACGGAATCAATTCCGTGACGGCGCTTGCCGGTGTCTTTGGCATCGTGGTGCTCGGACTGACCACGACAGGCTTGATTCTCACCATTCTGATCATTCAATTCGTCGCTGCACCGGCTGCGATTGGTTTCACGAAACTTGCCGACAAATGGGGCACGAAAAAGGCCCTTCAGTTCTCTTTGGTTTGCTGGTGCTTCGTCATCGTCGGTGCCCTCTCCTTTGCGCCCTTGGAATTGGAAAATCACGAAGAGTATGACATCCAGTATACTTGGGATGCAGATGAGGATGCCTACGTGGTCACGGCACGTGAAGGTGTGAACAACCTCGCTGCCTTGCCCGGTGATGATGAACAGGATTGGGCTAAGGAATACATGGACATCTTGCCGGTCAGGCAAAACGAGGCCTACAAACTTGGCTTTGCGGTCGAATGGGCGTTTGATGATGACGGTAAGGCCGTTGGGAAATCCGTGAATCTCACCAACGAATCCCTTGCTACCCTCTCCGCCTCCATGGTGGAATCCCGATTCGCCTTCAGCGTTGAAGGTGGCGACCTTGCCGGAAAGGTTGGCTTGGGCGAAAATCACCCGACCAGCCTCGGCGACGGAAAGTTGGATTTCATTCCGAGCACAGCTCGGGATTTGGTTTGGGGTCCACTCCAGATGTCCGTTTTCTTCCAGTTCCTTTTGCTCGGTGTTTTCGGTGGTGCCCTTCTCGGTGGGTCACAGGGACTGGCTCGTTCCATGTTTGGACAAATGGTTCCGGAAACCCGTTCTGCTGAATTCTTCGGCTTCTTTGGTTTCTTCGGCAAAGTCGCTGCTTTGCTTGGCCCGCTGATCTATTCGGTGATGACAGTTTGGTTCGATTCCCGAGTGGGTATTTTCGCTATCTCACTGCTCATCGTAGCCGGTGCCATCATGCTGCGCAAGGTTGACGTGGAAGACGGTATTGCTGTTGCTCGTGCAGAAGATGCCCGAAATCGCGCCGGCGAAGCAGCCGAAGAGTGAGCCTCTCGCGGTGCTAAAGCATCGCAACGGTCATGAAGTGCCGCTTCAACCCGGTGAATGGACGCTGAAGCGTCGCGGGTGGTTGATGTGGCGGACGGTCAAGAATCCAAGGAAAAAACCGTGACAAAATCGGCCTACCGCCAGCCGGTAACGCCTGAAGGTCTGAAGGCCATCGAGGCCGGGACCTTGACATGGCTTGACGACGAGATGTACAACAACCTCAACACTGGGGTTTTGGAGCAATACTTGGAGGAAAAGAACCTCCAAGAATCGTTTGAGGTGTCGCATTGGAACACCCCCAAGGTCCTCATCGGTATCGGGATCGGTGCCGTCTTTTCCGGCGTGACCGCCTACATCGGTCTCAAACTCGGCCTCGCCATCTCGGCAGCGTGGTACATCGCATACTTGCTTGGCATGGCGCTCAAGTGGTCGCCTTCCGAGGTCAACATTGCCACGTCGGCAACCACTGGAGCTACGCACGCCTCAACGGGCTTCATTTTCACCTTCCCAGCTATTTTCCTCTTGGCCAGCCAACCGGCGTACGCCTTAGCGGACGGACCGCTGGTGACGTTGGAAGACGGCGAGGCCTTCACCTTGGCCTTCATCGGGATCGTCGCTTCCATGTTTGCAGGATTCTTGGGCGTGATGTATTTCATCATCTTTCGAAGAGTATGGCTGGTCGAAGACCCGCTTCCTCTTCCTGGTTTTGAAGCCACGCTGAAGATGCTTGACATCTCCTCGGACGTCAGCACCGGTGCCGTGGAACATGCTCGTGATTCGTTGAAGACCATTGGAGTCTGGACCGTGGTGACCATGGTCGGCTTGTTCCTCATCGAATACCCACTCATTTGGTTGAACGACCGAAAGGTCGCCCTTTTGGATTACATTGCCGAAACGGTCCACTACGGAGACATTGGGCTTGCGAGTTTTTACTCACACGGGAAAATTCACCAACCCTCCGGTACTGTTGACGGCATCTCCTTGAAGCAAACGCACTGGTCGGAAGAAACGGCTTGGAATCCCTTCGCTTACACCTATGTCGGCGTAGCGTTGACACCCTCGATGTTTGCCATCGGTTGGTTCATGAAAACCCGGGTCGCCTTTTTGGTGAATTTGGGCACCATCGTTGGCTGGTTCTTCCTCGTCCCGCTTGCGGTTTTCATGAACGTGCCAATCTATGATGCCACGCAGCAAGCCAACATCCCCATTCAGGATTACGCAAGCGGTGGTTCTGCGCCGCTGCAGATGATCGCTTTCGCAAAGACCGTGCGAACAATCGCCATCGGTGCCATCGTTGGTGGTGGGATGTTCGGATTGGCCAAAATGTGGAGAACCTTTGCCAACATCTTCTCGGACATCGGCTCGGCGCTCAAGGGTGACGGGAGTCAAGAATACATGGAGGGCAAAGGCTGGTACGAGTGGCCCCTCAAACACATCCCCATCTTCATGGGCGTGACGTTCTTTGCGATGATTCTGATCTTCACCGTTGGTGGTTTCTCGCCCCTCGCAGCCCTTGTGTTCGCTATGGTGCTCATTCTCACCACGTTCATGCTCGGCGCTATTGCCGTTCGTGTGATGGGTGAAACCGGTATTGAACCCGTGTCCGGCACATCGTTCATCGTCCTGCTCATGCTTCTCGGCGTTTTCCTCAACGCTCAAGACCTGCTTGACCTCTCTACGCAGGATGCCGTTCTGCTCGGTTTGGTCGGAACCACGGTGTTCGGTTCGGCCATATCCATGTCCGGTACGGTCATTGGTGATTACAAGAACAGCCTCTACATCGGAAACCGTCCCTACCACATTTCCAAGGGGAACATCATGGGTGTGGTGCCAGGAGCCATCATCGGAGCCGGTGTTGCTATTTTCCTCTCCATCCAACTTGCCGAAGGTCGCATTCAACTCATTGCACCACAAGCGAACGCCTTTGCAACCTTCTCGGTGATCTTCGCTGAGGGGCAAGGAGACCTGACGTTGCTCGCCTTGGGCTTCTTGCTCGGCATGTTCGTCGAATGGGCCACCGGCATGGGCACCTCCTTTGGCCTGGGGATGTACCTTGACGTCCCTCACACTCTCCCCATGCTCATCGGCGGTGTCGCCAGGGACCGATGGGAGGACAAGAAGTTGCAGCCAAGAATCGACGCTCTCAAGGAAAGCGAAGGGACAACGGTTGCTGAAAAACAACGGGCGCTCATCCTGCTTAGCACCTTCATGGTCGCGGCGGGTTTGCTCACGGGCGAGGCCTTCTTTGGCACCGAATCCAGCATCCTCTCGTTTATTGATTCGATCTGGTACGATGACACGGGAGCGGGACGCACCGTCATGGGCGTTGAAAACTTCCCCGATTCCAAAGCCTGGTACGGCATTCGGATGGCTGGCCTGATTTTGATCAACGTCGCCGTGGGAGCAGCGATTTACTACCTGTTCAAGCGGGCCGGCGTGATTGGCGGTGAAGCCTCCACCAAGGCTTGAGCGTGGGCTGAATGATGACTGCCCAAACACCTCGTTGGGTTTGGGGATTGCTCGCTGCTGCCGTTGTGGGTGTTTCCAGCGCAGGCGCTCTGTTCCAACATGTCGATGCCGTTCCACCGCTTCTTCGTGCATCGTGGCGCTTGCAGTTGACCTCTATCGTCCTGTTCCCGTTTTTCTATCGGCAATGGTCTTCGATGGACGACGCCACAAGAGCAGGTTATCGTGAGCGGCGAACATGGGCACTGTTGTTTGCTAGCGGTGTTGCCCTCGCAGCCCATTTTGGAACGTGGGTGGCCAGTCTTGACATGACGACGCTCACGCATTCGCTGCTCTTTGTCACGGCTCACCCCCTCGTGATCGTGGTTGGGATGCTGATGTTCGCTCCTTTTTTCGCAGCCGTTCGGGCGCCTCAACGCATGGAATCGGTGGGGGCGCTGATTTGCTTTACCGGAGCTGGCATGACCCTTTTGGATGCTGGTTCAGCACAAGGGGACCAGACGGTGACGGTGGTTGGTGATGCCTTCGCCTTTACGGGAGCTGTTTTTGTTGTGGGCTACATTGTGGTTGGCCGTGTTCTTCGGACATGGATGCCGATATTCCTCTACGCATTTCCGGTCACCTTCATCGCCTCGGTGCTCTTGCTTCCCGCTTCGATGTTGATGGAGGATGACTTTGGGAAGTTCGGCTCCTTTGGATGGACCGAACCGGCGTACTTTGGCTGGTTCCTGTCGTTGGCCTGCGTGGCGGGCCTTCTGGGTCACACCGGCCTCAACACGTGCCTGCGCTACATCTCGCCCCTCGTGGTTTCGGTTTCGGTCACCCTTGAACCGGTGCTTGGATCCTTGATTGGATGGCTCTTTTTCGACGCCGGGGTCCCCGGTCAGTGGACATGGGTCGGGGGGGCAGTCTTGTTGACCGGCCTCATCACGGTGGTCGTGGCTGCCGAACAAGCATCGTTGGTTGAAGCGAACAATGATAGCACACCGGTTTGAGGGTTTTCCGGTGAAACCATGGACGAGCGACGCGGATGGCTCTTGCTGACCAACGACGATGGCATCGAAGCGGTCGGATTTCAGCTGATGGTTCAAGCCCTTCATGCAGCCGGGTTCCCGCTCGCCGTCCTTGCACCCAGTTCAAACCATTCAGCAACTGGTATGCGCATCAATTTGATGAAACCGATGCCGTTTCGGTCCCGTTCAGATTTGGTCGACTCGTGGGGGCTTGATCCGCATGCTTGTCCGGTTCATCTGTTTGAACTCGACGGAACACCTTGCGACACGATGATCGTCGCCCTTGATGGCGGACTCCAGCGCCTTGTCCCAGGTGTTGTCCCACAACTGGTCGTTTCCGGCGTGAATCTGGGCCCAAATCTCTCTCAGGATGCGTACCACAGCGGTACCATGGGGGCGGCACGTGAAGCAGGCCTCTACGGTGTCCCTGCATTGGCTTCGTCGTATACATCCTTTGACCCCGATGGCATGGAGGCCGCCGTTGCTGCAACGGTTGAAGCTGTTCGTCGCATATGTGAACGGCTCCCGCTGGTTGCTGCAAACCTCGGCCGCCCTCACGGTCAAATGGATACGGGCTACTTCACGGCGTGGCCGACACCCAACAACGACGCCCGTTGGCTTTCCTCACCATCCAAGGCGCTCATGCAGGCCTTTTCCAACGGGGATCTCATGTTGAACCTGAACACCCCTCCAC